>Ga0194127_10002501_pt1 | contig 24933 bp, 23 predicted proteins | sample TA2KigC100mmetaG_FD_148624 | JGI IMG/M metagenome (GOLD analysis project Ga0194127, IMG submission 148624) | Freshwater microbial communities from Lake Tanganyika, Tanzania - TA2015036 Kigoma Deep Cast 100m | ecosystem: Environmental > Aquatic > Freshwater > Lake | place: Tanzania: Lake...
TGTAAAATGGGCCAGGTAAATCCGTATTAACATGCGTCCCCTGTATCCAGCCCGCATTGGTCACTCCTCCCCCCAACGCTATCGCCGCTCCCAGCATCACCGCTCCTATCATTCCCTTTCGTATCATCTTATTCATTTTCCTCCTCATCACAACGTTAAAATAACCTTAAATTCTATTACTGAACTATCTTTCAACATGTGGGCAAGTACCGGTCTTCTCACATACGATTTCAAGCGCAACACTACACGTTTCACATTCTCCACCTGTCTCCAGTTGTGTAGGATGCAAACCTTCTTTCGCCTTGAAATTTTTACCTGGCTCCGCATGCTCTGTACCGCATTTTGGGCATTTAAATGTCGCTCTAGACCATACCTTTGTGCTGGTAATATCATCCTGGCATACTTCACAGATTCCCGGATGAGGTATGCATTTGCCATATGCTTCACATGAAGTGTTTATACAACTATAAGCAATCTTCTGACATCCCCATGCCGCAGGCAACCCGGTATGTTTCGTATCACCAGCATCTTTGTGAGCTTTGAAATCCCATATGTAGCCAATCTCAGAACATTCGTCAAATTCGCGGATCTCTTTGCAATCCTTACAATAAAATGCTTCCATAATCTGCCTTTTACCGCAAGGTTTATCCCACAAAGCATAGCTAGAATGAACAACAGTAAACATCATACTAAAAACACCCAGTAAAACCATAATGCCTTTCTTCATTTTACTTTCACCCCCTCTCTTAGTTTAAAATAAATACACGTAATAAAACTGACACAACCCAAAGTGTTTAGCACACTCTATACCAACAATTAAACTATTTACATATTTTTCGTAACTATCTGCTAAACCAATTAGTTGTAAATAAAAAATACACTATTGGTATAATTTTAAAATTTTTTTCTGGCAGTTATCAACCACACTGAATTGGCTTGTATTGCAAATTTGACATACTATGGAGAATGAAGAGGATTTTTTGTTAATTTGATATCCCATATTTCTGCAACCGATAGCGGAACGTCCCTCGAGTTAACCCAAGAAGTTTTGCAGCTTTTGTAATATTATTTTTACTTCTTTCTAATGCTTTCGCAACCAATTGTTTTTCTAACGCATCCAACGATAGCCCGTTAGGCGGTATGTCAAAATTTATGGAATTATCTTGAGAAATGTTTTCGTTCGATTCTGACGGAGTGTAGCCCCGTGCAATGGTTATAGGAAGATGTTCTGTTTTTATTACGCCATTTTTGCATAGAATTACTGCGCGCTCTATAACATTTTGCAATTCCCGGATGTTTCCCTCCCATTTATGTTTTATTAACATCTTCTCGACTTCTGTACTCAGAATAATCGGAGCTTTACCCATTTTCGCCGAAAAGTGATTGATAAAATGCCTGCCAAGCGGAACAATATCTTCACTTCTATCTCTTAATGCTGGCAATGTTATAGGAAAGACGCTTATACGATAATAGAGATCTTCGCGGAACTTTCCCCCCTTAACCATATGTATGAGGTCTCTATTCGTCGCACATATTATTCTGACATCTACTTTTATAGTATCTGTACCACCAAGGCGTTCAAGTTCTTTAGATTCAATAATCCGAAGTACTTTTGCCTGTACGCCTGCCGTCATCTCAGAAATTTCATCTAAAAAAAAAGTCCCGCCTGCGGCTAATTCAAACCTTCCTTTTTTTGTCTTTTCTGCCCCTGTAAATGCACCTTTTTCGTAACCAAACAATTCACTTTCTAACAAATTTTCAGGAATTGCAGCACAATTTAACGCTACAAACGGACCGCCTTTTCTATCGCTATTATAGTGTATAGCACGAGCGACGAGTTCCTTTCCCGTACCACTCTCACCGGTTACCAAAACCGTAGAATCCGTCTGCGTAACTTCACCAACCAGCCGTAATGTTTCTACTACACTGGGTGAATTACCAATTATATTCCCAAAATTATATTGCAATTCCAAAGCTTTACGTAAGTTCTTGTTTTCGATTGTTAGAGAACTTACTTTCAGTGCCCTTTTTACGGCCAATTCCAAAATATCATTTTCAAAAGGTGCCATCAAATAATCAAACACACCTTCTTTCATAACATCAATGGCAAAACCCACGGATCCATATGCGGTAAGCACTATTATTGGTATATCCGACACTCTGTTTTTTACTGCCCTGAGAAAATTAATACTCGTGCTATCGGGAACTTTTAGATCGGTAATTAAAAGATGAAATCGTTCCTTATCTAAATAACCAAGCACCTCCTCACAACTATTCCCGGTAACAACTTTAACATCCTTCATCTCATCAAATATCATAGTGAGCACACGCCGCATGCGTTCTTCATCATCAGCTATTATGACCCTGTAAGTCATATTACACCTTGAAAATCTCTCAAGTAATTTACAAATCCGGGCTTACCAGTATGTGTTTGCTTACTACGGATATTTTATCGGCTATAACGCCCAAACAACCAGCGCAGAAACCATGAGACTAACCAATATCAGTCCGGTAATCAAAAGTGGCACAGCAACTAACCTTGACAAAAATTTTGCAAAAAGGGACGGAGGTGCAACCTTATAACTATCCAATTGTTTCTGCCTCTTCAATCTTTCATATTCACCAAGGCGTTCGTGTTTAAATTCAGCTTCGGTTATTCTGCCAGTAAATATACATTCGTCCACCGGCATTTTTTCAGGCAACAAATGTGTATGAATGAAATGAATGGTAAAAATGAAAACTGCCGCCAAAATTGCTTCATATCTATGGATAATCAACGCAATACCTGGTACATCCACAATGCTCGCAACGGAGACCGGGATAACTTTTGTAAATTGAACCGGGAACCATAGAATTAACCCGGTAGCGGCCATTACAATAGTCCCCCACATTAATGATAAATATTCAAACTTTTCCCAGTATATCCATCTGTCAAAATTAGGCCTTTTTCCAATTCCAAGAAACCATTTGATATCACCAATGACATCAAAAATATCTCTCGGTTGCAAGAGCATTGAATTTGGTCCCCAGAAAAACCCTTTTTTCTTTTTTATTGATATGTTAAAAAACAGCCATGCAAAATGCAAAAATCCGGCAAAAAAGGTTAGTAAAGCACTGATCCGGTGAATATATCCGGCAGTTGGATATCCACCAAACAACTCATATAACCATCTCGCCCAGCCATAACCGCGAAAAGCAAGCGGAAGTCCAGTTAAAACAAGCCCAAAAAAACTAATAATTGTCAAAAAATGACAAAATCTATGAAATAGTGTAAATCTTAAATAATTAGTGTTGTTCTTCATCAGAATGCCCCTTTCCCCTATACTCGTCACGAACAGTTGCAAACCAGCCTAACAATGAATGGAGCCCAAACTTGGTAAAAGTCATAGCTAAAATACCAAGATACGCCACAAACACAATACACAATATCGTTTGGGGATTTTTGACCATTTTTTTCAATGCCTCAGGGTCTTTGCGATAATTCTTTACAGCAGCAAGCAAAGTTTTATAATAATTCAGATTTTTAATCTGCGGATGTTCAACGTGTTTTACAAAACTTGCATTTGCATTTGCATGACAACTACCGCATGTTTCAATTATGTTGTCCTGCCCCACCTTCGACTCAGGCTCTGACGAGTTGAGAATAGTATGCTTTCCGTGACAATCAAAGCAAACCGGCACTTCAGTCGTAGTATGCCCAAGCGCAGTAACCTGTCCATGCGCATTGTTTCTATAGCTGGCAAGATGTTCTTCATGGCAAGATCCGCATGCATCAATAGTCAACTTTCTGTGTAATGGATCAGTCGCCCGCAGAACATACATAGGAGCTTCTTCACCGTACGGAGAAAGGTGATAAGTAAGCCCGCCATGACACTCTTTACAGGTAGGCACATCTTTATTATTTTCCTTCATTAGTTTAACGTGCTTGCTTTCGTTAAACTCTGCGGCAGGGTCATCATGACAGAAGGTAACACAGTCCACAGGTTTAAGGTTAGGTTTATGCCCATTTTCCTCCAAATCCTCATCCTCAGCATCTTCCAATGATGAATGGCAGTCAGTGCAAGCAAAGTCCTCTCCACCATGCGCTGTCAAACTAAAAGCTTCCCTATCAATCTTCAACGAAACAACTTCAATTTCACCCGTAACCGGATCAATTCTGGCTTTCTCGGTTTTTTCCATCTTTTCAGAATTTTTATCATGACACCCATAACAGGTTTCATTCTCGGCTGCAGTTATAACTGCAGCACGAGAACTGATAACCATTACAGAAGCAAGAATAATATAGAAAAAATACCGTGGTTTCACCAAATGTAGTATCATTTTTAATTTCATAATTTTCTCTTTCTGTCCGTTTCCCGCATCAGGGAAACTCCTTCCTCAGCTATAATAACTCAATTAACAACTGAAAGCACATCAATGCTTTCTATAGGGCAAATAAAGCGTATCGTCCTTAGGTAATATATCCGCCCATTTCTTTTTGTCTGCATCAGAAAGCTTCTTTATGACAAGATCAATACTGTCTTCGTCACGATGATCGTCCTTTTTGAAATACTCTGTAAAGTCCATAACCTTATCGGTTTTCGGGCATTTATTCTTATCATCAGCAGTTTCCCAATGACACTTTAAACACTGCTCCTTTACCGTTGAAGGTCCGCTTATACCTGCGACAATCAAACCAGCGCTGTACTGTTCTTTTCTTGCAAGAAGAGGGTCATTCTTCAATAGTTCCTTAAATGCGTCCTTTCCCTTCCCCTGATAATTCTTCTTCAACTTTACATAGTTCTCTCCCGCTCCATGACACGCCTCACACTGTACATTTGGTAAATATTTCTTATCCTTAAATTTCTTACCAATTTTCGCATCTACTGCACTTGCATGACATTTTAAACATGCCGGATTGTCCTCATCAGCAGTCCCCTGCAACCTTTTTTCCCAAGTGTTAGAATGCAACCTCTCCTTATACTCTTCCCCTTCAAAACAGCCTTTCGACATATGGCATTTACAGCCGGCATTGCTTTCAAATTTTGCCTCACCGGCATTTGCAGATACGGCAAATGCGATTGAACAAAACGAAATTACTAAACCACCAAACAACGATTTATAAATCTTTCCTCTTAACATCTACAACACTCCTTTCGCATAACCAATGAAATTACTTTAAAGATTTGAAATTTTAAACACAAAACTTATTTAACCATATACTTAGTCAATCCACATAAATGATCACTTCATCTATGTAACGTAACGGTACATGGTTAAACAACAACTCCCCCATTTCACACAATCACAACAATCTCATTAAATTTAAATATTTTAAACAATTAAACTGAAACGCACCATATTTAAAAAATCTCAATGATGGACAGAATTGCGGTATTTGCAGAAAAACATTTCCAAACTTTATCTCAAATAGTTATACCCCTTATACTTTAGTAAGCTATTATTAAGTTATGTTTTGAAATGGATTATCGAACGTAGATGCATACAGTAACATGGTTTTTTTATTGTGTCAACAAAAAATTGTTCCCTCTATTAATAAAAATCACTCTCTAGTTTTTTGCCATAAGATTATCAACAAAGTTTGTATTTATATTGCCATTTGCAAACTGAGGATGTGTTATTAAATCTAAATTTAACGGTATTGTAGTCTTAACTCCTTCTATAGCATATTCGCTTAATGCCCTGCGCATACAAGCAATCGCTTCTTCCCGTGTATTTTGATATACAATTAATTTTGAGATTAAAGAATCATAATAAGGAGGTATTTCATATCCAGAGTGAACATGGGAATCAACCCTTACGCCTCTTCCTCCTGGAGGGTTGTAATTTGTAATCTTCCCCGGCTGAGGCCGAAAATCATTATAAGGATCTTCAGCGTTAATCCTGCATTCTATTGCCACGCCTTGACAACAAATTTTTTTCTGTTTTATGTTCAATCTCTCTCCACTGGCAATCTTTATTTGTAATTTTACCAAATCTATTCCCGTCACCATTTCTGTGACCGGATGTTCTACCTGCAAACGCGTATTCACCTCGATAAAATAATAATTACCCGCTCTATCTACTAAAAATTCAACTGTTCCTGCATTCGTATAATTAACTGCCTTTGCTATTTTAATCGCTGCTTTGCATATATCCTCGCGCACACGATCGGTAATATGGGGTGAGGGAGATTCTTCAACCAGTTTTTGATGTCTCCTTTGCAAGGTACAGTCCCTTTCACCTAAATGTATGACATTACCGTAATTATCTCCAAATATTTGTACTTCAACGTGACGTGCATCTTCGATATATTTTTCTATATAAATAGACGCATCTTTAAATGCAGCCTTTGCCTCTCTTTGAGCAATAGTTAATGAATTAATGAGGCTTATATCATTATGAGCAACGCGCATTCCACGACCACCACCACCAAAAGAAGCTTTAATGATCACAGGAAAACCAATTTCATGTGCAATACTTAATGCCTGCTGCTGACTTTTTATCACAGATTGACTTCCGGGAACAACAGGCACCTTGTTCTCTATAGCAATTTTTTTTGCTTCTGTTTTATTGCCAAGTTTCATTACCGCATCAGATTTCGGACCAATAAAGACAATATTGGACGATTCGCAAACTTCTGCAAAGTGGCCTACTTCAGAAAGAAAACCATATCCCGGATGAATTGCTTCGATATCAGTAATTTCGGCAGCGCTAATAATGCTCGGAATATTTAAATAACTCCCTTCCGCCTCAGCAGGGCCAATACATACCACAATATCAGCTTGTTTCAAATACGAAGCATTTGCATCCGCTTTAGAGCATATAGCAACTGTCTCTATCCCCATTTCGCGACATGCCCTAAAAATTCTTAAAGCGATTTCGCCTCTATTTGCCACCATTATCCGAGAAAACATATCTTCTTTATCCTTAATTATTTCTTATTTTTGAAATCAACTCATGTCGCTTTCTTTGCCTGCCGAACGCGAAAGAGCGGTTGTCCGTATTCAACTGCTTCTCCGTCTTGTACGTATATCTCAACAATTTCACCTACCGTTTCCGCTTTTACTTCATTCATAATCTTCATTGCTTCTATGATACAAACAACGGTTTCTTCATTCACGAAATCACCTATTCCTACACAAGGACTCTCGCCTGGTGCGGTAGCCCTGTAAAACGTTCCCACCATAGGTGAATAAATCTCTGAAAAACCTTCATTAGAAATTGCAAGAGGCTGTTCTATTTGCTGGGGTTTTGCAGGATACAGTGGCGGAATTATCGGGGAAGAAATAGTTTGCGAATACCCTGCGCCCCCTTTTTTTATTTTTATTTTGGTAGTTTCCTCCTGTATTTCAATTTCGGATAACTCACTCTCATCCATAATTTTTATTAATTGCTTTACTTTATCTATAATGTCCATTGTTTTTCCCTATATAAAATTTAGTAATTATCAAATAGTAAAGCGAACAAAGGAGTCTCTTATTACAAAAATATTTCATGTATCGATGTAAATCCTGGTTTGTGTGAAAAGATAAAAGGATGATTGTAAGATGGGCGATACTGAAAGCTTTTCTATCGTAATCAAGAACTCTTTAAAATAGTTTCTCAGGATATTTGTTCAATTATTGTTTATGTCTGACAGCTTTTTTGGCAACTTGCTCAATACTTCACATCCCGTTTGGGTAACCAATACCAAATCCTCAATGCGTACGCCTCCCCATTCGGGAATATAAATACCCGGCTCAACAGTAAAAACCATACCCTCTTTTAATATTTCATTACTTTTTTTATTAATAAATGGTCTTTCATGAACTTCTTGCCCTATTCCGTGTCCCAATCCATGTCCAAAGAACTTTCCAAACCCTTTTTTCTCAATATAATCTCTCGCAATAGCATCTATTTTTTTTGCCTTTACACCCGGTCTAATACCTGCAATTGCCAGAGATTGCGCATCCAACACCGTTTGATATATTCTGCGGAATTTCGTGGTTATTCTATCCATGGTCTTAAGTCTTGTCAAGTCGGAATTATAAAACTGAAATCTTGAACCCCAGTCAATTAATACGGTATCCTTTCTTTCAATCCTAGTTATTGAGGGACGGGCATGTGGTTTTGATGCATTTTTACTGATAGCACATATAATTTCAAATGAACTTTTTTCCGCCCCTTCTTTTCGCAATTCATACTCTAAAAGATCCGCCACCTCTTTTTCTGTGATGCCATACCTGATGTTACTTTGAATATTTATATATGCTTTTTCTGCTATTTCTATCGCTTTCTTTATTTTTTCCAGTTCCTCTTTTGTTTTTTGCTTTCTGTACTCCTCTATTATTCCTTTTGTCGCAATCATACGAATACTATTTATTTTTTGTTTCATCTCATTAAACTGTTCCATCGAAATATGTAACGATTCGACCAGGAGTTTTTTAATTTTAAGTTGTTTCATCTTTTCACATATCGAATTTATCAACGTTGTCTTTCTTTCTACTATCTTAATTTCCGGATTATCTTGTTGTGCTTGTTCAACGTATCTAAAATCGGTAAATAAATAAACGTTTCCCGGCGTTATTAAAAGGATGCTATCAGAACCAGTAAAACCTGTAATATATCTGATATTTATCTCATTCGTTACCAAAAAACCATCCGCACCCTCTTTTTCTATTTTCCCCTTTAGCTCGTTTAAATTACTCATATTTATTTGATATTGCCAGCTTTTTCCCTTCTTTTTATTATATATTTGAAAATATTTTCGAGATAGTATTTATTTTGCTTTAATCAATGATCTTTATCCCAGATTCTTTCTAATTTTTTCCATAAGCATATCAAGAAACGACTTAAACCGATCGTCGTTTTTCAACTCATCATTTATTTTCTTTATCGCAAATATTACCGTCGAGTGTTTCTTGTTGCCAAAATAACTCCCTATCTGCTGATACGACCACTCCAACTGATTCTTTATTAAATACATGCATATCTGACGCGGAAACGACACCGTCTTGGCCTTCTTGTTCGAATGGAGATCGCTGCGGCTTATGTTAAAATGACGCAACACCACCCCCTCTATCTCCTCCACCTTCACCACTTTCCCTTCGTCACAAAAGAACTCTTTGAGCACCTCTCTGGCAAGACTCAGGTCTATCTTCCGTTCATTAAACTTCGCATGCGCCGTCAGTGTTATCAGCGCACTCTCCACCTCCCTCACATTGTCAGCAAATTTCTCCGCTATATACTCCAGCACATCCTCCGGAAAATACACATCATACCTCGCCGCCTTCGTCCTCAGTATCAGCAGCCTCGTCGCATACTCCGGCCTCTCCACACGCGCCACCATCCCCGACATAAACCGGCTCGCCAAATTCTCCTTCAACTGGCATATCTGCCTCGGATGCGCGTCACTCGCAAATATGATCCTCTTCGACGAATCATACAACGCATTAAACGTATGTAAAAACTCCTCCTGCACCCCCTGCTTATTGGACAAAAACTGCACGTCATCTATCAGAAATACATCCACATTCCGGTACTTCTGCCGGAATAATTCCATCTTCCCCTTCTGCAATGCATAGATAAACTCATTCGTCCACTTCTCCGCAGGCATATACACCGCATTCACCGTTTGCTCTTTCTTCACACGGTTCCATATCCCCACCAGAAGGTGCGTCTTGCCCACCCCTACGCTCCCATGAATAAAAAGGGGATTAAAGGGAGGATACTCCTCCCTGATCATCTCAAGCGCCGCCGTATATGCAAGCCGGTTATTGGAACCTACCACAAAATCCTCAAGCAGGAGCCCCTTGTTTACCCCCAGAGACTTCCTGCCGGCCGCATCCGCTTTCTTCTCCTCAACAACAGACTTTTCCGGCAGTACGTTTTCTTTCGCCTGCACACTGTCAATCACAAACCGCACATCAAGGTCTCTTTTCTTCAGAAACCTCCCTATGTCCTCTTTCAACAAACCGGAAAAGTTTTCCTGTAGCCACATCTGGGTGAATATGTTGGGAACGGCAATGCTTGCATGCCTGTCGTCAATAGATTCAAGACGGGTGTTTTTAAACCAGAGGTTGAATCGTAATGGGCCCAGTTTCTCCCTGACGTTCTCAAGGACGTCATCCCATATCTTCGAACAAGATTCCATTATGATTCCTAATTTCTGCTGATGGTTTCGGTTGGAATTGAATACGTTTTCATACGTGAAGGATTGAGATATTATCAGAAGATTTTTTTGGTGTCAAAAAAAAAGCAGCGTTATTTTTTCGCAATTTTTTTGGCATATGAACAAAACGAATGCAACGTGTCGGCAGACCATAGAGTTAAAAAAATGGCCCCTTTTTTCAAATCATAAAAATAAATTTTTTTTCTCCCACGTGCACACCACACTTTTTCCCACCACTATATTTCCCTTTGCATAAGTCTTTTTCATATCACCGATTACCGATACCGCGATCTTTTGTTCTCCCTGTGCGCAACAATTCTCTTATCGTATTGTTTCAGATAAAGTTTCTCATTTTTTTGTCCGACATCAACATACTTATTGTGGATAACATGTCAATTGTTCTTCTCCCCTCCTACATGCCACCACCTCACATTGCTTGTTTCTCAGGCAATACACCCACATTTTATTACCCCAATAACCCCCTCCCCAATAATGTTTATTACCGGTGCATTACTTTGTAAATAACATGATTTTTCTTTTTTTCTATTAATCGTGAATATATTTTTTCCCATAAATTGTAACAATATAAAATATGTTCTTTAAAATAAGATATCTTGAGGTTAGAATGTTTCTTTAATATATTTTGAAACCGTTTCATAGAGAAAAAATCACTTCATGTTCTACAATTTATTTGTTTTTAATAAAATGCACATCGTGTTTCTACGTAAATTGTTTTATTTATTATGCATACTTTGCATTTTCATTATCGGGTGTGGCAATAAAGCAGACTCATTTAATAAAAAAGGGCTTTCTTTTTTTAATCAGAGAAAATACGATGAAGCAATTGCCGAATTCAAGAAGGCACTTGAGTTTAATCCCGATCACTTTGATGCCAATTATAATTTAGGCGTTGCTTATTATGCAAAAGGGATGCTTGACGAGTCGTTAGCAGAATTAAAACGTGCAATTCAAATTGATCCTGAAGAACCAAAGGCTCATTACAACATTGCCTTTGTTTATTTGGCAAAACAAATGGCACAGGAAGCAATACAAGAATATAAAACGTCTGTAGACCTATATTCTAAGAAAAACGATCCAATAAAAGAATCAGAGGCGCTCCTTTATTTGTCTGTTGCTTATAGTTTAACAGAAAACCATGATAAAGCGCTTTCGGTATGTAAAAGGGCAATAGAGCTTAACCCAAAACTGGAAGACGGACATTATTTCTTAGGAGTTTGCTATTACAAAAATAATATGTACGATGAAGCTATTGCCGAGTTGAAAAAAACAATAGAACTGAATCCTGCAGCAGAAAAAGCACATAGTGTTCTGCAGGTAATTTACGATAAGCTCGGAATGGCTGATGAAGCTGCAAAGGAAGGTCTCATTATACAACAGCTATTACAGGAACGACGAAACCGATAATACCAGATTTCTCTCCATAGCAGCATGCTGTTACAACTTATATTTCAACAATTTATTCAATAATTTCGCGGAGGATAAGTGACGTGGAAAAGGATATTGCACGGGTTGTGGTAGATGAGAAACAAATCAAGGATAAATTAATTGAATTGTCAAAAACATTGATCAACGATTATCAAAATAAAGAATGGACAATTATTGCAGTACTTAACGGAAGCCTTGTATTTCTTGCAGATTTGATCAGGCTTATTCCTTTTTCCGTAAGATTGGACACCATTGACGCTTCAAGTTATGGCGATTCTACCATATCGAAAGGTGAAGTTAATATCATACACAATTTTAAAATTGATATCGAAGGCAAGCACGTTTTGGTAATAGATGACATTATTGATACGGGCAATACCCTGAAAAAAGTATTAGCGGATATTAAAAAATATTCTCCCGCGTCTTTGAAAAGTTGCGTGCTGTTGAACCGAAGCGGAAGACGCCAAAGCAAAATCAAGCCTGATTACTGTTGTTTCAATGTGGGAGATGATTTTGTTGTTGGTTACGGACTTGATTACAATAACAAATACAGAAATTTACCTTATGTTGCAGTGCTCAATGATGAGTGTTATCGCAGAAATTGTCCATGACAAATAATTGGAAAATACATCACAAATAAATGCAATGCATTCCGAACATTCGATAGACGCAAAAACCGCCTCTCATCGAACAAAGAAAGTAATGTTGCTGTTTCCCCCGGATTGGTTTCCCTCAGAACCATATTTAAGTCTTCCCGCACTTACTGCCGCATTGCGTTCCGCCGGCCACACTGTTGTTCAGAAAGATATTAATCTTGAGATGTATGACTGGTTTTTCAGCAATAGTTGCCTTCAGCATGTCTTAGAAAAAGTTCCCAACCAATTAGAACGATTAAAGAATAAATCGGCGATGTTCGGATTGGATAATAATGATAGAGCGCTTCAAAATGCTCTAAATAATTGCACAAATGTTCGTATTGCCGAATTGTCAAAAAATGCTGAAGAAGCAAAGAAAATTGTCACATCCAAGGATTTTTTCAATGTTGACAAACTCGAATGGGCTATCAACACTTTCCACAAAGTGACGTCTGTAATTTCACTGGCATACGCCCCTGCAAGTATTTGCATGCCGCCAATGGAGACAATTTTTCCCTATAAAACTTTCATTTCCACCGAACTTCTCAAGGCAGTAAAAGATACTCAAGTAAATATATACAGAGACGTTTATAAATACATCTTGTATCCGTCAATTAAAAATGAAAACCCCGACATCATCGGGATTTCAATTGTACTCAAACAGCAACTCATTTCTTCATTAACCTTTTGCGCGCTTATCAAAGAACACTTTCCCCATATTCACGTCACCATTGGCGGAAACACGGTAACGAGGCTGCGTGATATACTGCCAAATAAACCTGATTTATTTGCTCTTTTTGATAGTGCAATAGTCTTTGAAGGAGAAACCGCATTACTTAAACTAGTTGACACACTTGGTTCTTCACAGAATCCTGCATCCGTTCCAAACATAATATTCCGTGATGCATCAGGTATACACGTTTCGCCATTAACAACAGCAGAAGATATTACAAGGCTTCCTGCGCCTGATTTTGAAGGCTTACCGTTAGATAAATATTTTGTTCCTGAATTGATATTGCCTTATGTTGCCACCAGAGGTTGTTACTGGGGGCGTTGTAAATTTTGTGATCATGGCGAAGGATACACCGCCGGTTATCGTGCTAAAAATATCTCTCAGGTTATTAATGATATACTTCATCTTAAAAACAAATACCACTCGAATCATTTTCACTTTCCGGATGAATCATACCCTCCGGCTTTATTTAAAAAACTTTCTCATGAATTGATTAAAAATAATGTTCATATTTCATGGATGACTCACTTAAGATTCGAAAATAGCCTGATTGATGAGCAAATATGGAAAACAGCATCTGATTCCGGTTGCAAATATTTACATTTGGGTTTTGAATCGGGAAGCGAACGTGTATTAAAACTAATGGACAAGTCAACAACAACAAATATTATCAGTCGGATGCTCAAAATGTCTTCTGATGCCGGTATCTGGAATCATGTAATGGGATTTTTCGGTTTTCCGGGAGAAACATATAAAGACGCGCAGGAAACAATACAATTTCTCGAAAGAAATAAAGAATTTGTGCATTCTATAGGATTCGGCACATTCGACCTTTGCAAATATGCTCCGGTAACCAGGGATAATGACAAATATGGTATTACCTATTATAAGAATCCTGAATGGGACCTTGCCTTAAATTATTATTATACGGTAAATGAAGGCATTGGCATTGAAGATTCGGAAAAATTGCTCGAAGAATTCGAGAAAAATCATTATAAGGGTTGGGACTTGAGAATACTTGTCAGAGAATATGTATTTTTATATGTCGCACATTACGGGACAAACCGAATTCATTCATTGCATAGTCATTCAGAAAATACTATTACGTAACACTTGTCATTTTATATCCTATATGTACTTTAAAAACGCTTCGATTGTTAAACCAATATCTTTTGCTATTTGTCTTAATAATATTGGAGAAATGTCTCTTCCTTTATGTAAAGATACCGTCGTACACCTTCCATCAATATGACGGAATTGTTTGTGTGAACCTTTTTGTCGGACTTCTTCAAACCCCAATTTTTCTAAAATTGTAATAACTTCACGAGGTTTTAGAACGGGATATTTCCCCATCATTAGACAACCATAATATTTTGTATTCCAATGAACTCGCCTTCTAACTTTGGCCCCCCATCCTCTAACAACATTTCTATAACTTCCTGAAGATTTTGTTTTAGTTCATCCAATGTTTCTCCCTGAGAATGAGCTCCCGGGAAACCTGGTACATATCCAATGTATAATCCAGTATCCAGACATCGTTCTATTACTGCTGTGTATGTTTTCATAATTTTTTATCTTCCCTTATTATCTTTACGCCTGGTTTTATTTGGATACATAATAATCAATTTTAAAAGGTAGTATATCTCAGGCTTTTAATGTGTCAAGTAGATTAATCAGTATAGTTTCTATAGACAGACCCGTTTTGTTGTCAGAAGTATTGCAGGAGGAATGAAGATACTCAACTTTATTGCAGACCAAAAGATAAGAATGGTAACACTTTAGTTTTTTGAAAAATTGCCCATGTCTTAACCCCATGCTTCAGCATGGGGTTAAGGGGAGAAATAATCATGGGCTTCAGCCCTGAGGTAAAGTTTGCCCAATATCTTTTACTGTACCAGGTTGTAGAGACAGGTTTCAAACCTGTCTCTACCAAAGCCGGTGTATTTATTGTGGATATCTCCGCACTAAAGTGCGGAGTTAATGGAGGTAAAATTTGCTCCATGCTCCAATATTAGAGGTGCCTTATAAAATAAGGGAAACCGATGTCTTTTTCAAAAAGCTAAAGTGTTACTAATAATGAAACCTTTCCTTGTTCACTTCTCCTTAAACAGGAGGGAGGGATAGTCTTGCCATTTTTCCGCAATTTCCTATCATTTATTGTTTACGCAGTTCAGCGCCTAGTTTTTTGTTTAAAGCATCAAGTATTATGGCAGACGCATTATCAACTTCTTCACTTTTTAATGTTCTGTCATGAGATTGGAAACTCACATTAAATGCAATGCTTTTTTTGCCTTCCTGAATTTGTTTTCCGCGATAGCTATCAAAATAATTTACTTCTTTTAAGAGAGGAATCTTCAACTCATTAATGCAATTTTCTATCGATGCCCATGTTTTTTCTTCGTCAACAACGATTGCGAAGTCCCTCAAAATCATCGGATATGGAGAAGGCAGGCAATACTTCTTATCAAAATCCGCTTTTCTAACCAGCACATCAACATCCAATTCCAGCAAGGTACATGGTGTTTTAAATCCCAGTTCCTTACTCGCTTCACCAAGATAACCGACGGTTTTACCCTCCAGTAAAATTTTGGCTGCTTTTTCACCATTAAACAACCGTGTTTCATTAAATTCTACCCATTCACATTTTGCACGTATTTTTAGATTTTTTAAAAGTAATTGTACAATCCCTTTTACCTCAAAAAAATCTGTAAAATCCAGCAAAGACAAACAGTTTTTTTCGTCAGGCAACTTTTTACCTTTAAGATAAACTTTCGCAATTTCAAAGAGTTTTACCCGTTCATTTCCGTGGTTTGCATTATGCAATTTTGCTTTTACCAAACTGGGTAACAATGAAGTTCGCAATATACTCTCCTCTTGCCGTAAAGGATTTGCGATTTCAACAGCTTCTTCTCCTGACCAAAAATTTGCATCCTTCAAAAAACCAGGATTAACGATACTAAATGTCTTGGCCTCATAAAATCCTAACCCTACCAAACTATCCCGGATGAAATTCTCCACTATCTCATGTTTACTCTTTTTACTGCCACGAATATGTACTGATGTCTTCGTGGGAATATTATTATAGTCATAAATTCTGCTTACTTCCTCGATAAGATCGATCTCACGTGAAACATCACCGCGAAAACTGGGAATTTCAATATCAATAAAATTATCCACATGATTAAGAATTTTAAATTGCAGACGAGCAAGAATATCAAGTATTACATCACTGTTTATTTCCACACCCAAAATCTTTTGTAATCTGTCAACACGAAGCACTACTTTTTTTGCCTCATTTCGTGCCGTGCCAATATCGACAACCCCTTTACAAATTTCACCACCTGCAATTTCACTAATCAGTTTTGCGGTTCGTTTCGATGCATAATCCAGACCCAACGGATCAGTGCCTCTCTCAAAACGATAGGAAGAATCAGAAGCAACTCCTAATGCCTTTGATGTGCGTCTTACCTGCCTTGTTTCAAATTGTGCGCATTCGATCAGAATGTTTTTTGTGGAATCCGTAACCTCTGTATCCTTTCCCCCCATTACTCCCGCTATCGCAACAGGTCTTTTTTCATCAGCAATAACCAGCATATCATGGAAAAGCACGCGCTTCGCGCCATTAATAGCAACTATTTCTTCTCCATTCTCTGCCCTTCTTACGCGTATTTGCCTGCCGGAGACCTTTTCCAAATCAAACGCGTGAAGTGGTTGTCCGGTTTCCATCATTACATAATTTGTAACATCCACCACATTATTTACCGGACGAAGCCCTATACATTTCAGCCTTTTCTGCAACCATTCCGGAGAGGGTTTTACGGTGATATTACGCACTACACGCGCTGTATACTCCGGACACAAAATTGATTCCTTTACTTCAACTTTAACAAGTTGGGATATGTCACCACTGCTGCCGGAAATATCAGTCGCCGGAAATTGAATATTTCCTTTTGTCAGTGCGGCTACTTCCCTTGCAATACCAACAATTCCGAGACAATCAGGGCGATTCGCCGTAACTTCTATTTCAATACAGTAATCATCTTCAACAGATTCTATACTTGCCACCACCAATCCCACACCGGTTAATTTATCCGCAAGCATTTTAGGAGATAATTCAAAGCAGATATAATCCTTTAACCAATTGTAACTAATCTTCATAATTATGTTTTTCTCTTATAAAAATGCAATGATGGCTGCAATATTCACAAATTACGAAATACAGAGCGAAGATACTCTTCGCTCTACAACCACAACCTTTAAGAAACCACAATTTGTGAACCGGCAAAGCATACTTTCGCTTAAAACTGTGAAAGAAAACGAAGGTCGTTTTCATAAAAAAGACGAATGTCATTTATACCATACTTTAACATGGTGACCCTTTCTACACCCAACCCAAAAGCAAACCCTGTGTATTTCTCTGCATCATAATGAACAGCCTCAAACACATTGGGATCTACCATTCCAGCCCCTAAAATTTCCACCCATCCGCTATAGGAACATACGCTACATCCCTTTCCGCTGCATAGAGAGCAGGAGATGTCAACTTCTGCGCTCGGTTCGGTAAAAGGGAAAAACGAGGGTCGAAGCCTCATTTCAATGTTCTTTCCAAAATATGATTTTATGAATTGATTTAACGTTCCTTTAAGGTCTGCAAAACTTACTCCTTCATCAACCAACAAGCCTTCGACCTGATGAAACATAAAGGAATGACGCGCGTCAACAGTATCAGGCCTGTAAACGATACCAGGGGCAATAATGCGAATCGGTGGTTTTTGTTTTTCCATGATACGTATCTGAACAGTGGATGTTTGACTTCTCAACAGAATATCATCTTTGATATAAAACGTATCAAAATCCGTTCGCGAAGGATGGTCTGAAGGTATGTTCAATGCGTCAAAATTATAATACTCCAATTCAACTTCCGGTCCGTAAGCCACCTCGAACCCAAGTCTGGAAAATACGTCCTTGATATCCTCAATCGTTTGGGTAATAGGATGTTTTTTTCCTGGATTATACATCTTCCCAGGTAATGTAGGATCAAAAACCTCTCTCTTGCCCGCAGGTTTTTTCCCAATAGATAATTTGTCAATATGTTCTGTCAGAATTCTACTGATTTCATCCTTTAATGAATTAATTTGTTTGCCGTAAGAGGCTCGGTCTCCCACAGGTAATTTCGGTATAACCTTCATTAATTCACTCACTATCCCGGTTCTGCCAAGATATTTTACCTTGAGTTGTTCCGCCTCTTGCAGTGTCTTTATCGTAACAACTTCATCATGGAATTTTTTCTGAACATTTTGCAATTCTTCTGACATACGAACGAATTCCTTTTCCTCATAAAAAATACAGGCACGCTTATTCCTTGATAAAATATGAGGAATAAGCGTGCCTTAACTATTACATAGTTTTAATAAGAATTTATTTCGGTAAACAATGTTTTGTAAACTATCAGGGCTATTTATTAACTAAACCTAAAAAAAATATTATACCGCCCCTACTTTTCCTTTTACCATCTCTACCAGGTTCGCAAAGGCTGGTTTATCGTTTATCGCCATCTCTGCCAACATCTTTCTGTTTATATCTACTTTCGCGATTGTTAATCCGCGAATAAAGCGGCTATAAGAAATACCATGCTCCCTGACAGCAGCACTAATTCTCGTAATCCAGAGACTTCTAAACTCCCTCTTCCTTACCTTCCTATCTCTGAAGGAGTATGCCATCGCACGGATATATGTTTCAATGGCCTTCTTATATAAATTACCTCTTCCACCCCAGTATCCCTTCGTCTTCTTTAACAGTCTTCTTCTTGTTCTTTTTTTTGCACTTCCGTTTGTAGCTCTCATATTACTTCTCTTTCAATAAAATTCAACAATTCTTATAATTTATTCTAATAAAGCTTTCTTTATATTTTTGCTAAAAGCCGGAGACGCTTCCGTCTTTTTTCTTAACCGCTGTCTTCTCCTCCCCGATTTTCCTGACATTAAATGACCCTTTCCTGCTTTAGGCCTCTTTACCTTGCCTTTTGCAGTTACCTTTACTCTTTTTTTAAGCCCTTTGTGTGGTTTTAGTTTTGGCATCTGTTTTCTCCATCCAAACACTGTAACTTCCATAATGGTACAGTTGTACCCTTAAAATTCTTTTATCTTACTTAGGAGATAAAATAATTCCAATCCTTCTATCATCAGAAATACGATCTTTCTCTACTTTAGCAATATCTTCCAACTCGGTAATAAACTGATTGAGAACATTATCACCCATATCGGAATGAGCCCGTTCACGCCCCTTAAAAAGCATAATCACAAGCACCCGATCGTTATTTTCTAAAAATTTCCGTGCCTGCCGAATCTTCGTCTGTATATCGTGTTCGCCAGTTTTAGGCCTGATTCTTAATTCCTTCAACTGGACAACCTTCTGTTTTTGAGTCTTTTTCTTTTTTTGCTTATATTTGAATTTGCCGTAATTCATAATTCGGCAAACCGGTGGATCTGCATCAGGGGCTACCTCCACCAGATCAAGCTCAACACTTTTTGCCCGTTCAAGCGCTTCATCAGTGTTAACAACGCCTACTTGCTCGCTATTTTCGTCAATCAGCCGTACTTTTTGGACACGGATGCGCTCGTTAATCCTTAAGTTCTGTGAAATGTAAATTCTCCTCCATAATTAAAATTATTTCTTTTCCCGTACCTCCTCCTCAACTCTGCTAATAAAGTCTTGCACCGGAAGCACTCCCTCATCCCCATTTTTCCTGCTACGAACTGCTACCAAACCTTCTTGCATTTCTTTGTTGCCGACGATCAATAAATAAGGAATTTTTTGTAATGTACCTTCTCTGATTTTATAACCAATTTTATTGCTGCCGGTATCGCATTCTACCCGAAAATTCTTTAAAAGCAATTGTGTTTGCAATTTCTTCGCATACTCGATCTGCGCGTCAGTTATCGATAATATTCTTATCTGTATTGGCGCAATCCAAAGAGGAAAATCTCCGGCATAATGTTCAATTAAACAACCGACAAATCGTTCCATCGCACCCATAACAGTACGATGGATCATTACTACTCTGTGATGATAACCATCTGATCCGACATAATTAACGTCAAATCGCTCCGGAAGATTAAAATCGACCTGTATCGTAGGACCTTGCCATCCCCTTCCGATGGCATCTTTTACCTTTATATCTATTGCGGGACCATAAAATTTCGCTTCACCTTCCATACGTACGTATTTTAAACCCAGTTTATCAAGCGCTATTTTTAAAGAATTTTCCGCATGATCCCACACATCATCTTTGCCAATATATTTTTCTTTCTCGCCTTTTCCACGGACACTCAATTCTATCTCATACTCATTGAATCCAAAGCTTGAAAGCATAAATTGCGCCAACTCAATTACGTTCAAAATCTCCTTCTCTAACTGATCAGGAGTGCAAAATATGTGTGCATCATCCTGAGTAAAACCCCGTACGCGTAATAAGCCATGCAAAACGCCGGATCTTTCATACCGGTATACTGTCCCTAATTCACCCCAGCGTAATGGCAAATCACGATAGCTACGAAGTTTTGTCTTGTACATAAGCACAGCAAAAGGACAATTCATCGGTTTTAAAATATATTCGTGTCCATCTACATCTATAGGGGAATACATGCTTTCACGATAAAAATCCCAATGACCACTTGTTTTCCACAAATTAATCTTTGCGATGTGCGGACTGTAGAGGATATCGTATCCCCTCTTGAAGTGTTCTTGTCTCCAGAAATCCTCAATAATACTCCTCATTCTTGCGCCTTTTGGGTGCCAGAAAGTAAGCCCCGCACCACCATCTTCATGAAAACTGAAAAGGTCTAAATCTTTCCCAATTTTTCTGTGATCACGCTTTTCAGCCTCCTCCAACATCTTTAAATATAGTTTAAGTTCTTCATTGGTAAAGAACGCGGTGCCATATATGCGCTGTAACATAGGATTTGTTTCTTTCCCGCGCCAATACGCACCTGCAACACTAAGGAGTTTAAAAGCTTTTACTTTACTCGTCTTTTGAATATGAGGACCGCGGCATAAGTCAACAAATTCATCTTGTCTGTAAAAAGAAACAGTATCATCTTCAATATCTTTTATAAGCTCGACCTTATAAGGTTGTCCGCTTTTTTCCATTTCTTTTACCGCATAATCACGGGACACTTCGGTTCTCTCAAAACAGAGATTCTCCTTTATGATTTCTGACATTTCATCTTCAATCTTTTTCAAATCTTCCGTAGTAAAATGATGAGAACAATCAAAATCATAATAAAAACCATTGTCAATGGTTGGGCCTATACCAAGTTTCACCCCTGGAAAAAGCCTGCAAACGGCCTGCGCCATAATATGGGCAGTGCTATGACGAAGTATTTCCAAGCCCTCTTGCGTTCCCTCAGTGATAACAGAAAGAGAAATATCATCTTTTATAGGATAATTAAGATCTACAAGCACACCATCGGCCCTGCCTGCCAATGCACCTTCTTTGATCTTACTGTTTATGTTGCTTGCAACTTCACCAATAGTAATATTGTCTTCAAAATCCTTTTTTGTCCCGTCGGGCAATGTTACTTTAACCATAATCAAATCATTTTTAAATTTGGCTTTTAAAACACAGAATTAAAGCAATTTAGTATCATTAATAGTGTTAAGATGTTACCGAATAAATAAAGAAGTGTGAATACATAACTATATCTGTACCGGTATTCATAAAAACTTTCATAGTCTAATAGATTTTAAATTTAGTTTCAAGTGTTTTCTATTATTTTATTTAACGCAAATATGCAGCACAATACTATCCGCAAAACACTCATAATATTTTGGTGTTCGTTCTCTATAAATTTATATATTGACACAAACATCATAATTTTCGCATAATCTCACTTTTACTTTAAGCAATGAATAATAAAGGAGAAATGCGGAATGCAAGAACAAATGATTGGAATAATCGGTGGAAGCGGACTTTACAACATCGAAGGTATTAAGAATGTAGAGTCTGTATCAATTGTAACTCCATTTGGCAAGCCCTCCGATAACTTCACTTTAGGAATTTTAGAGGGAAAAAAGGTTGCTTTCCTACCACGACATGGGAAAGGACATACCTTATTACCTTCTGAACTCAATTTTAGGGCAAATATCTATGGAATGAAAAAACTGGGAGTCGAACATATTATTGCCGTAAGCGCTGTTGGAAGCATGAAAGAGGAAATAAAACCATTAGATATCGTTATTCCAGACCAATTTTTTGACAGAACCCGCGGCAGAATAAGCACTTTCTTTGGCGAAGGCATTGTGGGGCATGTAAGCTTTGCTGACCCTGTTTGCGGCAACCTTGCTAAAATCTTATATGACTCTGCTAAATCGGTAAATGCACGAGTACATAAGGGTGGAACATATCTGTGTATGGAAGGCCCCCTTTTTTCTACACGCGCGGAATCAAATGTATACCGTCAGTGGGGAGCAAGTATCATAGGAATGACAAATTTGCAGGAAGCAAAATTAGCACGCGAAGCTGAAATATGTTACAGTACGCTTGCAATGGCAACAGATTATGATTGCTGGCACGAGGGAGAGGAAGCCGTAACATTAGAGATGGTCATTTCAAATCTCAACAAAAACGCAGAAATGGCAAAAAAAATACTCAAAGCCGCTATTCCGAAAATTGAGCAAAAACGGACATGCAACTGCGCTACTGCAGCAAAAGACGCTATCGTTACCAACAAAAACCTTGTTCCGGAAGAAACAAAAAAGAAATTGGATGTTATTTTCGGTAAATATCTACGATAGCAGTTTATTTTTATTCCTGTTTACCACGGAGATTAATTCATCGTAATTTTTTGTAAGTAAAACTTTCTTACAAGACGTTGCATTTTATTATATGTTCCTGAAAGAAAAGATTGGGTTGTTATTTATTATTAAGCATAATTCCCACACCAAATCTCCCTGTTTTCCCGTTTTCTTTTCGATATGAATAGAAAACAGAATTATTACAGGAAGTGCAAATATTGGCTGTTTCTATATTTTTCTCCGGAATACCCAGTTTTATAAGTTGTAATTTGTTCGTTGCCCATAAGTCAAAATACCCTTTGCCATCATGTTTTTCATGTAAAACTATTTCACCTTTCTCTTTTAAATCGTTATTGTTCTTAACGATTGTTGCTATATCTACCTGATAACAACATGGTCCTATTGAAGGGCCAATACCTACAAGGATATCATTCCCTGAACTCCCAAATTTGTCTTTCATCAGCATCACTGTTTTTTGCGATATCCGAAGAACGGTTCCCTTCCAGCCTGCATGTACAGCTCCAATTATTTTTTTTCTCACATCAAAAAAAAGAACAGGCACACAGTCCGCAACTAATACCATAAGGCAAATATTTTGAACAGATGTTATCATTGCATCTGTCGCAACTATTGCGGTCTCGTAATCACTTGAACCACAACCACGAGAATTTTCAGATATAATCTCAATATGATCTCCATGTACTTGTTTTGATGTGATAAAATTACTTAACGGAATACCCATTGAATTTGCTATCTGTTTTCGGTTTTCAACCACGGCCTGGGGATCATCACCCACATGAAATCCTAAGTTTAGGGAACCATAAGGATTGAGACTACAGCCATTCATTCTGGTAGTAACAAAATGGCAAATTTCCTTCTGTTTCATTAAATTCTTAAAAGAGCACAATGTTATTGAGTTTGTTCTTGTTTCAATCATTTTTAATACGTCAGTAAAAAGATTTTTTGAGTCAGAAAATGATTCTTTAAATACAAAATAACTGTAATTTCAAAGAAACATTTTCCTGGTTATTATAAACATTATTTAAAAAAATAATAATTTGTCTAATACTTGTAGCATAAGATACTTAAAGCAATATTTACCCTATATTATAAACATATTATCAACATGCGATCAACCATTTGTTTTTATAAATTATCCACACTTTTTTCTTACTGTTTTTAAAAATAAATAGATAAGGAAACATAATTCCACTAGTAATAAATCATTGCATTATTACCGATATTTTTGATAATGATTATATTAGCACATATACGATCCAAATATCTCTTTATTGAATCAGTAACTTTTATCCATTGAAAGGGTTTAATAATGAGCCAGAAAATACTGTACACTCCACAAGAACTAAATGAACTTATTGCCAGAAAACCTACAGTCCTCATTGATATAAGGGATGCCGAGCTATTCAAAAAAGGACATATTCCAGATGCAGTAAACATACCGGAAATATTTTACTACCTTAGCGAAAGCACTCCGGAAGGTTTATCGAATATGCATAAAAAATATAAAGACCTTTTCTCTAACGCAGGTTTATCGGCAGAAAAAACCGCAATCGTTTATGAAGACAGTTTAAATAACCGATATGGAGGTTCATGCAGAGGTTATTGGCTCCTCAGTTATTTAGGGCATTTAAAATCAGGAATTCTTGATGGCGGTTTATCCGCATGGATAAAAGCGGGATTTCCTGTAACTGAAAAGATAAGCACACCAAAACCAACAGATTTCTCACTTAATCTTAATAACCGTATTATGGCAACAAAGGACGACGTTCTCAAGCTTTTACATAATCCATCGGTAACTCTCCTTGATGATCGTGATGAGGTTGAATGGCTTGGAAAAAGTTCTTCCCCTTACGGCGTAGACTTTGCGCCCAGAAAAGGAAGAATACCGGGAGCAAAATGGATAGAATGGTATGAGTTTATGGATCAAACACTTGCAGTGCCCGCCTTCAAATCCAAAGAGGAAATACAAAAGCTCTGCGCGAAACAGGGAATATCTCCAAATGATGATATCGTAATTTATTGCTTTAAAGGGTCAAGAGCTTCAAATACCTACGTGGCTTTAAAGGAATCGGGTTTTAAAAACCTTAGGGTTTACTTCGGTTCGTGGAATGAATGGTCTAGACACCCGGAATTGCCGATTGAAGAAGGCCCTCCTGGAAAATAACAAGCAC
>Ga0194127_10002503_pt1 | contig 24918 bp, 16 predicted proteins | sample TA2KigC100mmetaG_FD_148624 | JGI IMG/M metagenome (GOLD analysis project Ga0194127, IMG submission 148624) | Freshwater microbial communities from Lake Tanganyika, Tanzania - TA2015036 Kigoma Deep Cast 100m | ecosystem: Environmental > Aquatic > Freshwater > Lake | place: Tanzania: Lake...
TTTTGCTCTCCGGCGTCCTACAAAGCAGGAGGGCGATCGAGGTCAACATCCACATCATGCGGGTCTTTGTCAGGTTGCGGGAGGCGGCAGCGGTCCACTCGAAGGTGTTGACAGAGCTGAACAAGCTGAGCGACCGCGTGGACATCCACGACGAGGCCATCGGGGCCATCATGGGAGTGCTGGACGAGTTCCTGCAGCAGCCGTCCCGGGCTACGCGACGTATCGGATTCGAAACCGAGGAGTAAGTCCCCTGTGCACCTGGCGCAGACTGTGTCGAGTGTCCCACGTGCGTCCGCATTCAGCACGTCATCCTGACGCCCCCGACGCACGGCCCGCTCCCGGAAGGCTGGGGCGGTCCCGGTGGACAGCTGCGGCGGCAGCACCGCAGGCCAGACCGCCCGCAAGCAGCAACCTGCCCGGCAAGGCTCGCTCGCGCCGAATCGCTTTGATCCCACCTCAGTGGTAGATCCGCTTGCCGTCCGGAGTGAAGCGGGTTGCGTAGATGTCGTAGGCGATGCCCGCCTGCTCCCAACTGTGCCAGGTGACCGCGATGTTGCCGTCGGCGAGGCCAGCGACGGCCGGATGGGCCTGGATCGACGTGGTGAACACGTTGGCCTGGAATTCGGGACCGACAGCATCCCCGCCGGCATCGAAAACGCGCAGGAAGACGCCGTAGTCGCTTCCGTCCTGCTCCTTGCTGGCCCACGTGATGACGAAGCCGCCGTCCTGGAGCGGTGCCGCTCGCGGTACCTTCTGGTCCCCCGGGATGAACGTGTTGACCACGAACTCGGATCCCACGGCAGCGCCGTCCTTGTCCAGCAGCAAGGCCGCTATCCCCAGCCCGGCCGTGTCCTGGCCCAGGCTCTGCCACGCGACCGCCACGCCCCCGCCGGCAAGCGGTGCGGCGACCGGCTCCTCCTGGTTGCCCGGCGTGTAGCTGTTGAGCAGGTACTCGTCCGACGTCGGGTTCCCGTCCGCACCGAACGTCCGGGCCACGATGGCACTGCCGTTCCCGTCCTGCCCCGCCCCCTGCCACACAGCGACGAAGCCGCCTGACGTCAGGGGAGCCCCGGCCGCGCCCTTCTGCTCGCCCGCAGTGATGGCGTTGAGCCGGAAATCCGCCCCCAACGGCTTGCCCGAGCCATCGAAACGCCGTCCCCACACGCCGTTCCAGTCCCCGTCCCCGTTGCCCTCCCACAGCACCGTGAACCCGTTGCCGTGCGCAAACACGAACGGGTTGCCCTGGTCCGCCAGGTTGAACCCGTTGGCCTGCGTCTCGCCCGACACCTTGGTCCCGTCGGCCTTGTAGATCTGGAAGAAGACCCCCTCTCCCACCCCATCCTGGCCGAAGCTCTCCCACGCCACCACGAAGCCGCCGCCCGGCAGCGCTGCCGCGCTCGGCCCCTCCTGGTCATCCGTGAAGTACGTGTTGACCTGGAATTCGGCACCGGACGCAAAGCCGTCCGCACCGATCCGCTGGCCGAACACCCCCAGCAGGCTGCCGTCCTGCCCCTTGCTGGTCCAGACCACGACGTAGCCGCCCCCGGACAGTGCCGCGACCTCCGGATCGGTCTGCCACTCCTTTGTGAAGCTGTTGACCAGGAACTCCGACAGCTCGTACTTCGTGCAACCGTCCCAGTCAACGTAGTCGTCGTCGTTGCACACCTTGCCCGGCGGCGGACAGAGCCCCGACGTCAGGCAGAGCGCCTGCTTCTCGCACACACCGCACACGCCGTCGCACCCGTCCGGGCCGCAGGTCTTCCCCTCGCACTTCTGCTGGCAGCAGTCCCCGCCGTCGTTGCAGACCGAGCCGCCCGGGCAACACCCGGACGGGCAGCACACGGAACCCGGAACACAGCAGCCCTCGTTGCAGCAGACCCCGTTCGGCTCGCAGCAGCCCGACGGACAGCAGACCGAGCCCATGGCACAGCAGCCCGTGGGGCAATCGGTCCCCGCACAGGCACACATCCCATCGACGCAGGTCACGCTCGGGTTGTGCTCGCAAAACCCGCACACGCCGCCGCAGCCGTTGTCCCCGCACTCCTGTCCCTCGAAGCAGGTCGGCTGACAGCAGGTCAGAGCTTCCATGCAGACCTGCGACGGCCCGCAGCATCCATCCCCACACTTCGGCCCAGCACACTGGCACTTGCCCGCGACCGCATCGCACACCCGGTTGGTCCCCTCGCACACACCGCACTTGGCCCCACAGCCCCCGTCGCCGCACTCCTTCCCCTCGCAGTCCGGCTTGCATACGCACAGCCCATCCTCGCACACGTCGTGAGGGTCGTCGTCGCACTCGCCGCAACTCCCGCTGCACCCGTCGTCACCGCACTCCTTCCCGGCACAGTCCGGAGCGCACACCTTCTCCACGCACTTGCCCTTCTTGCACTCCGCAATCCCCACGCATTCCCCGCACTTCCCGCCGCACCCGTCGTCGCCGCACTCCTTGCCCGCACAGTTGGCCACCGGATCGCAACACTCCCCCTCGTGGCAGACCGCAGAGGCCCCGCATGATGTGCCGTCCTCCACAGGGCTGAAGCCCGACTGGCCCACCGACGGCAGGCACGCAGCGCACGCATTGTCAGGATTCACCGTCCCCGACGGCACACATGCTCCCGCTATGCTGCAGAAATAGGGCTGGAGCGCATACGCACACGTCCCGGCAGCGCAACTGTCGTTGGTGCACTCGAGCTCATCGTCGCAGTCGCCGCACTTGCCGCCGCAACCGTCGTCGCCGCACTCCTTGCCCGCACAGTCAACCTCGCACTTCGGCCCGCCGGAAGAGCATCCCATGAGCAGGCCCGGCAGCAGTCCGAGCAGCAGCACCGCTCCGCACATACCGCTCCACCATGGGCTCAAGCCCCCGCCCGCTGTCGGGATGCGCCAATCCCTTGTCATGTCGGTCTACTCTGGAAGCGGCGGATTTTTTTTAACTTCTGCCTCGCTTCGCTCGGCTTCTTTCTCCGGAGGCCGTTCTTCAACTTCTGCGTCGCTGCGCTCGGCTTCTTTCTCCGGAGGCCGTTCTTCAGCTTCTGCTTCGCTTCGCTCGGCTTCCTTCTCCGGAGGGGGTTCCTCCTTGATCTCCTCGGTCGGTGGCAACGGAGCCTCGTTGGAAACCGACACCAGCGTCCAGCCCTTGCGCAAGACCAGGGTGCCCTTCGACTGGAACCCGAGGTAGATCGGCTTGGTCCCGACAAAGAGGGTGAGCGTGTACTTCTCGGCCACAACCTCCACGGCCTCTGCGGTCACCTCCTCACCGCCTGCACTCTTCAGCGTTGCGGTACCGGCCGCCTTGAGCGCCAGGGTTCCCGTGGTTCCCTTGTCGACGTAGACACACGGGATGGACGTCGGCTTGCCGGCGGCCCAGGCCACGGCGACGAACGAATAAAGATGATAGCCGAGCTTGTCCACCGGGACGAACCCCGCGGCCGGCTTCAAGTCGTTGGCGAAGCGATGCTTCGGGACCTTGGAGACGACGCGCAGCGCCTTGTCCTTCCAGAACGCTATCACGTCAGGGTCCGCCCCCTGGTTGCCGACCCACTTGCGATACTTGACGACCTTGCCGTCCTTCTCACGCTCGACGTGGGTCTGGATCGCCAGAGCTCCCTTCTTGCCCTTGAGCTCCATCTTCGAGGACGTGTAGGACATCCCGGTGGCCGTGGCCACCGTCTTGAAGCCCAGCTCGCCCACCGGCTTGCCCGCCTTGAGGATGGTCATCTCGATCCAATCGGGGTCCTTTGCCGTCTTGCCGTCCGCTGCGGCTACCTCCGAAGCCAGCGCCAGAGCCGCACTGACCGCCAGGCAGAATGTAGTGATCCGTAGCATGTTCCGCCTCCTGAGCAGAAGGCATACCACAGGCAGGATCGGCCGTCAAACCGGGGAGCTACAACGATACATCCGGGATCCTCAGGACGGATTCCTCCTGGTCCTTGTCGACGTAGCGGCGCAGCTCGGCATCCCAGGTAAGGGTGACATCGGCCTCGTCGCGGGCGCGCAGGCACTCCCTCTCGTGTTCGCAGCCCTTTCCGCCGGTGCACTCGGTCCCCGCAAGATCGGACTTGACGTTGATGGACTCGATCCGCCCCATCTCGTCCAGGGCATACTCGACCTCCGCTGCGTAGCTCTTGTCCGACCTCTTGCAGGCCGACTCGATCTCCCCTTCGAGGGCGAGAGTCTGGTACCAGATCAGGGAAGGCTTCACATCCAGCTCGTACACGTACAGGGCGGTGCGGACCTGACTCCCGTCTCCCTGAGCAGCCCTCGAGCGGATCTCGAGCACGATGAACATGTCGTTGGATCCGTCCCGGCGGATGTCCGCTGCAAACATGTCGATCACGCTGACCCCCGTGACGAGCTGCGCCGCCCCCTCGAGGCTCATGGCCAGCGACCAGCTCCCCCGGTTCGACGCTCCCGCAAAGAAACAGTCCGCGGGTTTCTTCGGGTTCCAGATGACCCCCATGACCGGCGATTCCGGCCGGTCCGGGACCACGTAGAACCGCCCGCCGTAGCCCGGGAAGAAGCGCTTGACGAGCGAATCACTGTCCGACCCCTCCGCCAGGCGGATACTCCCCTCCGGATACTTCACCGCCCCTCCGGGACCGCAGGCCGTCGTCACCGCGGCCAGAACGAGAAACCCGACCCAAGGGCCCCAAGCTGAGAGCTTTCGTCCATTGCTGCCCATGTTCACTCCTCTGCTTCCTCATCATCCACCGGCTCGTCCTTCGCCTCGGCCTTGCGGGTGGAGAAGTTGCGACCGTCGTGGCTCCAGATCTGGAGCTCGCTTCCGACCTGGGTCCGGATATGCACCGGACGACGCCAGATCAGTACCAGGTTGCGCAGCACGTCGGTGGCGTACTTGATGTCCAGGTCCACCCCCTCGTACGCGTGCGACAGCAACAGCTCGTTCCGGTTGCGGAAGTTCCCGTCCACCACGTCGATCCTCGGATGCCCGAAGTTCGTGATCTGGGAGAGCAGCGTCTCCTTGACCTGGTCGAACTCGCGGGAATCGACCACGTAGCGGTTGAACTGCTCCTTGAAAACCCAGGTGAACAGCTTGTTCCGCAGGCAGAAATCCGTCGTCAGGAACTCGTCCAGGAACGACACGTCGTTGTAGACCCGGCGGACCTCGAAGATCTTGTCCCGCCCCAACCCGAGGTTGCGGTCCCACATCTGCCGCATGCGGAAGTCGGTGCACTCCTCGTATTCCTTGCCGAAGCGCCCCTTGTTCCACCGCTCCTCGATGTCCCGGAACAGCTCGAGGCCCAGCTTGTACGGGTTGATGTTCATCCCGTGGACCTGCACGGCCATGGAATGGTGGTCCGCAAAATCGACGATCTCGCTCGAATCGAGGGCCTTTCGCGTGAGTATCATCGAGTGCCAGTACGCGGCCCAGCCCTCGTTCATGATCTTGGTCTGCCCCTGCGGCGCAAAGTAGAGCGCCTCCTCGCGGACCATGGACAACACATCGCGCTCCCACTCCTCCAGGGAGGCATTCCGCACCAGGAAGTACATCACGTCCTTCATCGGAGCAGGCGGATTGCGGGTCTTGCGCCGCCGCTCCTTCTCCCGCTTCCGCCGATGCTGCTCGACATACTGCTTCGGATAGAGATACTCCTCCAGATACTCCGGTGCCTGGATGGGGAAGCGATGGTCCTTGCTCACTTCCTCCGGCGTCGGGGCCGGAGGCTTCTCGACCTGCCCGGGAAAGTGGTAGTCGATGAGGTTGTCGACCGACAGGCACGCATCCACGAACCGCTCGACCCGCTCCAATCCGAAACGATCGACGTAGCGGCGGACGCGCGTCGCATGGTTGGCCATCTCGTCCATCATCTTGCGGTTGGTGTGGCTGAACCAGGCGTTGTTCTTGAAGAAGTCGCTGTGCGCATAGACATGGGCCATGATCAGCTTGTAGTCGATCTGGCTCGACCCCTCGACCAGGTACGCGTAGCAGGGGTCGTTGTTGATGACCATCTCGTAGATCTTGTGGAGGCCGTACATGTGGCTCTTCGAGAGCCGGTCGAACTCCATGCCGAAGCGCCAGTGCGGGTAACGTACCGGGAAACCGCCGTAGGCCGCAATCTCGTTGAGCTTCTCGTTGCTGACCAGCTCGAAGATGACCTCGAAGAAATCGAGCCCGAACTCCTCGGCCCAGCCGCGGATGTCCTCCTTGATCTTCCAGAGGTAGAGCGGAAGCGACATGGCTACTTCCCCCTCTTGAAGAAGTCCCGGATCGACTGGACGATGCCGTCCCGATCCGGAATCTCGGAGAGCACCACGTTCTCGTCGCTGCCGAACTGCTTCTGCAGATCCTTGATGAACTGCCCAGACCCGTAGGGGCTCTTGACCTGCCCGTAGCAGAACATGTTGGAGCGGGGGATGATGTCGTCCGTGAGGATCTTCATGCACCGGTCGGTATCGTCGGCGGACCAGTTGTCGCCGTCCGAGAAGTGGAAGGGATAGACGTTCCAGTCCTGGGACGGATACTCCTTGTCCAGGATCTCGGCGCAGAGGTTGTACGCGGACGAGATCATCGTACCGCCGCTCTCCCGGGTGCGGAAGAAGGTATCCCGGTCCACCTCGCGTGCGCGCGCATCATGAATGATGTAGCGGGACTGGATCCCCTTGTAGTTGTGGCGCAGCCAGGTGTCGATCCAGAACGACTCGATGCGGACGACCTGCTTCTGCTCCTCCCCCATCGAGCCCGAAACGTCCATCATGTACACGATGACCGCATTGGATTCCTGGCTCATCTGGAGCTTGAACGAACGGTATCGGCGATCGTCGCGCGTGATGATGATGGACGGATCGTCCGGGTTGTACATGCCGGCCGAGAGCTGCCTCTTCAGGGCCTCCTTGAAGCTGCGCTTGAAGTGACGCAGCGATTCGGGGCCGACCTTGGCGATCCCGGTGTACTTCGACTTGAGCGTCTTCAGCGTCGCACTCCCGCGCGGGCGGATGCGGGGGAGCTCCAGCTCCTCGCCGAGGATCTCGGCAAGCTCCTCGACCGAGATCTCCACGTCCAGATCGTGCTCTCCCGCCTGGTCGCCCGCCTTGCCGCTCCCCTGCTGCTGCTCGCCCTGGCCGACGGCATCGCCTTCCTCGCCGTCCCCCTGGCCGACCCCCGACTGCCCCTTCCCCTTGAAGCGGAACCGGGGGATCTCGATCTGGGGCACGGGAATGGCAACCGTCTTCTTCCCCTCCCGGCCGAGAATCTCCCCCCGCGAGATGTACCGCTTCAGGTTTCGGCGGACCGCCCCCTTGACGATGTCACGGAAACGGGCGTGGTCCTTCTCGATGCTCTGGATCGCCATGGGAATCCCGTGCTACTCCTTCTGGTCGCCGCGGGCAAAAATGCTGGCCACGTAGTTGAGCACGTCGGTGGCCGACTCCTCGTTGTATCCGAAGCTCCGGATCAGCCGGTTCTTGACGATGTCGATCTTCTCCTGGGTCTTCTTGTCCACTACCGACGAGACCAGGCTCGCAAGCTTGATCGAGTCCTTCTGGTCCTCGAAGAGCTTCAGCTCGAGGGCCTTGCGCAGCCTCTCGTTGGTCGTGTAGTCGAAGGTCTTCCCCTCGAGAGCGAGCGCACCGATGAAGTTCATGATCTCCCGGCGGAAGTCATCCTTGCGGTTCTCGGGGATTCCAACCTTCTCCTCGATGGAGCGCATCAGGCGCTCGTCCGGCTCCTCGTACTGGCCGGTGTACTTGTTCCGGACCTTCTCCTTCTGGGTGTAGGCCTTGACGTTGTCGATGTAGTTCGAGCAGAGGCGGGCGATGGCCTCCTCGTCTGCGGAAATGGCGCGGCGAACCTCGTCCTTGATGATGTCCTCGTACTCCTCCTTGACCACGGCCAGGAGCTCCTTGAAATGCCGGCGCTGGTCTTCATTGGCAATCAGGGAGTGGTGCTTGAGACCGCTTTCGAGCCGGTTGAGCACGATGAACGGGTTGATCATCGACGTTCCCTCGTCGCTCGCCAGCGCCTCCGAGACCTTGTCCTGGATGTAGCGCGGGGAAATGCCCTCCATCCCCTCCCGGTCCGATTCCTTGCGCAGCTCCTTGACGTTGTCCTCGGTGAACCCGGGCAGGGAGCGCCCGTCGTAGAGCTTGGCCTTCTGGAGCGACGTGATGTTGTGCTTCTTCGGATCGTGCAGCCGGGTGAGAACGGCCCACAGCGCAGCCATCTCCAGGGTGTGGGGCGCGATGTGGATGTTGCCGATGCGGCCGCTCCCGAAGTCCTTCTTGTAGATCTTCACCTCCTGCGTGAAGCGGGTGATGTACGGGATGTCGATCTTGACGGTGCGGTCGCGCAGAGCCTCCATGTACTCGTTGCTCTGGAGCTTCCGGAATTCCGGCTCGTTGGTGTGCCCGATGATCACCTCGTCGATGTCGGTCTGTGCGAACTTCTTCGGCTTGACCCGGTGCTCCTGGCTGGCCCCCAGCAGGTCGTACAGGAACGCCACGTCGAGCTTGAGCACCTCGACAAACTCGATCAGGCCTCGGTTGGCCACGCAGAACTCGCCGTCGAAGTTGAAGGCCCGTGGATCCGAATCCGAGCCGAAGATCGCGATCTTCCGGTAGTTGATGTCCCCCGTCAGCTCCGTGGAATCCTGGTTCTTCTCATCCTTGGGCTGGAAGGTCCCGATGCCGATCCGGTCCGGCTCCGAGAACAGGAAGCGCTTGACCTTCACGTGCTCGATCACCTTGCTCCAGTCCCCACGGTAGTGCTGCAGCAGCGACCGGTAGTTGTGCCGGCACGAGGGGCACAGCTCCTTGTCCGCCCGAATCGGGTACTCGACTCTCCCCAGATCGAGCTCCTCGAGCACCTCGCCCCGCCAGTCGAGCGGAACCAGGTGGAGCGGCTCCTCGTGGATGGGGCAGGGAATGGTCTCCCGTTCGGGCATGTTCCACTCGATCGTGTACAGGGCCCCGTCCTGCGAGTAGGAGTAGTCCTCGAGCCCCTTCTTGAGCAGCCTCACGATGGTGCTCTTGGAGCTTCCCACCGGACCGTGGAGGAGCAGGAGCCGCTTCTCCGGGCCGTAACGGAACGCCGCCGCCTTGAGCACGTGCACGAACTTCATGAGCGGGATGTCCAGCCCGAACACCGCATCCCGTCCGCCGTGCCGCGGATCATCGAAGAAGTTGTAGTGCACGATCTTCTTCTTGGTCTCCGAGTACTCCGAGAAGCCGTACGACATGATCATGTCGTAGACCCGCTGGAATGCCGAGCGAAGCACCCGCGGATTCTCCTTCACGAGCGCGAGGTAATCCGCAAAGCTGCCCGTCCAGTTGAGCTCCTCGAACTCCTGCAGGTTCTGCTTCGATGCAATCCGGTCGATGAGGCTTCCCTTGGCCATCTTCTCCTCCTGCCGATTCACCGTCCAGGTCCGGTCCGGTTGCCGGATGGCGCTACTCTACTCGGTGGCGGAGCGAATGTACAGGGGCTACTGCGCCGCGAACGTGTCGGGCAGCGAATCGGGGGCCAGCGAGATTTCGAGCGGTTCGGGGACGTCGGGCAGGCTGACGAGGATCTTGTGCTTGAAGATGTCGACCACCCGACCGCCCTCGCTGCCCAGGCGGTCGTTGATCCGGACGACGTAGGTGTTGCCGTCCGGGGCTTCCGCCATGGCTTCGGGGTTGGAGATCCCGGTCATGATGATGCGGAAGCTGTACTTCTTGAGCTCGAACCTGGTGAGCGGGTCCTTCTCGGCCTCCGTGACCGCCAGAGTCGGTTCCTCCCCCTCCTTCTTCACGCCCACCGGGGCGAGGATTCCGTCCAGGATCGACTTGACGGTCTTCTCTTCCTTCTTCTTGGCACTGTCGTTGGTCTTGGCCTTGACCGTGGCGCCGAGATCCTTGTGCTCCTCGACCGGCGGGTAGAACTTCTCGGTGCGGGGGGCAAACGCGTCCTTGAACTTCCAGGTCACCGACTTGGAGTGCAGCTCCCCCTCGATGCCTCCGACGAACTGGAAGAAGTGCGGCGCCAGCATGTCCCACTCGGGCTTGGCAACCATCTCGACCGCCAGTGCCCCCTTCTTCTTGCCCCGCATCTCTTTGAGCTTGGCCTCCTGGGCCTTCTTGGCATCGTCAGGGCTCGCCTCGGTCTCCTTGAAGGGGCCTGTCGTCGGGGCTTCGTCACCCCCGCAGGCATACAGGAACGCCGCTGCCAACGCGAGACAAACCAGGATGTGGAGGCCGGACGACGGTTTCATTGTGCCTCCTCTACCTCTTCTTGCCCACGACCGGCGCCGGCGCCCCGGTGTAGGTATACCCTTCGACGATGAACTTCGCAGCGATCTCCGATTCCGTGCCGGCCACCTGCCCGCCGGCAAGCAGCGGCGCCGGAGTCTGCGTATCCTTGCGCGCCTTCTTCTTGAGCACGACCTTCATGTCGAAGTTGCTCGCAGCCACGAGGCGCTTGCCCGGCTCCACGATCAGCTTCAGGAACTTGATGAAGTCGAGATAGCTCCCGGACACCTCGAACTGGATCGGGATCCGGTTGTAGTAGTTCTCGTGCTGCGTCTCCTTCTGCTCCTTGCCGACGACCGTCAGCCCGGCCTCGATCGCATCCGCTTCCAGCCCGGCCAGGAGCTGCGGCACGTTGTCCTTGTCCGGGACGATCTTCTTGTTCTCCTCGATCTGCTTGATGACCTGGGCGTACTGCTCCCGAAGCTCCGCAATCTCGAGCTCCCCCTTGAAGTCCTTGAACTGCGTCAGCTCCTTCTGGGCCGCGTTGTAGGCATTCCTCTGGTTCGCGAACTGGTCGTCCATGTCCATGATCACGAGGTAGTAGTACAGGCCGGCCACGAGACCCAGGAACCCGATCCCGATCAGGAGCTTGTACTGGGGAGGAAGCTTCTTGAACTTGTCCATCGTTCCCTACCCTTTCCCCGTGGCGGGGTCGGGCTTCGACCCCTTCTTCTTGTCTTTGTTCCCTTCGCCGGGCGGAGGTTCCGGAGGCTGCTTTCCGACCTCGGGGTCGTAGTTCAGCACCGCCTCGATCTTGAACTCGATGACGGGAGGCGACTTGCCGTCGGACTTGCCCGCCTTGGCGGACAGGAACCTCAGCCCCTGGAAGTAGATGGATGCTCGCAGGCGGTGGAGAAGCTCGTCCACGTCGTGGTGCGAGATGGACTGGCCGATCAACGTGACCTTGTTGTCCTTGCCCTGGGAGATGGCGGTGAACCAGGCACGATCCGGGTCCCACTGCGTGTTCCAGCCGATCTGCTCCTGTGCGACGCGCTCCGCATGGTTCCCGAGCGGCGGAGTGGTCAGCACGTAGGCAAGGAACAACAGCATGTTGGCCGGACCGACGTTGGCGTTCTTGAGCTGGGAGAAGATGTTGGCCTGGTTCTCATCATTTTTCATCTTCCCGGCCAGCTCGTCGCGCTCCTCCTTGAGCTTGTTGAAGCCGGCCAGCTTCTCCTGCGCCTCGGTCGTGAGCTGGGTCTGCGCCGCGAGGGCATCTTCCTTGGTCACGGTCCAGTAGTAAAGCAGGAAGCCCTCCAGCAGAAGGAGCCCGACGTACAGCCCGATGGCCGGCGCACCCGACGGAAGCGCTCGCTTCCGTCTCTTCTTCTGGGCAGTTTCGAGGAGGTTGATGCGAATCATTTGTCGCCTGGCCTCCGCAGTGCGAGTCCCACAACGACCCCGGCAGACGGGGCGATCTTCTGGAGCAGCGCGATGTCGAAGCGCTTCGTGTCGATGACGATGTTCTTGAACGGATTCACCAGCTCGGCCGGAACCTCCAGGCGCTGCTCTATGAGCCGGATGAGCGCTGCCATCTGCGCAGCCCCGCCCGAAAGATAGACCCGCGAGATCTCCTCACCGACCGACGTGGCCTTGAAGAACTCGACCGACCGCTGGATCTCGGTGACCAGCGTCCCGGCCACCCGGTCCGAGAGGCGCTGCACCTCCTTGAACACCGCAGAGCTGGAGATCGAATCCGTGCCGCCGATCTTGTAGTGCTCCGCCTCCTCGTAGCTGACCCCGAGCTGGCGCTGGATCTCCTCGGTCAGCAGCGCACCGCCCATCGAGATGTCGCGCGTGAACTGCGTGATGCCGTTGCTGATGATGTTGATGTTGATCATCGACGCACCGACGTTGATGATCGCGATCGTCTCGTTCGGGGGGAAACCGTAGTTCAGCTCGAACATGTTCTGGCCGGCAAACGTGTCCACGTCCACGATCGACGGCTCCAGCCCCGCCTCCACCGCAATCGAGGCGTAGTCGTTGATGATGTCCTTCTTCGCCGCCACCAGGAGGACGTCCATCTGCCCCTGTCCGGCCTTGGGATCAAGGATCTGGACGTCGACGTTGACCTCCTTGATGTCGAACGGGATGTACTGCTCCGCTTCCCACATGATCGAGGCGTCCAGCTCCTGCTGCGTCATTTCGGGAAGCGAGATCTTCTTGACGATGACCGAGTGCCCGGAGATCGAGAGAACCGCAGGGCGGCCCTTCAGCTTGTTGGCCGCGACCAGCTCCTTGAGCTTGTCCTGGACCTGGGGGAAGTTCATCACCGCACCGTCCACCACCGAGTCGGGTGGCAACGGCGCGACGTCGAACCGTTTCAGGAACAGCCCACGCCCGCTCTCGGACAGCAGGCAGACCTTGATGGAGTGGGAGCCGATATCGACTCCGACAGCGTTCTTCCGGCCGAAAATCACCTTCCCCTCCGCTTTGGGAAAGAGCCACCATCCCGCGGCTATTGTCCACCGGCCGCACCGGCTGTCAAAATTTTACCCGGGAGTGTGCGGGACATTGATCTCGTATTCCCGGATCTTGTACAGCAACGCCCGGTGGCTGATTTCCAGGATCTGGGCAGCCCGGGTCCGGTTTCCCCCGGTCCCCAGCAACGCGGCCCGGATGAACCGCGTCTCCAGGTCGCGCACCGCCTTCTTGATCGACAGGTCGTCCGCGTCGCGGTCGGTCCGCTCCCGCCGCGACCGGGCCACCACGTCGGGCAGATTCCTGAGCGCAATCACGCTGCCTTCGGCCAGCACCGCCGCCCGCTCGATCAGGTTCTCGAGCTCCCGGACATTGCCCGGCCAGGAGTATGCCATCAGCGCCTTCATGGCCTCGGAATCCACCCCGGTCAGCGACGTGCCGAGCCGCCCGTTGGTCTTCTCGACGAAGTGACGCACCAGGGCCTCGATGTCGCCGATCCGCTCCCGCAGCGGCGGCATCCGGATCTGGACGACGTTGAGACGGTAGAAGAGATCCTCGCGGAAGCGGCCGGAGCTCGCCTCGGCCTGCAGATCCTTGGCTGTCGCTGCCAGCACCCGCACGTCCACCTGGTTCGACTTGGTGGCCCCGACGCGGCGCACCTCCCCATCCTGCAGGACGCGCAACAGCTTGACCTGGAGGGCCTGTGGCAGCTCGCCGACCTCGTCCAGGAACAGGGTTCCGCCATCCGCCTCCTCGAACAGCCCCTTGCGGTCGCTGTGCGCATCGGTGAACGCACCGCGCACGTGGCCGAACAGCTCGGACTCGAGCAGGTGCTCGGGAATGGCCCCGCAGTTGAGCGCGACGAACGCCCCCTGGCGGGGAGAGCGGGCATGGATCGCCCGGGCAACGAGCTCCTTCCCTGTTCCGCTCTCACCGGCCACGAGCACGGTCGTGCGGAACGGCGCCACCTTGGCAACGAGGGAGTACACCTCGGCCATGGCCTCGCTGCGGCCGACGATCTCGCCGAACCGCTCCTCGGCCCGCAGCTTGAGTTCGAGCCCCACGACCTGCCGGCGCAGCGATTCCCGCTCCTCGAGCTTGAGGATCGCCAGCAGCAGCTCGTCCTTCTTGAACGGCTTCGAGATGTAGTCGTACGCCCCCCGCTTCATGGCCTGGATCGCCGTGTCGACCGAGCCGAACGCGGACATGACGACGACCGGAGTCCCCAGCCCGCGCCGGCCCAGCTCGTCCAGGAAGTCGAGACCGCTCATCCCCGGCATCAGGATGTCGGTGAGCACCAGGTCGAACTGCGCCTCGACGAGCTGGTCCAGCGCAACGTCGGCCCGGGCCACCCAGGTGACCTGGAAGTTGGCCTGGGCAAGCTGCTGGTGCACCAGCGAAGCGTACTGGTCGTCATCCTCGACAAGCAGGATTCTCCGAATCACGTTGGTCATCGGGCACCTCCCGGGAAGAGGAGGGTGAACTGGGCGCCGCCGCCTGGACGATTGGCGACCTCGATCCTCCCCCCGTACCGGTTCATGATGGTGTGGCACACGTACAGGCCGAGCCCCGTCCCCTTCCCCACTTCCTTCGTCGTGAAGAACGGGTCGAAGATCTTCAGCAGGATCGAATCGGGAATCCCGGGGCCGGAATCGCTCAGGCCGACCCGGATCTCCCCGTCCACCTCCTCGAGCGAAAGCTCGACACGACCGCGGCCGTCCATCGCATCGGCAGCGTTGAAGAGCAGGTTGAGCACGACCTGCTTGAACCGGCTCGGCGGAATGGCGGCGCGCTGCGTGAGCGGCGCGGGTTCTCGAACCTCGACCTGGACGTAGCGGAAGCGCGGCTGCGGGGAGATGAACTGCACGATGTCGCGGGTCTCCCGCCCGACGTCGCTGCTCGCGGCCTCGTCCACGGCCGGCCGGGAGAAGTCGAGCAGGTCGCGGATCGTCCCCTGGATCCGCTCGGTCGCCCGCCGGATGTGCCCTGCCGCCGCAGAACGGCTCTTCTCGTCGAGCGCCGGATCCTCGAGCATCTCCGCATAGCCCAGGATGACGCCGATCGGATTGCCGATCTCGTGCGCAACGCCCGCGGCAAGCTGCCCCACCGACGCCAGCTTCTCGGTCCGGATGATCTGCTCGTGCGCCTCGGACAGGCGGCGGTTGATCTCCGTCAGCTCCTCGACCTGGCGCTCGATCCGGCCGCGGTCCTCGCGGATCCGATCGGCCATGGCATTGAGCGACTCGCTCAACGCGCCGAACTCGTCCGGGGCGCCGGTCACGGAGGTGAGCTTCTTGTCCCCGGTGGCCACCCGGGACGCATCCTGGAGGAGCCGGTCGATCGGCCGCACGACAACGTGCCTCAGCAGGATGGCGCCGGCCAGCAGCACCGCGAGCACGACCACCGCCCCCCAGATCACGAGGAGCACGGTCATGGTATGGCGACGCTCCTCAAAAAACGCTGCGGACCGGGCAGCAAACAGGTACCCGCCCCCCGGAAGGGACCGCACCGCAGCAAACAGCCGCCCCGCCGCGGGGGAGCGCACGATGGCCGTCCCCGACGGGTTCTTCACCAGGTTCGAGAGCGCCTCCCGGCCGATCAGGATCTCCGCGGGAGAGCTCCCCCCCGGAGCGACCGTCTCCAGCCCCTCGCTGAGGATCTGGGCGGATACCAGCCCCCCCGTTCGCTCGGCCAGGCGAAGCGTATCGTCCAGCTCCGCCCGGTCATGGGAATGTCCGAGCGCAGGCACGAGGATGTCGACCATCGCCTGCAACGACCGGGTCTCCTGGTCCGCCAGGATGGAGGTCGCCAGCGAGGAAGTGGCCAGGTAGACCAGCCCGAACGTGGCCAGCATGACCGCGGCCAGGATGATGGCGAGCTTGACCTTGAGCGTGAATCGAGGCACGCCCGGACCTCCATGGAAAGCACGGCCCCGCTACATCCCGAACAGTGCGGAGAAGCAGGACTCGATCAACCGGGAGAAGAACAGCCACTCCAAGGCTCCGATCGCCAGGAACGGTCCGAACGGAATCTTCACCTTGCGCAACGAATCGGGCGGAACCTCGTCCCCCGGCGCCGGCGCCGGCCGCCCCCGTGTCACCGCCAGCATCAGGCCCGCGTATACGAGCCCCTGGATGGAGCCGGCCAGGAAGATGAAGAAGAGGCTGCGCCACCCCAGGAAACCGCCGATCACCGCCATCAGCTTGGCATCCCCCCACCCCATCCCGACCTGCTTCGTCACCAGCCAGTAGGCGCCGATCACGAAGGCCACCAGTCCGGCTCCCGCCGCAGCTCCGATGAGCCCGGACACCAGCCCGCTGTCCAGGTACTGCCCCTGCAGCGCGGCGAAAGTCAGCGCTACCGGGATTCCCGGCAGAGAGATCGAATCCGGGATGATCAGGTGCTCGAGGTCGATGAACGTGATGGCCACCAGCGCCATGACGAACAGGAAGAGGAACGCATACAGCGCCAGGGCGGTCGCAACGTCGGGTACCAACGGGTTGTAGGCTGCCGTGAACCAGGCAGCAAGCGACAGGCAGGCCGCGGTGAGCTCCACCAGCGGATACCTCACCGAAATCGGCGCCCGACAGGACGCGCACCTGCCCCCGAGCAGGACGTAGCTTGCCACCGGGATGTTGTGGAACCAGCGGATGCGCGCCTGGCAGTGAGGACAATGGGACGGGGGCGTCAGCAGCGATTCCCCCCGGGGCAGCCGGTAGATGACGACGTTGAGGAAGCTGCCCCACACCGCGCCCCAGACGCAGGCGAACATGGCAAGGAACTGTTCCACCGCTGGCATCCCTAGTGCACCTCGAACGAACCGATGAACACCCGGTCGCTGCCGTCGTGTCGGGTCTTGCCCTTCTCGTGGTCCACGACCTTCAGGCGCTTGTCGCTGCCCGGAGTGTAGAACCCCAGGTAGATGTTGTAGATTCCGGACGGGCTGCCCAGCGGAATCTCGGTCTGGTAGTCGTCCAGCACGATGTCGCCGGGCATCCAGTGGTTCGTCCTCCAGCAGCCCATGCACTGCTTCTCCTCGGGGTCGTTGGAGAGGTTGAGAGGCCAATGGTCGCCGTGGATCCGGTTGGAATCCCCGGTCGAGTCCATGTGGATGAAGATCTTCCAGCTCGTCGAGACCTTGCCCGTGCACTCGAAGAAGAGACGGAGGTTGAACTTCTCGTTGCGTGCGAGCGACGCGCTCTTCAACTGGTAGCCCAGGAGCTTGACCTGGTTGTCGAAGTTGACGAACCCGCCCTTCATCCGGCCGTGCGCGGCCAGATCCGCTGGGACCGAGAACGCTTCAGAGCCCTGGTCGGGCGCTGCCTCCGTCCACTTCGAGAGCGCGGCGTACGCATCGTGCTCGACGGTGGCCAGCGCGAAACGGTTGTGGTTCTTCTCGCCCGGCAGCAGCCGGCTGGCAGCGAGCAGGAAGTTGATGTTGCTGCCGTCCAGCACCGGGATGTGAATCCCCTTGCTCTTGGAGCGGAAGCTGAAGTTCACGTCGGAGAACGCCTCCTGGCTGAGCACCACGTAGTAGCGGGCCCGCTCCATGGCCGAGGCCTTGTGGTTGGGGGCCGCCGGGTTGTCGATGAGGTACCGCAGCGTATCGGGTCGGGCGGGATCGATTGCGGAATCGAGAGCGAGCGAAAGGGTGGTGGCATCGTTCCCGACGATGTCGATGGTACGACCGCGCCAGTCCACCAGGACGGCCCCCTTCCACTGGTCAGGTTCCCACTGCTGCGTCTCGTCGGTCAGCGTCCGGTCCCCCTTGGCCGTTGCAAGCCCTGCGGTGGCGGGGTAGTCCCGCTTCCCGTCATCGTCCGCGTCGTTGGCCGGATCAAAGCCGCGCACCAGGACATGCTCCGGTCCGGGGTGGGCCCCGGCCCGCGACACCTTGAGCAGGGCATCCTCGCCGGCCAGCAACGCCTTGATGAGATCCTGCTGGGACGTCAGTGCGGGAATCCGGGCGGTGTAGAAGTTGCGGTCCTCCCCCTGGTCCGCGGCCTGCCGGTACTTGAAGATGTCCTCCCCCAGCTCGGTGCGTCCCTCGCTCGCATAGTACAACTCGAGGATGTGCTTCTGCGATACCTCTTTCGAAAACGACGGCACGAAGGAGAGTGCGTAGACGGCGCCGAATGCCGCTGCCATACCCAGGAGCAGCACGTTGAACACCGCCGGCTTCTGCACCCTGCGATGCCATTCGAACGGATTGACCACCCGCCACGCCGCAGCGGCCTTCGCCGGAAGGCGGACGCGCCCCACCACCGCCGCGAGATGGGGAAACACGAAGACGAGCAGGAAAAGAGCCGAAAGCCCGAGCGGCAGCCACGTCAGCCGACTCTCCAGGAACAGGTAGTGCAGGAAACGGACCTGCGTGCGCGGATAGACCACGGCTTCGATCCTCGGCCAGCGCATGGCCAGAGGCAGGACCAGCAGGGGAATCGATGCCAGCGCACTGCCCCACGCAGCAAGGTGGAACAGAGACGGACTGTCCGCAATGCGCAGCAGGATGTACAACCCGAGCACGGCAAACGACGACAGCGCAAGCACCCAGATGTCCGGAGCCATCATGTCGGTCTGTCGGAACAGCGCGGCCGCACAGGCCAGTACCGCAAGCACGAGCCCCCCCGCGGTCACGCGCAGCAGTGTGGCCCGACCCAAACCGGGCCGGCCGCCAAGCAGCCGGATGCCATGGACCGCCACGGCCGCCAGCGGGGCCGCCACCGCAATGCCGACCGCCCCCAGGAATGCCGGAGAGCCCGCCATCACGCCGAAGTAGCCCGGCGGGAAGTCGAACGTGATCACGAGATCGAGCAGCGCGGCCAGGGCCAGGACAGCGGCCGCAGGCAGCGCCACCACATCCCGCCGCACGAACCGCCCCGCCGCGGCGGCAAGCCTCCCCAGCGGAGCCAGGAAGGACAGCCTGCGGCCGACGGCCGAACCCACCCGCGTGTATGCGAACAGCGCCACCACCGCGCAGACCGCCACGGACGCGTACAGCATCACCGTCTCAAGCCTTCGGGAGAAGACCTCGAGCAGGAACTCGGCATCGTCCGCCGGGAGCTTGGCAGCCTCCCGCGTCGACAGCGCCTGCCCATACCGGATCCCCAGCCCGACCAGCAGCCGGGTCACCAGCAGCACGATGGATACCCACAACGCCACGAAGAACGCCACCTTCCTCCGGAAGAAGCCGATGACCGCGTCCAGGATGGTCCCCCCGGATCCGAAGTAGGCCAGGAAGAGGAGGACCATGAGCCCCAGAAGCCCTGCTGCCGGAAGCGGAAGCTTGAAGTCGGGCGGGAACTTCGTCCCCCCTTCGCCGCCGAACTGAGGATCCCCGGTCAGGAACCCGAGCAGCGGCAGCGGGCTCTCCAGCAGGTTGGCCATGAGAACCGCAGCGATACCGGCCATGACGAATGCCTGGAAGATGTCCAGCTTCTCCGGAATCGTCTCCGACTTCCAGAAGTAGGCGACCGCCACCGCAACGGCAGCCGCAGCCGGGTACACCAGGTGCAGGAAGTCCGGAAGCAGTGCCGTCTGCAACGCAAACGGAACGCCCAGCCACAGCAGCAACAGGATGCCGAACCGCCGGGGCCAGTCCGATGTCCCCTCCTCCCCGAACGGCGCAAGCCGGGCGATGGCAAACGGGAGAACCACGGTCCACGGCAGCAACCCGAACGCGAGCTGGCGGACGAAGTACTCGAACGTGCGATTGAGCGGCTCCGGGCCCCCAAGGAACGTCCGGTTCATGAACTTGAAGTGCTCGAAGAAGGTCCACTCGTGCGGGAGCTGTACCACCAGCACCAGGACCCCGAACAGCACGGCGATGATTCCGGTCGGAAGAAGCACCTCCCTGAACCGCCGGTCCGACGCAAGGAGAGCGTACCCGGAAAGCAGCAGCAGCACCACCGCCAGCCCGAACAGCCCCTTGGCCAGGAAGAGCAGCAGCGCAGAAGCGACGAGGGCTGCCAGCCGGCGCCACCGGAACCCGTCCTTCACCAGGAAGGCGAACGAGAAGACCGTCGACGTCAGGAAGAGACCGAAGCTCACCTCCCCCGCCATGTTGCGTGCCTGGCCGAGGAACAGGGGCAGCGAAACAAGCACGATCCCCGAGACGATGGCCGCCTCCGCGTCGACCAGGCGGCGGATCGAGAGGAGGACGAGAAGCACCGTGAGCAGCCCCATCAGCACGAACGGAAGCCGCGAGCTCGTCTCGGAGAACCCGAACACCTTGTACGAGAAGGCTGTGAGCCAGTAGTCGAGCGGCGGCACCGACCAGGTGCCGGCAGCGGGATTCTGGTTGGACGACGTCTTGGGCGCGACCAGCCCCCGGATCTGGATGCGCGTCCACTTGACGAAATCGAGCCCCGCGACGGCAGCTTCCAAGGCCTCGTCCGAGCTGTCGATGCAATCGAGGCCGACCTCGAACGGGAAGCTGCCGGCCCGCGCCTCGGCCAGCTCCTTCGGCTCCGTACCGCTCGGGAGGAGGTCGTAGCCGTTCTTCAGGAGCGTGGCAGCTTCGAGGGCCATGGCCCTGTCCAGGGCTGCAAGCGCAGTCTCGCAGGCCTCGGTCGACCGCGCAAACAGCGTGACCCGGGCCCCCGGATTGTCATCCTTCAACGTCTCGACGAACTTCAGCCCGTTGGCCGGATCCGCGGCCAGCACCTCCGCCTCGACCAGGAGGCCGTGGAAGAACTCGGCCTTGAGACGCCCCTCGGCCAGCTTGAGCAGCCGGAGCTCCTGCCGGGGCGCGGTGGGAGAATCCCCTCCGGCCAGCGGAACCGCAGGCTCGACCGACGCTACGAAGTACCGGTCCGAAGCGGCTGCCTCGACCCGGGACGTGACCGCCTTGCCGTTCTCGATCACGAAGACCTTGGCCCTGCCCGCGATCTGCCTGGCCACGTGAGCCCGATTCATCTCCCAGGGATCCCAGATGCCGAAGTCGGAACGGAGGCAAATGAACAGGAACGCCGCCCCGAGGACGAGCGCCAAGAGCCACGATTGCCAGTGCCACCTCACTTGAGCCACCTCACGCCGCCTGAATGCCACGAACCGCCCGTGCGGTACCGACCCGGTTGCAAGATGCCTTGATTTCATCGTACGCCAGCCTGCGCTACCTTAACTGATAGGCCTGATCTTGGCAAGGAATGGTTGAAGCCCGGATCGTCCGCTCGACGCAGGCGGACGTGAGCGGATGGTCGATGATCGATGGTCGATGGGGCCCGGTCGCGGCGAGGTCGCCGACCCGAAAGCGATGGGTTGAAGGCAGCGGGATCAGTTCGGCGGAAGCGCGTAGATGGCGTAGAAGTTCCGGTCGGTGCTGCCGAAGTAGAGCGAGTTGTTGACGAGCAGCGGGGTGGCGTGGATGGAGTTGCCCACCGAGTAGGTCCACTTGATCTTCCCATCCTCCAGGTTGAGGGCGAAGATCTTGCCCGCGGTCGTCCCGACGTACAACGTGCCGTCCCCTCCCTCCACGGGCGACGAATAGGAGATCCCCTCCGTCTTGGTGCTCCAGATCACGGCCCCGTCGTCGGCCTTGAGCTTGGTGACGTACTTGCTCGTGGAGGCAACGATGACGTTCCCGTCGCTGGCGACCAGCAGCCGCCCCCAGATCTGACCGGTGATCTCCTCGGTCCACTTGGGCCCGCCGGACCCGGTAACGGCATAGACCCAACCATCGTTCGAGCCGAAGTAGATGGACTGATCAGGGCCTATCGCCGCCGTAGACCACACCTCGCCGCCGGTGGGAATCGACCACTGGATGCTGCCGTTGCTGATGGCATACAGGTTGTTGTCCTGGCAGCCGACATAGGCCTTGCTGTCCACGCCCACCACGACCCCGGCCGAGACGTAACCCGGGAGGCTCACCTGCCACTGCTCGCCGCCGTTGTCGGGGTTGAGCGAGTAAAGCTTGCCGGCATACCCGCCGACGAAGAGCTGGCCGTTGGCATACGCCAGCGCACCGCCCGGCGGCGTGCTGATGTCCTTGTTCCAGGCAACGCTCCCGCCGCTGTCGATGGCCAGCACCGTCCCCGCAGTCGTGCCGAAGAAAGCCCTCCCCGAGCCGGGGTCCATGGCCGGCTGCACGATGATGGTGCCGTCCGCAGTGTACTCCCACACCTTGCCTCCGGACGGGTTGAGGCAGTAGATGCGGTTGTTGTTGTTGCCGAACACGATGTTCCCGTCCGGGAAACGGACCGCAGAGGCCCAGATCTCTCCGAGAGTGACGAAGGTCCACTGGTGGCGCTTGTGGACCATGATGTTGAACGTCTTCTCGCTCTTCTGCTGCAGGTAGTCCGTGGCCTCGAACAGGAGATAGACGTTCTTGGGAAGCGAGTTGATGTCCATGTACAGGTCTTCGTAGTTCACGTCGGCGAAGAAGGGCGGCGCCAGGAAGTTGCCTACCTCCAGGCCGTTGGCACGGAAGATGGCATTCTTGATGGCATCGACGTCGTCGACCTCCATCTCCATGTGAAGCGGGCCGTCCTCGAAGAAGACGGCATCCCCTTCGGTGGGAACGGTCTTTGTGATCTGGGGCGGGCTGTTGTCGAACGTGATCGACTTGGAATCCGATGCCGTGAGCCCGTCGGTGCTCGCGGTGAACACCTGCACGAAGTGGGGACCGTCCGGGAACTGCGACGTGTTGACCGTGGTGCTGTACGGGGGGATGAGGTCCGTGTCGATTCGGGTGGTATCGACGTAGAACTCCACGCCCATGACCGCCGCGCTGGCGGTGACCTTGGCCGAGAACTGGGCAATGCCGCTGACGATGGTCTTGTCCGAGATCAGGGAGACGGTGAGCAAGCCCGGCCCGGCATCCACAGGCTCGATCACGTCTTCGTCGGGTTGCTCGACGATCTCCTTGCAGGGAGGGGGGGCTTCGGTGTCGACGAGCGGACAGGTCGCGTCCGGAGTGACGACATCGAACTCGGGGCACTGCTTCGCCGGCGGACACTTGAAGGGGCAATCCGCAGACTCGCACTCCGGACAGTCGTCGCATGCGGCCGACACCAGGACAACGAAGAGACAAAGCATCAACACCAGCAGATTCGACGCTCTCATTTCAACCGGCTCCTCGAGATGGTGGCACAGCTCTTTCCATCGCTTGAGACAAGATACCCGACATGAGTGGGAAAGTCGAGAGCGGCACGAATCAGGAGATCAATCCGACTACCTGCCGGCCAGCCGCGCGTACGGGGCCGAAGCAAGGAACGCATCGCCGCAGAGCATCTCGCGCTCGCCCGACACGACCGACACGGCCGGAATCCGGTTGCCGCCGCTTGCCAGGCGGGCCTTCTGCGAATCCAAGCTGACCGCCGTAATCTTCAGCGTGGAGAGCGCAATCATCTCGGACACGGCGCAGACGCCATCGGCATCGGCATCCTGCCAGACCGCGAGGTACGCGAAGGCCGCATCGTTGCTGTCGATCCTGCCGTCCTGGTTGCCGCCGAATTCGCGACGGTCGAGCTGGGCGAGATGGTGGAACCCGTCGGAGAAGCCCTCGTCCAGGTTGCCGAACAGCTCGCTGCCATTGTCGACGACGCCGTTGCCGTTGCGGTCCAGCACCAGGAAGCCGTCATCCTTGCCGACCCACGCGACCGCCTGCTTGCTGCCGGTCGCATACAGGTCGAAGTTGACACCCGACGCGATGTTGACCAGCTCGATTCCATCCCCGTCCAGGTCGAGCACGATCGGATCGGACACGTTGCACGGAATCACCTTGAACACGATGACCGCGGCCATCGCAAACTCGGCGTCGATGCCTTCCTTGATGCCCTTCTTGTAGTCGATCTTGGCCTGCGAGTACTGCAGCACGCCTTCCTGCGTCGGCGGCTGGTAGTCCTTGCAGAGTTCCTGCTCCACCGCGGTCACGTCGATATTCTGGATGGCTGCCTGCTTGGCCGGGAGCAGAACGGAGCTGTTCGCGTTGCAGACCTGGATCGGCTTGGACATCTTCGGGTAGTCCGCGACATGACCATTGGCCTGGAGCCAGCCATTGATCTTGGCAGCCAGGAGCTGACGGCCGACGATGACCCCCTTCTCGTGAGAGCTCTCGACCGGGGTCGGCTTCTTGTTGCAGAGCTGGCGCTCCTTGAGGTCCGTGCGAACCATGACCCGCTGCTCCTCGACCCCGCTCAGCGCACCCTGCTCGTACCAGAACTCGGCCTCCTGGAAGTGCTCGGACTCCTGGAACTCCTTGGGAAGCGGCGCCGCGTCGATGTACTTCGACAGCTCGGAGTACACCTCCACCTTGGCCACGTCCACCAGGTAGTCGCAGGACGGACCCGTCGGCTGGAACCCGTTCTCGTAGTACTTCTGGAACGGACACACCTCGGGCTCGACCTCGAGGTCCTCGAACCCGTTGGCCAGCGTGCCTTCATAGTCAGCCACGATGCCCTTGTCCGCCAGGGTCAGCGAGATCTGCTCGATGTACCGGTACTTGCCCAGGCCGAGCCCAAGCTCGATCGAGCTGCGCAGCGTGTCGACCTTCTTCAGCTCCTCCGGGGTGAGATCGTCAATCGTGATCCCCTCCTCGTCGACCTTGGCAGGCGGAGGGAACTTCTGACCATCCGGACCTGAGCTGCTGAACGTGGCCGACGCCGGCATCTGGGGGAATGACATCGCCGGTTCCTCGACCGGTTCCTCGGTGGGCTCCTCCACCACGGGATCCTCCGTGGTGTTGCCCGGATCCTTGAGGTTCAGCGACGGCTCCTCCACATTGCACTCGTCGCCCACGCACTCGAGATCCTCACCGCCGAAGCAGCCGAACCCCAGAGCCGCAAGCAAACCCGCCACAAGCGCCAGCTTCTTCATGATGCCCTCCTTCGCCGTTGGGCTGTTCATACCCTTCATACGCGAGTACCTTTATAGGCGGGAAAAGGCCCCGAGTCAAGGAAATGAGCGTTCCGTCGAGCCGCGACGCAAGAAACCGCCGAAAGTGCGCCAACCTGTCACAAAATGTGTGCGGCGGTGACACAGAAGGGCCGATTCATACCCCATTGCCAACCCGCCTGCCCCAACGCATACTAGCGCGCAGGAGGGGGGGATGACTTCCGGATTTCCAAGGCGCCGCGTACATAAGATCTTCGTGATTGGAGCTGTGCTTCTCTCCTGCACTCAGGCGGGGCCTGGCACCGACACGTCCGACACGTCCGACACGTCCGACACGTCCGACACGTCCGACACGTCCGACACGTCCGACACGTCCGACACGTCCGACACGTCCGACACGCCCGACACGCCCGACACCCC
>Ga0194127_10002510_pt1 | contig 24882 bp, 25 predicted proteins | sample TA2KigC100mmetaG_FD_148624 | JGI IMG/M metagenome (GOLD analysis project Ga0194127, IMG submission 148624) | Freshwater microbial communities from Lake Tanganyika, Tanzania - TA2015036 Kigoma Deep Cast 100m | ecosystem: Environmental > Aquatic > Freshwater > Lake | place: Tanzania: Lake...
GGTCCTAAGGCCAATACCTTAAAAGGCAATGAGGGACTCTGCATGGCGACCTCCTGTGGAGGATGGGTAGGTTTATCTCTTTCAGGATTTAAATATCTTCTTAAATTTAGAAGAAATGGATTTTTTTTCGGCCACCGCGCCGGTCTTTTCGGAAGATTCAAGGGGTTTCTCTTCCGGAACCTCCTCGATCTCTCCCAGACGGCCTTCTCCAAAAAACCGGAAAAGAGGCCCCTGAGGGCTTAAGGCCAGTTCATCATTCGATCTCAGCGGGGCCTGGAATCCGATGGGCTGTCGATTGATCCGGACCAATTTCTGACCGGTCAGGTCCTTAACCCAGTATTGATTCTCGCTGAAAAAAACCTGAACGTGCTGTTCAGAGAGAGCCGGATGATCCAGAGGATACTCGCATTTTGGACCCTTCCCAACGGTGATGGGGAGTTGTTTAAAGGAACGGATTGTGGGACCATACTGGATGATGAGGGGCGCCTTCGCCGATTGAACCGAGACCTCGGGAGTTTCCGGCCTTACGGGTGATACCTGCTGGGGTTTCTCCTCCGGGGGACGTTTGGGTGGCAGAGGAGGCTCCATTCGAATCTCCCTTTCGTATTCCCGGATAGGTGTCGCTGGAGGGGGTTCTTTCTCTATTAAACCTTCTTCCATCTGCGTGAGAAAACTGACCTGAGGTCCTCCTTCGCCAAACATCAGGACATCCCCGTCTTTGAGAAAAACTTCCTTCACCTTTTTTCCATTGACAAAGGTGCCATTGGCGCTCTGATCAATCAGTTTGAATTGATTCCCCTCCCGGATGATTTCGGCGTGCTTACGGGAGACATGGGTGAGGTCTGCAGAGAAACGGAGATGGCAGGAGGGGTGCCGGCCAATGGAGATTGACGCACCATAAAAGCCCGACTCTTTCCCGCTGAGGGGCACAGGGCCTTTGATATGGAAAAGTTGAACAACGATCACAGGAGGCTGTTTCATAGGTTCGCCTTAATTATACTTGGTCGGCTTTTGAGGTCAAGAAAAATTATGGTTTTAAATTCTGCGAGATTCTTGTATATTATAAGTATGCCCAACGTCAACTCTTTTGGCAAGTCGGATATCGGCCTCAAGCGCTTGAATAATGAGGATGCCTATGCCATCCAATCGAAGAAGGGCCTCTTTGTCCTGGCCGATGGGATGGGTGGAGAGGCCGCAGGAGAAGTGGCCAGCCGGATTTTTGTCGACACCGCCCTCGATGTTTTTTCCCGTATAGAAAGCCTTTCGGAACAGGAAGTTCTCGAAAGGGTCCAGGAGGCCTTCCGGCTCTCCAACGAGAGGATCCTCAACCATGTCGAGCAGACTCCCCAACACCAAGGCATGGGGTGCACGGCAGAGCTGATGGCTTTTTACGATCAGAATTTTGTCCTCGGCCATGTGGGCGATAGCCGCACCTACCTGCTCCGGCAGAAACAGTTGAGGAAACTGACACGGGATCACTCATTGATCCAGACCCAGATCGATCAGGGTCTGATCACTCCCGAAGAAGCCAGGGGCCATTCTTTAAAGAATGTGATTCTCAAGGCGGTCGGCATAGAGGAGACGCTGGCCGTGGATCTCATCAGAGGAAAAACCCATCCGGGCGATCTCTTCCTTCTCTGTTCGGATGGATTAACCGATCTGGTTGATGAGGCTTCGATTCAACAGGTTCTTTCCATTCCTCTCTCTCTCGCTCAAAAAGTGGAGCGGCTGATCGAAGGGGCCAAGTCCCGGGGAGGTTTTGACAATATCACCGTGATTTTGTGTGAAGTGATTTCATAGAGAGGTTGTATGAGGAACCTCAGAGATTACGAAATTTTTAAAGATTACTCGGATGAATTGTTGACCGAGTTATCGAACGTCATCATTGAAAAAGAGTTTGAAGAAAATGAGATCATCTTCCGGGAGGGAGATGAAGGAGACTCGGTCTATATCGTCACGGAGGGGGAGATCGCCATCAAGAGATCTCTGGATAAACCCGGCGATGAAGAGAAGACCATCGCCATGATAGAAAAAGGGGATTTTTTCGGGGAGATGGCTCTCTTTGACAAACAGCCTCGTTCCGGGTCCGCCTATGCCGTAAAGAAATCCAGGGTCTTCATTCTTAAAAACGAGGACTTCCTCAATCTCCAGAAGAAAGACCCTCATACAGCCATGACCACGCTCATCACCATCAATCGGGTGATGGCAGAGAGATTGCGAAAGACGAGCAAGAGCTTCCTCTCCAGTTTCGAATTCGGAAATGTCCTTTCTGCTATCAGAGGATTTATTAAGGGTGCAGGAGGCAAGGAAGAAAAGGCGGATATCAAGGGAGGCGGGTTTGGCCGTTATCAGATCACTGGTGAATTGGGGAGAGGTTCGATGGGAGTGGTTTACCGGGCCTACGATCCTCAGATCGGCCGACCGATCGCCCTGAAGGTCTTGCGTCAGGATCGGATCAGCAGTGAAGCTTTTGTCCTCAGATTCCTTACGGAGGGAAAGGCCATCGGTCGGCTCTCCCATCCCAATATTGTCAGCATCTATGATATCGGACAGGGCCGGGGAACGATCTATCTCGCCATGGAATTCATCGAGGGGGAGACCTTAAATCAGGTGATGGAGAAGAAAAGATTGGGCCTGAAGGAGATCGTGTCCCTGGGGATCCAGATGGCCGAAACTCTTGACCATGCTCATCAGAAGAGAATCGTTCACAGAGATGTCAAACCCGGCAATATCATCCTTCAGGCCAATGGTCAGATCAAGATCACGGACTTTGGTATCGCCCATCTTGAAGACCCATCCATGCCTCAGCAGACACAGGCCGGAGAGATCCTTGGCACGCCAGCCTATATGTCTCCCGAACAGGTATTGAGTCAACCGGTCGATGGTCGCTCCGACCTCTTCTCACTAGGAATCATCCTGTATGAATTGACCACTGGAACCAGGCCTTTTAAGGGCGATAACATGGCTGCCATCCTTAATGCAGTTATTCTATTTCATCCTATGGAACCCTCCACCCTCAATCCGGCTATCCCCGTCGACCTCTCCCAGATCATTATGAAATGTCTCAATAAGAGACCGGAGGATCGTTTCGAGCGAGGCCGAAGTCTCGCCGAGGCTCTAAAAATAAATATGCTTTTCGAATCGGACCCCCCTGCAGTGATCCCTCCGGCCATCAAAAAGAAACCCCGGTATGCGCTCTTCATCCCGGCAGGCATAGCCATTCTTCTTTTGGGAATACTCTTCTACCACTTCATCCTTCCGAAGGACAAATCTCAGACCGTCGTCCCGAAGACGGAGCCCGTCCAAACAATAGAACAAAAAATGGAAAAAGCGATATCTCCTTCCCTCAAGGTGGAAAGCGCACCAGCCGGGGCACAGGTTTTTGTGAACGATGTCCTTCGAGGAAACGCCCCTGTAACGCTGGAACTCCCCGCGGGGAAGCATCATGTCAGGCTGACCCTGTCAGGATACATCAATTGGGAGACTGAAATTCAATTAAAAGAAGTGGGGGAAACCCCTCTTCGTGTTCAACTTAAACCCATGGTTAAAAAAGGGACCAAAGATGCTCGCCCGATATGGTGAATGAGGCGAGAGAGGAGGAGAGATGAACCGGACAGGGATTGTAAAAGATGATCGGTACCTGGAGCATGTGATGGATGTCGGCCATCCTGAGAGTCCGGAGCGATTAAGGGTCATCTATAAGATGCTCGAAGAAACGGAGATGAAAGGCTTCCTTGAAGAGGTCAAGTCTCGTCCGGCTACCCGGGGGGAGCTGGAAATGATCCATGCTTCTGCTTACATCGACCAGGAGATGAAAGGCTTCCTTGAAGAGGTCAAGTCTCGTCCGGCTACCCGGGGGGAGCTGGAAATGATCCATGCTTCTGCTTACATCGACCAGGTGGCAAAAACCGCAGGCAAGTCCTACTGCCAGCTCGATATGGATACTTCCACCTGCGCTAAATCGTATGACACCGCCCTTCTTGCGGCCGGGGGCTTGTTGGAGTTGATCAGGGCGGTGATGGAAGGAAGGCTCAATAATGGTTTTGCCCTGGTGAGGCCTCCGGGCCACCATGCGGAAAGAGGCCGGGCCATGGGATTCTGCCTCTTCAACAATGTGGCGATTGGCGCGCAATATGCGATCAAGAACTTCTCGTTGGAAAGAATCCTGATCGTCGATTGGGATGTCCATCACGGAAACGGAACTCAGAACTCATTTTATGAAGACCCGCGGGTCCTCTATTTCTCCACCCATCGTTACGGTTTCTTCTATCCGGGGACAGGAGGAGCCAATGAGACGGGAAAGGGAAAAGGGTTGGGTTTTACGGTAAATGTTCCCCTGTCGACGGGAGCGGGCGATGCCGAATTTGGAAATATCTTTGAGAAGTTCTTTAAACCCATCGCTCTCGAATATCGACCCCAGCTCGTTCTCGTCTCTGCAGGATTCGATACCCATTACGATGATCCTCTGGGCGGGATGGAAGTCACGGAGAAAGGGTTTGGAAGGATGACCCAGGTCCTGATGGAGATCGCTGAGGCAACCGCTCAGGGAAAGCTGGTCATCACGCTGGAGGGGGGCTACGATGTCTCTGGACAGGGTCGGTCAGTAAAAACTGTATTAAAAGAGCTGGCTCAGGTCTCGTCCCTTGATAAACAAGACCTGCTCGAAAAAGAGAAGAACGATTATTCCCGAATCGGAGGACTCATCCTTCAATTGAAAGAGATTCACAAGCAATACTGGAAGACCCTCTAAGAGATTCCCGAAAAAATCCGTAAATCTCTGATTACATACCTGCCTGCCGGTAGGCAGGGATCATCAAAAACGATTACCCAGATTAATAACACATTGAAAATTGAGATAATCTATTTAATGATGGTCTCGTAAAAAGTCGTCTCACCGGTGAAAACCGGTGTCCAGTGTTTTCCTAATTATCTGAAATTACTGGATTCCGGCTTTCGCCGGAATGACGATCTGTAGTGTTTTTCGACTTTTTACGAATTTGTCATTTAATCATTTTTGAAATCTGTGTAATCAGAGGTCTCTCGACATAAATTTTAAGAGTTTTCCAGAGACCTCTTTAGATCTTCCTGGATGTATTCACCATCTCTTTCAGCTCTTTGCCGACCTTGAAAAAGGGAAGTTTCTTGGGAGGAACATCGACGATCTCTCCTGTCTTGGGATTTCGGCCCTTGTAACCCCCGTAGTTCCTGACCATAAAACTGCCGAATCCTCTGATCTCGATCCGTTGCCCCTTCTGCAGGCTCTCCTTCATTCCATCGAAGAGGGTGTCAACGATCACCTTGGCCACCTTCTGTGTCACATTTGTCTGCTCTGAAACCTTGTCAATGAGTTCTGCTTTGTTCATAGCTCCTCCCTTCTCCGTTTCGGGGTTAAACGAAACAACTCGTAATGATGATGGAACAAACCTCTTTCAAAGATAAAATCCGAAATTCGAATTTCAAAGCACGAAACAAATCCTAAACCCCCAAAAAGTTTATTAGAGATGTCATCCTGAACTTGGTTCAGGATCTCAGGAGATGCTGAAATGAATTCAGCATGACAACAAATTTCCGGATTTCGTATTTATTGTTTCACCAAAGAGCGCATTCCCTCCACAATCTGTCCAAACTTTTTTTCAAATCCCAACCTGTTCTTATTGGCGGACCCTGCCAGAACAATCTCTCCCCCAGCCCTTGCAGGCATTCGAACCCAGATTCTCTGATGGGAGAAAAAGAAGGAGACGATGAGGCCGATGATCATCAGGCTGCATCCGATCCAGACGACCCAGACGCCGGGGTCTTTCGTCACCTGAAGGCCAGTATACTCCTTCGTGCCAATCTCTTCAAGTGTGAGAATAAAATCGTCCCCTCTTTGCTGATCTAATTTTGGAACATCTTTCAACACCCATAAGGCCCGTGGCGGCTGATTGGGCTTGAGAAGGGCAACCTGAACTCCTTCTCCGAAGTTATGGACTTGGGGGGCATATTTCAGGATTCTAAGGAGGGCTTCGGAATGAGGGATTCGGATCGTCTCTCCCTCGAGGCCTTTCAACGTCATCTTCTCTTTTTTATTCTTCCAATGAATCCCGAGGGTGACCTCCGGGATCGTTCCATAACTCGATTGATAAAAAGCCAGGCCTTTATAGTGGAGAGGATGATTGACTTCAATCGTCTTTTTTAAGACCTCTTTTCCATTCTCCAGAATGGTGAGGTCACTCGTATACTCCTTCACCAGTTTTTCCGGCCTCTGGAGATCGTAAAAAGTGACCCTGAAATCGTCACATCGGATTGAAAACCCGATCGGTTTAGCCACATCCTCATCCTTTATTCTCAGGGCGATGTGATCCACTGTTTCGCCTTCGAGGATATTGACAAACCCCCTGAAGCCGAAGAGGGAACCCATGATCCCTCCGATGAGGATGATGAGAATGCTTAAATGGGTGATGTAAACTCCCAGCCTCGAAAACCTTCCCTTTTCGGAATAGAGGGTGATGGATGATTCTCCCTCGATCCTTTGCGGGTTTTTAAATTCCTTCTTTAGAAGGGATCGAATTTCATCCTCTCTGACTCCTCCTGGGTTGGAGATGTTGACTCGCTCCACATACGGAAGGGTTTTAAGCATCGGGTCTCCGATCTCTTTTCCCCCGGATTCGCGAGAGATCTGTCTCCACACGCCTGGAAACCGGTGGAGAGAGCAGGCGATCAAATTGACCACCAGCAGAAGGAGGATGGCGCTAAACCACCAGGAGTGATACATATCGAAGAGGTTAAAAAACTCCAGCACATTATAGAGCTGGATTCCGTATCGCTGAATATATTCCCCGCTCGGCGCATTCTGTTTGATCAACGTGCCGATAATGGAGAGGATGGCAAGCAGAATGAGAAGAAAGATCGTGAGTTTGAGGGAACGGAAAAAATCGAAGACGATATCAAAAATCCCTTTTTCTTTATGGTTCATTGTTCCCTCTGAAGTTCATCAATACTTATAAACTGAATTCGTACAGGCTATCCCGCCAGGGGCGGGTTAGCGAAATGCAGGCAAGTATCTGAAATTTTTAACATATACGATTAATGCTGTCAAGAAAAAAGGGGTAGAAAAAAGGGGTAGATCCTTGTCGGAACTACCCCTTTTCGCCTGTAAACCTTTTCAACCTACTTCTTCGCTTTTACATGGCACTGAGTGCAACCTGCCGGCCCGGTGGGCTTATTGGCCTTCTTCAGATCATCATGGCATCCTTTGCAGTTCTTATGATAGGCATCTTTTGCTATGATGTCTTTTCCAGCTTTGGAAGCCTCTTTTGTCGCCTTGTGACAGTCTTTGCAAAGCTTACCGCTGGTCTCGCCCTTCTTCCAATCGTGATGGCACTTCAGGCAATCAATCTTCAGTGTTTCCGCATGTTTCTTATGGGTGAAGGTGACCTTACCATAAGGAACCTCAAAGGTGACCACATCTTTCTTTATCTGGGCCCATGCGCCGCCAGCCATCAGAATGGAAAACATAAAGCCTGCAAGAATAGCAACACCTAACGCCTTTCTCATCTTGTTTCACCCCCTTTCTTTTCAATGATTTAGACGCCGAAAGTCTAACAGATATTCAGTATTTGTCAAGAAAAAAAATGGGGAAAAATGGGTTGCTTGTGAAAATGTTTCTTATCTCTGAAATCTTTGGGGTCAAAATAATCATCCTTGAGTGCTGCATGAATCGCCGCATTATTGCTCTCGGTTCCACATGAAGTAAAGATTATCTCTCTTTCTTGTGCCCCGACCAATTCCGCAATCTGAGCCCGTGCCGTCTCGATCACCGTCTTCAGCTTTGAGCCGAACTTGTATGTACTTGATGGATTACCCCATTCCGAGGTCAGGTAAGGCATCATTGCTTCCAGCACCTCCGGCACCACCTGTGTAGCATTGTAATCAAGGTAAATCATAATATCTTTAGAGGCTTAAAATCTACGGATATTTTCGGAAGCAATATTTAACGATTCCTAAAATTGGGACGCACGGGCATCCCTATTTGTTTTCAGTTCCAGTTGACAGGGAGGTTGTCACACCGCGAATATCATTATTCACCATCTCTTGGAAGTAAATGCGGGCCGTTCTACTGACTTTTCAGATCCTCAAAGATTTGATCGATGAGCGGCTTAACCGGCGGCAATTCCGTCTTCACCACACCCCACACGATCTCTAAGTCAACGCCGGAATACTCGTGAATGAGCTTGTCACGCATGCCCGTCATCCGTTTCCAAGGAACATCTGGATACCGTTGCCGGACCGCTTCGGGGACTCTCTTGGCCGCTTCTCCCATGATTTCGAGACTGCGAACCACAGCGTTCACCGTCTTCTTGTCGCCAGCAAAATCCCTGTAATCCATACCGCGGGTGAAGTCCTCAACTTCCTGTATGGAAGTCAGAATGTCAACGACATAATCGCGCCACACCCTTATCATGCCATCACCGCCTCGGCTAGGATGATGCGTCCTATGTCCGGCTTTAACGCCTTCTTCGACACCAAATCGACTTTTCCGCCGAGCCTTTCAGACAAGAATTCTTCTAGCTCCAGGAACTTGAAAAAACCAATGGGGTTGCGAAACTCAACTAACACGTCAATGTCGCTCTTAGAACTCTGTTCTCCGCGTAGCGCTGAACCAAAAAGACCTATGGTCTTCACTTTATATCGCTCTTCAAGTTCGGGCATGAGCCCTCGTAATACTTCAAGAATTTGGTCTTTGGTCTTCATGGCCTTCACACCCGATTAACTTTCTAAACAAATATATACCTTTTCCGGGCAAATTATCAACCGAAACTTTGAGTAAGCAATCTACATCGTTAGTCAACAAAAAGGTCGGTCAATCGTCATATGATTCAAGGGAAAGATTTAGGAAAATCCAATAGAGTTAGGTAATCGTAATGAAGTATCCGATCTCGTGATACCACTGTCCGTTCTCGGTCTCTTTGATCATATTCCATATATAGCGGGGACGGTTATTTCTGTTTCAGGGGAATGATGTTGGCTTTGTTTGAATCTGCGTTTCTTGGCGACTCCGCCTTCCGCAGAAGATTCGGGGATACGTTCCAATGTTGTCCGTCATCGGTGATGACGGGTGATGGGGGACGTGACGGGTGATGGGTGATGGGGGACGTCCATAAAATTATAAATTTCTACTTATATTATAATGATCTATCCCCCTGTCTTCTTCCTGCTCGGCTAAAACCGATGAATCCTCGATCCACATCAGTCCCTATTAGCTCAACGCGAACTCGATCTCCGACATCAAGACCTTTAAATCCTCGTATCAGCTTTCCTTCCACCGGCGGATATGAAGAGAGATGGGGACGTCGGTGCAAAGAGGAATAATTTCCTGTCACTTGTAATGGGGTCGAACAGGAAGTATCGAACACGCGGCTATACGCCAAGGTAGTCCCGGAGTTTTCGTAGTGCCTTCCGGTGTTTCATTGGCGCCATTCGGCGTATGTTTTGAAGCTTCCATTGAACGGCAGGAAGATTCTCGATTCCGGGCACGCCCAACAAATTCCACTGGGGTTTTCCCTCCTTAATGGAAATGATAAACTGTCTTTCCTCCTGGGTCATTTCTTCGTGAAGTCTTGACACCAGTTGTTCGCCTGCAATCCTTAATTCCTCGGCTGTGACCGGTTCGACCACCATGCCCTGAAATTCTCTCTCGAAGACAGGGCGCAGGGCACCCCATTTTGGATTGAGGATTTCGACCATCGGTCGGGAATGACTGACAAGATAGACAATAAAGGCCTTGCGTACTTTCTCCGGAAGTCCCTCATTCTTGAACAGCATATCGATGTCGAAAAGATCTCTCGGATGCTGCCGGTCCAGAGCTGCACAGGCCTTTCCTCCGTAAAGATCCTCGAATGAAAGGGTGCTGGCTTCGATTGAAAGCTCAAAGAAATCCTGTGCCCTCTGACAGAGGGTTCTCGTTTCTGTTGGAAATACCGATCCTCTCAGGACAGGGTTCGGTTCTATTCTGACCGCTGCATCGTCACGGCGGATTAGCAAACCGGCTAAAATATTCAGGTCATGATCTTTCTTGGGAAACACGCGAACTCCGGCAATTTTTTTCTCAACCTTTTCGGAGATTCGAAGAAGGGCTTTGTCGATGTCATTTAAAGCAGTCTCACGGTCGTTGACCGGAAGATAGGTCAGGTCAATATCGACGGAAAGACGGGGAAGATCCCTTAAGAAGAAGTTGATCGCGGTTCCTCCTTTCAAGGCAAAGATTTCCTCTTCGTTTACAAAGGGCAAAACCCGAAGGAGCAATTCTGCCTGCCTGAAAAAGACCGTGTCTTTTTTCAAACTGTTCCTTCTCTCCTCTCCCTGGAAACCGTGATTTGATACCTGGGATCAAGTTCTCCCCCGGATACGATCCTCCGCTTCCCTCTTCCGAAATTTATCCGTGAAAGATCAAGCTTTCCCACCCAAGGATGCCTATGTTTTTCGGCCATGTACATGAAAAGCCTTTTAACTTTGACAAAGCGGCATATTTCGAGAAGCTTTTGAACGATCTCGGGCCTGAGTGTGACAAGGCTCTCCATGATGAGAAGCGACTCCTCGAAGCTTACCTTCTCCGGAACGAGGTAAAGCATCTCCATGGCCGCCCGCTCCGGCGAGGATATCCGAATGGAGAACTCCCTCTCCTTCCATTCGGAGAATCCGTCACGGTTGTTTACAGGGAAAAGGCTCGTCCGGGTCACAACAAGACGAAGACTAAACCATTCTCCTGAGAACCAAGCGGGTATGACCATCCCAGGTTGAGCGTAAAGAAAGAGGGTTCTTGTCTCCTCAGGAACGTAGTGACCGTAACCCTTGAGTTCGAGGGCCGTCTTCCCTCCTGCGTGAACTTCAAGCTCAAGCTGGGATTGAACTGCGTATAAGGCTCCGGGCCACTCGACCCGATCTTCAGGGAGGACGTAGGCCCCCTGGCCGAAAGATTTGATCCAGCCGCCACGGCGATACTTCGTCAAGAGATCGTAAGCAAATCCTTGCCGCTTCAGGTAAGAAGCCGTTGCAACGGTTCCCCGGGGCCATTTACTGACGAGCTGGTTTATTTTTGTTGTTTTTTCATTACCCATGGTACTTAAATAACAATAATTTTAAACCAAAGTCAATTGGGAAGTTTAAAAAAGTCGGAGTTTCATTACTGGAAGGCAAGAAATAACCATTTTTTTAAACAATAAGAAAGGGCTTCCGATCCAGAGCAATTGTTGTGCGTCATTTCCGGAGAAGCACAACTCGGTATGAGTCGGTGCCGTATGACTGTTTGTCATCGGCATGCTTCAGTCCGGAGTATTTCTGAATACCGCAAGGATTGGCTAAATGCACAGAGTATCCTTTCTCGATCAGGAGATCCGCCAGCCAATACCAATTGAGTGTGGATTCAATGACAATCCCCTTGAGCCGCTCTCGATAGGGAGCAAAAGCGTTTGCAATAAGCTTCGCATCATTGGCCAGCTTCCGGTAAAACACTCTGTTTTGTTGATCATCGATAATGGCGACATGGCTGTTGTTTGAACGTAAATCAATTGCGCTGTATAATTCCATCGGGCACCTCCTGGGTTTGGATTTGTCTCTTAACCCAAGCATACCAGATAGCTACCTATCTGACTATGCTCCCGAGGTGCCTTTTAATGATTATCAACTGTTTAGCATCTCTCCTACAGTTAAAAGAAAAGAAGTGGTAATCGGTATCTTGATTTCAATGGGAAAATGAGAGCATAGGGGAAATGCGACTTTCCAGGTATCATGAAAATAGCGAGGGGATGGGACGTTCGTGCGGAGCATGCCTGGATATATGGGAGGTTGGGGACCAATTTTAGAACCTACATCTCCTCTACTTTTTCCAAGGGCAAAGCACCTGTAATTTTGTGGCTATTGGCTCAATTCGTTCACTGGCCTTTCCCCACACTTTTATGCCTCCATCCATAAGACCCGGGCTTTTTCTTCCCTAAATCAGGCAGCATCCTTAAAAGGTCGATAGGGCTATATTAAAACTTCTGCGGGGATAGCGAGGCCTTTATGGAGATTGCGGATCTTCGTATTAATGATTTGGTGTTATTTCCAAAAGTTGGTCAGCTCAGACCGAAAACTGCATAAGTGATCGTGATCAACAAACGGATCAAAATGTATTACTTTTTTTTCAAAAAAGTAATACGGAGGCGGTTGCCATGGACGTCGTAAAAACTACGGTCAAGGGCCAAATTCTCATCCCGGCATCGTTGAGAAGAAAATATCGAATTGAGAGGGGAACCCCTCTGCGTGTTTACGGCGGAAAGAACCGTATCATCCTTGAGCCATTAGATCGAAAAAAACTGGTGCCAGGCACCAGTAATTCGGTAGTGACTCGGTCTGATCTGTGAGGGACTTTGCTCTATTTTCAGTCCGGAGGATCATTTTAAAAAAATAGTTCAAAATATAACTTGACAAAATATTTAGAAAGTATTAGATGGTTATATATTAAAATAGGAGTTCAAATATTGAACATATCGGAAGGAAGCAAATCAAGCTCGCCCCCCTCTTATGCTCCTTTGACCGTCAAGAAAGCTTTATCAATTTTATACGTTTTGGCTGAAGAAAAAGAGGCTTTAGGATTAGCAGAGTTGGCTAAAAAACTTGGCTTGAACAGGAGCACGGCATATCGTCTGGTTTTAGCTTTGACCGAGGGTGGATTTGTAAAACAGGACCCAGCTACTCAGAAATACGCTTTAGGGTTGAAGATTGTTGAATTGGCAGGTGACATACTCAACAAAATGGAAATCAGGGAAGTTGCCCGCCCTTATCTTAAAAGATTAATGGAATTGAGTGGAGAAACGGCTCATTTGGGAATCCTGGAAAAAGGTCAAATTGTGTTCATAGACAAGATAGATGGGCCGGAGGTCGTAAGATTTTTTACGCATCTGGGTAAAAGATTTCCCGCGTATGTTACGTCCATTGGGAAAGCTATTTTGGCCTATCTACCAAAGGAGGACCTCGAAAATGTTCTCAAACTGCAAAGTTTTCAGGCTCATACTCCGAATACGATTGTGAATAAACAAGATTTCCGGGACCACCTGAATCTTGTTAGATCTAAAGGCTATGCAATTGATCATGAAGAGAATCGTTTAACAGTTTGTTGTATAGGAGCCCCGATTTTTGATGCCACTGGTAAGGCTGTTGCCGCCATCAGTATATCAGGCCCCTCCTTCCGGTTAAATATAAAAAGAATGAAGGAGCTTTCGGAACCCTTGAAATCAACGGCATTGAAGATTTCAAAAAACCTGGGATATCAAGAGGAAGAAATTTCTTTTAAAAATAAAAAAGGAGGTAAGGAGTCATGAAAAAATTATCAGCGGTCTTATTAATTACCATCTTCTGTATTTTAAGTTCGAATTTCCTTGCCGGCGCGAGTGAGAAAAAAGTCGTGAATTTCTGGAGCCGAAAAACAGGGCCGGACCAGCTTGTGATTCAACAAGCAGTTGAAGCATTTAACAAAGAACATCCGCAAATTGAAGTGAAGTTTCAGGTGATGCCATGGGGGCCGGCCTATTATAGCAGGATCCGGACCGCCATTTTATCAGGCCAGCCACCTGAAATCTTTGACATTGCTCCTTGGCTTAGCACTTATTTCTTCCCCTATGTACAATCTTTCTCTGAAGGAGACCTCGCTGCCCTGGGAATTCGCAAGGGTGAATATGCCACGGAAGCCATCGAGGGAATCCGTTATGGAGATCGCTATATCGGGGTCCCAATGAGTGTTTTAACCCTGGCTCTCTATTACAATAAAGACCTTTTCCAGAAGGCAGGGTTAGACCCCGAGAGGCCTCCGCGGGATTCAAAAGAGTTTATAGAATACGCAAAGAAACTCACACTTGACACCACCGGTGGCGGAAAAATTGACCAATGGGGATGGATGATGGGAAATTCGCTTAATCCCAACGCCTGGCTTTGGGAGAGCATCCTGGTTTCACACGGGGGATCGCTTCTTAACAAAGATTTTTCCAAAGTTGCATTTGAGGGGAAAACAGGCCTCGAATCCCTTCAATACCTGCTTGACTTAGCTAATGTCCACAAAGTGGCTCCGCTCGAGCTAGGTGATCCCGCTAAATCTTTTGTTGCAGGAAAACTCGGCATGACCATCGGCGGAATTTGGATGATTCCAGCCTATAAAGGAAAAGTTCGTTTTGGCGCTGCACCTTTACCTCAATTCGGATCGAAACGACCTGCTCAATGGGGAAGCCTCGATGTGTATGTCCTTCCAAAACACACCCCACAAGCCCTAACTTTTGCGAAGTGGATGGCTGGCCCTGAGGGACAGAAATATTATGCTAAAACCCATTTACCCGCTCGCCTGGAAGTATTGCGATCCACTGCCGTTACAGACGATCCGTACTTCTCAGCCCTTTCCAAGGGTATTCCACAGACCTTTATCCCTTCTCCCCACAAGGACTTGATGGAAGTTTACGACCGCGTTTGGAAAGGGATCCAAAGCGCCTATAACCGTTCTCTTACTCCTCAACAGGCGCTTGAACAGGCAGCAAGAGAATCGAATGAAATTCTTGAGAGAAAATAACCAAAAGAAATTCTAAAAAAACCCAGTCGGGAGAGCCATTTGCATCAATTGGTAAATGAGAGCCTCAAAGACAAAGGTTTTGGTTCATAAGATGGCAATCAGGCGCTTAAAGGAGCGGGTTGGAATCCCCTATCTCTTTCTCGCTCCTTTTCTTGTCTTCTACTTCATTTTCCTTATTTTTCCTATAATTCAGGGATTTTATGTAAGCCTCACAAACTGGGATATGATGAGCCCGGAAAAACCTTTCGTGGGGCTTTCCAACTTTAAGTTTCTCCTCTATCGAGATAGCATCTTTTGGCCAAGTGTCAAAGCGACACTTGAGTATATTCTCCTCAATGTTCCAATAAAAATAGTCCTCGGTTTAATTCTCGCCCTGGCATTGAATCAAAGGTTAAGAAGTACGATGATTCACCGAACAGCCATCTTTATCCCCTTTGTAATTAATGCTGCGGCTATTGGCCTTCTCTGGAATTGGATCTTGGATCCACAGGTAGGACTTTTAAATTATTATCTCGCAAAAATCGGACTCCTCCCGCAGAAATTATTGGTGGATCCAAAATGGACAATGCTGGCTGTTGTGGGCGTTACGGTTTGGTGGAGCATTGCCTTTAACACCATTGTTTTTTTGGCAGGACTGCAGGACATTCCGGAAACATACTATGAGGCTGCGAAGATCGATGGGGCCAGTTCCTGGAAGTGCTTCTGGCATATCACCCTCCCCTGTCTAATGCCAGCAACGATGTTTGTGACAATTATGCAGGTCATCGGATCTTTTCAGGCATTTGGAAACATTTACCTCTTAACCGGAGGGGGGCCGGTAAATGCGACAAGAGTCTTAATGATTCATCTTTATGAAACCGGGTTCAGTTATTTTAGAATGGGACCGGCAGCGGCTATTGCTGTTATTTTATTTGTAATCGTTATGGTCTTTACAATCATTCAATTGAGATTGTTTAAAATAAGGGTAGAGTATTAATGATTTTTCTAAAAAGAGCTGTAGCCAGAAAACTTGGGAGATTTGGGCTTTTCTTGCTGCTTACGATCATAAGCCTTGCCTTTTTCTTGCCAATTCTATGGATGATTTCTTCATCCCTGACTCCAAACCAAAGAGTATTTCAATATCCTCCTCAGTGGATACCCGATACTTCAACATTGGATAACTATGTTGATGTTTTTACTACAGTGCGAACGGTGCGAATCGGAAGGGCTCTACTGAATAGTGCCTTCGTTGCAATTGTAACAGTAATGATTACTCTCATCATCTCGTCCTTGGCCGCATATCCTCTGGCAAGGATGGATTTCCCTGGAAAGAATAGCCTTTTCATCCTTGTTTTGGCCGGGTTGATGATCCCTGGGGAGGTGACTTTTGTCTCTCTTTTCCTGATTTTTAACAAACTGGGATGGGTTAACAGCTATCAAGCCCTGATTCTTCCCTCCCTGGCAGCCCCTTTTGGTGTGTTCTTGTTAAGGCAATTCTTCCTCTCCATTCCTAAAAGTCTTGAAGACGCGGCCAAGATTGACGGTTGTGGACCATTTAAAACTCTTTTTACTATCATTCTGCCGCTTGCCAAACCGGCTTTGGCAACCTTGACGATCTTCCTCTTTCTCCATAGCTGGAATAATTTTCTTTGGCCCCTCATCGTTGTAACCGAACCTAAGAAAATGACGGTTCCGGTCGTCCTTGCATTCTATGCCGCAACGTTCCAGTCCACGCTTGAATGGGGAACTTTGATGGCTGCCGCTTTTCTTTCCAGCTTCCTCCCGGTCGCCCTCTTTCTAATTCTTCAGAAACAGTTCGTTCGGGGAATCACCCTCAGTGGGTTGAAAGGATAATCTTAAGTGGCCAGAAGAGATTGCACAATTGAAATTAATTATAAAGAGAAAGTGGGAGAAATCAATCCTCTGATTTATGGAGGAGGTTTTGAACCTTTGGGGGGAGCCCTTCAATTGGGCCTCGATGCCCAGATGCTCGAAGGAGAAAGTTTTGAGGAAGAAGATGTTAATCAAGATGGCATCTCCGATAAATGGCTGCCCGTATCTAATGGGAATCACCTTGCAAGATACAGCAGGGATGGCTACCATGTTTTTAATGGCTTCTACTCTCAGAAAATCGACATTCTTTTCTACAAAAATGGAGAAAGAGGGATAAAACAGAAAAATCTGTCTTTAACAAGAGGGATGAAGTATTTTGCTTCTCTGCACCTTCGACAAAAGGGAATGGACAAAGGAAGTTCTGTCACAGTTTATCTCCGTCGAGGGGAAAGGATCTATGCCCGGCAAACCATAAAGGAGGTCCCTTCTGAATGGAAAAGATTTGTCTTCCCATTAGTGGCAGGTGGTTCGGATCCACGGGCAGAATTCTGGATCACATTAAAAGGAAAAGGGGCGCTTTGGATAGATCAGGTTTCCCTGATACCCCAAAAAACTTACCGGAACCATGGTACACGTAAAGATATTATGAAGGCGATTGCTTCGATTCAACCTGTCTTTATCAGGTGGCCAGGGGGTTGGTTTGCGGAAAATTATAGATGGAAAATGGGCGTTGGTCCGGTTTATCTTCGATCCCCGATAAAAAAGTTTTGTTCAAGTGTAAGGGGGAAGAATGATCCTTCCTGGGAATCGAACCGTTTTGGTACAGATGAATTCATCCAATTTTGTAGGGACATTGGTGCGATTCCCCTTTTGACGATTAATATCGGATATGAGGAGGGGAGGCTATCGGAAGAATTTTTAAAAGAGGCCATAGACTGGGTTGAATATTGCAATGGTGAAGCCGAAACCAAATTCGGTGCATTAAGGGCAGCCAATGGACATCCAAAGCCTTACGGAGTAACGTACTGGGAGATCGGGAATGAACCATGGGAGATGGGTGCTGAAAATTATGGTCATCTTTTCATACAATTTTCACGGGCTCTAAAGAAAAAAGATCAAAACATCAAATTAATCGCTGCTGGGGGTAATGGCTACGATCGCAATTGGAATCAGAAAGTAATAGAGATCGCCGGAAAGTATATGGACTATTTAGATCTTCATTATTATTTCGGAAATCCCGATTACCGGGAGGCAATGTCCGAACCCCTGAAATATGAAATCTTCTTAAACGAATTGCACACCTATATGACCTCCCATAAGCAAAATGTCAAATTGGCCATTTTGGAATGGAATTCGAATATAAACCTGAAGGATGCAGGTCGGTTAAAGGAAGGTCTCTACGCAGCAAGTTTTTTTAACGCTTTAGAAAGGCAGAGTGGTTTTGTAGCCCTATCCTCTCCATGGCCATTGCTTAGAAGGGTGCAGCCTTTATATAATTATATATCGGATCACGGGCTTATTCGGTTTGACAACCATCGTATTTATCTTTCTCCGACTGCATTAGCTTTTCAATTATATCGCCGGCATTTCGCGCCGGAAAGGTTAAACTGCAAATTAAAAAATTGCCCTTCTTTCGTTACGGAAAAGGGATCTGAAATTTTGAGCCTGGACGTGGTAGCTACCAGGAACAGGGAAGAAGGAAACCTCATCTTAAAAGTGGTGAATAAAGACCCTCGGAAAGCTATTCGATCAAAAATCTTTATTCAAGGACGTAACACATTAAAAATAGGTGGCATTGCTTCGATTCTAAACGGTTCTACCGTGAACACAAGGAATAGTATCAATCATCCGGATAGGGTAAAGATTGGGTCAAAAAAAATTGAAATAAAAGGGGAAAACATTTCATATCGCTTCCCTGCCCATTCAGTTACAGTTATTCAACTGAAAACTAAACCTCGGGTTTAAAAATCCGCCAAGAAAGGAGCAAAAAAGGATGCCTCATGGGTATAATGGCCGGATCTTAAGAATTAACCTCTCAAAAATGGAAATAAAGACCGAAGAACCAGAAGAACTCATTTATCGTAAATATTTGGGAGGAGGCGGACTTGCTTCTTACTATTTACTGAAAGAAATGGGTAAAGGGATTGATCCGCTTTCTCCTGAAAACATATTGATCTTTTCGACTTCTGTCATCTGTGGCACACTTTGCGGCGGTGCAAGCAGGTTTACCGTGGCTGCTAAGTCTCCCCTTACGGGAGGATTTGGTGAAGCCGAAGCTGGGGGATGGTGGGGGCCTGAATTAAAATTTGCGGGCTATGATGCTATTATCATCAAAGGTGCGGCCAAGCATCCTGTTTACCTCTGGATTCATGATGAAAAGGCCGAAATCAGGGATGCGAAATCTTTATGGGGAATGGTTTCAGGCGAGGCCCAACTTGCAATCCGGAAGGAATTGGCCGATGATCGGGTAAAAATCGCGATGATCGGCCCAGGTGGTGAACATTTGGTCAAGTACGCCTGCGTGATAAATGACCTGAGACACGTAAATGGGCGTACGGGCATGGGGGCCGTAATGGGTTCCAAGTACCTCAAGGCCATTGCAGTACGGGGTACCAAGAAATTAGAGGTTTACGATCAGGCAATGGTCAAAGGGACCGCCCGATGGGTCGCAGAAAATTATGAAAAACAACCTGGCAGCCTTCATGATCTGGGAACAGCTCGGAATATTCTTCCCCTTAATCAAAGGGGAATTCTTCCTACGAGAAATTTCTTAAAAGGACAATTTGAAAAAGCCGAGGGAATCAGCGGTGAAATGATGAAAGAAACGATACTGACCGGACGTGGAACCTGCTATGCCTGCCCTATCCGCTGCAAAAGAGAGGTAAGGACAGAGGGAGAAGACTATGTAGCTCAAGAATACGGAGGACCCGAGTATGAAACCATTGCTTCCTTCGGCTCTCTCTGCGAGGTGGGTGATCTGAACGTCATTAGTAAAGCTCATGAGCTCTGTCAGAAATATACTCTCGATACAATCTCAACGGGTGTGACGATCGCCTTTGCGATGGAGTGTTATGAAAATGGATTGATTGACGGGAAAGATACCGATGGCATTGATCTTCATTTTGGAGATGGACAGGCAATGCTTGCAATGATTAAAAAAATTGCATACCGGGAGGGCTTGGGAAATGTTTTAGCAGAGGGAGTCAAAAGTGCTGCTTTGAAGATTGGTAAGGGCTCAGAAAAATACGCTCAGCATGTTAAAGGCCAAGAGATTCCTCTTCACGAACCCCGGGGAAAAACCGGGCTTGGATTGGCTTATGCTCTTTCTCCGACGGGGGCTGACCATAACGAAGCTCCTCACGACCCTATATTTGAAATGCCCGGGAAATGGCTCAGTTCAATTGCTCCTCTCGGGATATTAGAACCTATTGAAAGTCTGGACCTTGGGCCTCAAAAAGTCCGACTGTTCGTTTATCTCCAGCAGCTATTCAATTTGTACAATTCCATAGGTTTATGTAATTTAGTGGGAATTCCATTTGGGCCTCTTTCTCTTGACAGGCTCGTTAACTACGTTAGAGCGGTTACAGGATGGGATACAAGCCTTTGGGAGCTATTAAAAGTGGGAGAAAGAGCAGGGGGCATGGCCAGAACTTTTAATATCAGGGAAGGGTTTGGCCCCGCTGATGATAATCTTCCGGAACGCTTCTTTTCTCCCCTAACAAATGGCTCAATGGAAGGGGCCCGAATTGACCCGGACGAATTTAAAAAAGCTATACAGAATTATTATCAAATGGTGGGCTGGGATCCTGTTACCGGGATTCCAATACAGTCGAAAGCTGAAGAACTCGGTATCGGCTGGATTAAAGATGTGATTTAATCGAATTCGGGAAAGCTACTCTAATGCGGGAAATAATATTCTAAAAAAGGAGATGCGGGGATGCCGAAATCACACCTAAAGGGAAAAACAAAAGAATTTGAGCTCCTTCTGGAAGAAGCAAAAAAAGTTGGTTCTTTAGAAGCAAGAATTATCACCCCGGACAAGGTGGTTGTGGAAGAACGTGTAGTCCTGAAATGCCAATTGGGGTGCCATATGTATGGCCAAAAATTTGTCTGTCCTCCTATGACGCCGACTCCGGATCAATTCAGAAAAATACTGGCAGAATATGGCCACATTCTTGTGGCAAAATTTCCTGCCGAAGCCGAAGCCGAAGAGGATGTGGGTAGAAGCCTCTTAAAGAATCTTTGCTCAGCCGATGTATCTCCTGACCTTAGGGAGCGAACGAAAAAGTTTTGGGATACCTGGAATAGAGACAAAAGGAACATTCTTCTTTCAATGATAGATCTGGAGAAAACCGCTTTTAATAGAGGGTATGCATTGGCTATTGCATTGACCGCAGGTTCTTGTACCCTTTGCGAAAAATGCAATATCAATGGAACTTGTACTCACCCAACGATGGCCCGGTTTTCTGAGCATGCCCTTGGTGTGAATGTAAGAAAGACCCTGAAAAACATCGGGATGTCAGTTAAATTTCCATTCGAGAAAAAACCGGAAGGTATCGGTATGCTGCTGATTGAGTAATAAAAAGATAGGAATCAACAGATTGAAGACCTGGAAAAATATGAAAGGAGATAGAGGATGGTTAATAGAATTCTCGTTCCCTGGGCGATGCCCCAGGCTGGAAAAGAGGTTTTGCAAAATTCTAAAGCAGAAATCATCTACCTCCACGGGCCTCGCGGGGAAGTTCCGGAATTCAAAGAATTAATCAAAGAAGTACGCCATGTGGACGTTCTGATCCCGAGAGGTACCCAGTCCATTTCGAAACAGGTGATCATGACTAACACCGATCTCCGGGGAATTGCCAATTATGGAGTGGGATATGATAATATTGACGTCATCACAGCCACCCGACTCGGCATTCCTGTCACTAATACGCCCGGAGTCTTGACAGAAACGACTGCAGATCTTGCTTGGGCCTTGTTAATGGCGACGGCGAGACTGATTCCTCAAGCACATATTTATACTATTTCTGGCCAATGGAAAGGACCTGGCAGTAAGGTCTTTATGGGTCTGGATATAGGACCAGGGGGATCAAACAGGCCGAAAACTCTTGGCATTATTGGTTTTGGCAGAATCGGACGAACTGTAGTGGAAAGAAGCCGGGGTTTCAAGATGAAGGTTCTTGCTTATGACCCTTTTTTAAAAAAAATGATTGAAAAAACCAGAGGAGTCCAGTATAGACAGCTGAAAAATCTGCTTAAAGAAAGTGATTTTGTTTCCCTCCATTGCCCATTAACCAAGAAGACGTTTCATCTCATTGGGGAAAAAGAACTTAACTTGATGAAGCCCACTTCTATTTTAATCAATACTTCCCGTGGACCTGTGCTGGACGAAAAGGCACTTGTGATCGCCTTGAAGAAAGGCAGAATTGCGGGAGCGGGATTAGATGTTTACGAGAAGGAGCCGCGTCTTTATCCAGGCCTTACAAAATTGAAAAATGTAGTCTTGCTTCCCCACATAGGAAGCGCAACCCGGGACACCCGTGAACAGATGTCCGTAGTCGCTGCAAAAAATGCTTTGGCAATGCTGAAAGGCGTAAAACCTCCGGATATTGTCAACCCACAAGTCTTTAACTCACCAAAATATAAACAAAAGTTGATGAGTTAAATTGCTCAAAATATTTTCTCGGATTCAGGCAGTTTTTTAAAAAAGATGGACTCCCCCAGCCAAATTAATTCTCCAGCAAACCAGGTTATATTTTCAGTCATTTTAAAAAATGATAACTGAATGAAAAAGGAGAGAGGAGCAAGAAATGGGATGGTCAGGGTTAAGAAAAAGAATTCTTATGGGCGAATGCGTGTATGGGACTATGATCCGACAGGCACGAGATCCGGGATCCTTAAGCATTTTTGCCGCTGCAGGTTATGATTTTGTATTTATCGATATGGAACATGGAAATTACTCAACGGAAACTGTAGCAAATCTGATCCGGGGTGCAAAGGCGGCTGGAATATCAACGATAGTTAGAATTCCTCATTTAGAAAGTCACTTCGTTTCAAGAGTGCTTGACGCTGGGGGAGAAGGAATTATGGTTCCTATGACTTCCACAAGGGAACAGGCTGAGGCGATCGTTCAGTATTGCAAATATGCACCGATTGGAAAAAGGGGATTCGCTCAAACCGGACAAGCTGATTATAGACCCATGGAATCTATAGAATTAATGAAGGAGATCAATGAACACACTCTGGTGGTTGCCCAGATTGAAACTGAGGAAGCTATCGAGAATATTGATTCTATCCTTAGCATCCAGGGAATAGATGTTGCAGTAATTGGTCCGAATGACCTCTCGATTTCTTTAGGGATACCTGACCAAATGGAATCAGAGATATTAACGAAGGCTATTGATAAAGTCATGGAAATAGCAAAAAGGAGAGGTAAGGTTTCAGGCATTCATATTGGAAATATTGAAGCCTTAAAAAAATGGCGAAATAAAGGAATGCGCGTTCTTGCTTTTTCATCTGACACCGGTTTTATGTACAATGCCTCAAAAAAGAGCCTCGAAGAACTGAAACAATTGTGAAAGAATCGCAAAGGAGATATTTGCTATGGCAAGAGTGATCTTGCAGAATATTTCAAAAAAATTTGGAATGGTTGAGGCTGTTAAGAACTTTTCCCTTACCGTAGAGGATAGGGAATTCGTAATATTGGTGGGCCCATCCGGTTGCGGAAAATCAACGGTTTTGAGAATGATTGCTGGCCTGGAAGAAGCTACCGAAGGATCCATCTTCATTGGTGAGAGATTAGTGGACGATCTTCCTCCAAAAGATCGCGATATTGCCATGGTTTTTCAAGAATATGCTCTTTATCCTCATATGTCTGTCTATAAGAATATGGCCTTTGGTCTCAAACTCAGGAAATTCTCTAAACAGGAGATTGACCAAAGGGTCAGAGAAGCCTCAGAGATTTTGGGAATTCAAGAGCTTATTCATCGAAAGCCCAAACAACTTTCTGGAGGACAACGCCAGCGGGTGGCCGTAGGGAGAGCGATTGTTCGAAAACCTGCCGTCTTTCTCTTTGATGAGCCCCTTTCAAACTTGGATGCCAAGCTTCGGGCTCAGATGCGGACAGAACTTTCCAAGCTCCATAACCGCCTCCAGACAACAATCATCTATGTCACACATGATCAGGTGGAGGCAATGACCATGGGAACGAAGATTGTGGTAATGAAAGATGGCTTAATCCAACAGATTGACTCTCCATTGGAGATCTATAACTTTCCTGTTAATCTCTTTGTCGCTGGTTTTATTGGAAGCCCGGTGATGAACTTCATCCCCTGTCGCCTTCTCTCACAAAATGGCCATCTCTTTATTGATGCCGAGGCCTTTACACTTCCTATCCCAGAGGAGAAAACACCTTATTATCGATCTCTGGACGGATCTGAGGTCCTCCTTGGAATACGACCTAATGATATCTATGACTGTCTTTATTCTCCCGGACGGCTCAAGGGCGATTCGGTCAAAGCAGTGATCGATGTCATTGAGCCTATGGGTTCGGAAATCCACCTCCACGTGACGGCGGGAAGACACACCTTTATTGCTTGTGTGGATATGCAGACTAAGGTCCAAATCCATCAGACTATTGAGCTCAACTTGGACCTTTATAAGATGCATCTTTTTGAGAAAAACCCTCCTAATTTTAGGATCAAAACGGATCATTAAAAGTCTTCCGTTCGTAAATCCTTTATCCATGGGAATCATTGCAGTGGTTCTAATTTATCCCTCTAAGTATATTTAACATTGGTTCGGATCATTCATAAAAAAGTTGGCTATATCTGATAACAAAGCGCATAGAATATCGCACAGGGGAGTTATGAGCTTTACAGGAATGAATTCTGGATGATGTGTCTATTCTGTCTGGATCTGTCTGCTGATCTTCCAGTTGCGGAAAACTATTACTTCTGCTTCAGGGGGATGAGGTTGGCTTTGTTGGACCCCGCGCTCCTGATAGGTTCGACCTTTCTCAGGAGCATCGGAGATACGTTCCAATGCTGTCCGTCATCGGTGATGACGGTGACCGTCTTTCGATTATATCGGGTCAACATTCCGGACACAGGGGGACGGCCCGCGGGCTCAAAGGTCACACGATCGCCAATCTTGAACTCCATCATTCTCCCATGCGCCCGCATCTGGTTTAAAAAGCGAAGCCGCTCCACGATCCGATGATTGAGGTCAACCAGCTCTGCTTCGGTTAGTTCGTCAATGTCGATCTTCATATTACCACCTCCCCGATTCGGATCACCCTCTATAACGATCCTATCTGGATCAATTTGAATTAAAACACAATGAACCTGATCCAAAATCCCCCCTTACCCCCCTTTTTCAAAGGGGGAAGTCCGGGGTCAATGGATAAACTTACGCTGTTACATAATTTCAACTTCCTCTAAGATACGCTCCCTGGTCTCAATCGGAGCGTTACTCTTTCTGGCCTTTTCTACAATCTCCTT
>Ga0194127_10002511_pt1 | contig 24857 bp, 16 predicted proteins | sample TA2KigC100mmetaG_FD_148624 | JGI IMG/M metagenome (GOLD analysis project Ga0194127, IMG submission 148624) | Freshwater microbial communities from Lake Tanganyika, Tanzania - TA2015036 Kigoma Deep Cast 100m | ecosystem: Environmental > Aquatic > Freshwater > Lake | place: Tanzania: Lake...
GGCGAGCATGAACTGCGTGCTGCGCGCGAGCGGGTCGAAGCTCGACTCGGCCAGCGACGCGAGCTGGTACTTGCCGTCGCGGTCCATGAAGGCCGTGAAGCAGAAGAAGTCCAGCCAGTTGGTCACGGGATAGTTGAACGCCTGCAGGATGCGCGGGTTGTCCTTGTCGCCGCTGTGGCGCTCGAGCATCGCCTCGGCCTCGTCGCGGCCGTCGGCACCGAAGTGCGTCTGCAGCAGGTAGACCATCGCCCAGAGGTGGCGGCCCTCCTCGACGTTGACCTGGAACAGCGAGCGCAGGTCGTAGAGCGACGGGCAGCAGTGGCCGAGCAGACGCTGCTGCTCGACCGACGCGGGCTCGGTGTCGCCCTGGGTCACGATCAGGCGGCGCAGGCGATTGCGGAATTCGCCGGGCACCTCGTTCCACGCCGGGGCGCCGAGCTGGTCGCCGAAGTGGATCTTGCGGTCGGCGGGGCCGTCGGCGAGGAAGATGCCCCAGCGGTAGTCGGGCATCTTCACGTAGTCGAAGTGCGCCCAGCCGCCCTGGCCCACGCCGATCGCCGTGCGCAGGTAGACCTGGTCCTTGTTGAAGTCGGTCGGGCCGAGGTTGTTCCACCACTCGAGGAACTTCGGCTGCCACTTCTCGAGCGCCATCATCAGGCGCTTGTTGTCGCGCAGGCCGACGTTGTTGGGGATCTTGGCTTGCAGGTCGACGGTGGTCATTGGCTCAGGTCCTTCTCCAGTCGAACTTGGCGCTCTCGGGTGCGCCGTAGCGGGTGAGGGCGCCCTCGTCGCCGGTGGCGTTGGGGCGCGTGAAGATCCAGTTCTGCCAGGCGCTGAGGCGGCCGAAGATCTTGCTGTCGCAGTTCTCGGCGCCGCAGAAGCGCAGCGAGGCCTCCATGCCGGTCAGCGCGTCGGGCGACAGCGAGGCGCGCTCCTCGAGCGCGATGCGCACGTCGTCGGCCCAGTCCACCGGGTCGAGCAGGTAGGTGCAGAGGCCCTGTTCGTCGGCTTCGGCGGCCGCCAGGGCCGGCATCTCCGCCGCGAGCTTGCTGGCGTGCTCGGGCCGGGCGAGGAAGCGGTTCAGCAGGCGCGTCTGGCCGTGGCTCATCGGCAGCGCGCCCTGGCTCAGCGGGCCGACCGCGAAGGCGACCGCGTCGTCGTCGAGCGCGTAGATGCGGTCACAGGCGAGTGCCAGTTCGAGGAACGCCCCGGCGCAGCACGACTCCTCGTCGACCAGCGCGTACATCGAGCGCGACATCAGGTCGAAGCGCCGCAGCGTGCGCGCCATCTGCAGCAGGATCTCGCTGCAGAGCCAGTGGGAACGGTGCGCGAGCAGGTCCTTCTCGACCTGCAGCAGCGCTTGCCGGTCACCGCGCGTCTGCAGCACCAGGAGGCCGACCTGCTCGTGGTCGAAGCGCAGCTGCAGCAGCGCGTCGTCGAGTTCGCGGTAGCACTGCAGCGCCCAGGCCGAGCTGCCGGCGGCCTCGTACTCGGCGCCGTTCCGGGGCTGGCTGCCCTGCGGGCCGCGCACGGTCAAGGTCGCGCGGCGAGCTGCGGGATCGACCGCGAGCTGCACGTGCGCGTAGCGGTAGGTCGTGCCGTCGACCGCGGCACGGACCGGGGCGAGCTCGATGCCCTTCGCCGCCTTCGGCGGCAGCGCGGCGGCCAGCTCGCGCGCGCGCGCCTGCACCTTCTCGGCGAACTGCGACTTCTTCCAGATCGCGTCGACGAGGCCCCACGCGGCGGCCTTCCTGCCGCGCATGCCCTCGGCCATGGTGCAGAACACGTCGGCCCGGTCGCGGCGCACCTTGCGCTTGTCGACGAGGCGCGTGAGGCCGCCGGTGCCGGGCAGCACGCCGAGCAGCGGCACCTCGGGCAGCGACACCGCGGAGTTGCTGTCGTCGACGAGGTGGATCTCGTCGCACGCGAGCGCGAGCTCGTAGCCGCCGCCGGCGCAGGCGGCGTGGATCGCGCAGAGCGACCGGAGCCCGCTGTGCCGGCTCGCGTCCTCGAGCGACAGCCGGGTCTCGTTGGTGTACTTGCAGAAGTTGACTTTGAAGGGGTGCGTGCTCTCGGCCAGCATCCAGATGTTGGCGCCGGCGCAGAACGCGCGCTCCTGGGCACTGCCGATCACGACGACCTTGACCGCCGGATGCTCGAAGCGCAGCCGCTGGATCGCGTCGGCGAGCTCCATGTCGACGCCGAGGTCGTAGCTGTTGAGCTTGAGCTCGTAGCCCGGCCGGAACGGGTGGTTCGGGTCGACGTTCATGCGCAGTTGCGCGACGTCGCCGTCGATCTGCAGCTGCCAGTGGTGGTAGGTGCTCGGGTGGCGGTGGAAGTCGGTCATGCGTGCGGCGAGGCGGCGCGGCGGCCCGTGGGGGCGCAGAGTGTGGAGTCGGGCCGGAGGGGGTGCAAGCGGGAGGGGCGAGGTTTCCGCGGGGGCGGTCCGGCGCCGCGGGACGGGCGGCGGTCGCGCGAGTCCTCGCCCCCCGAGCGGTGGCGACTCGACGCCTACCGTGTGCCGAGGCCCAGCAACCAGAAGACCGCCGCCGGCAAGGCGATGCCGACCGTGATCGACACCAGGTTGCCGAGCAGGGACAGCCGGAGGGCCTGGACGAACGGGAGCGGCCGTGCCGAGGGTGAGCCGGTCGGTCGCGCGAGCATCGCCCAGATCAGGTTCGCCTCGATGGTCACGACGATCGCTTCGAGCGCGGCGACGACCCAGACGAACCAGCGGTGGAGCAAGCCCAGGCTGTCGCACCAATCCATGGCGAGCAGGAACGCGAGCCAGGTCATCAGGTTGAGAAGGAACAGCGGTCGCACCGTGCCTGTGGCCCTGTCCATGCTCCGCAGCAGGGCGAGGGTCGTCCTGATCTCCGCCCACATCGCGATCAGTGCGAGGGCCCAGTTCTCCGGCGCGGCGTAGGCCGGCAGGATGACGGGGTTCGGGCGCATTACCATGGCTGACGGAGATCCTCGATCGGTCCGCGGGTGCTGCAGTCGAACGGCCTCGGGAGCGGTGCCGGCAGCTCCTTGGCGTCCTTCACCACTGCACAGCGAGAGACCAAGGGGAGCAGTGCCGCAGACGCCAGCCGCAGGAACATGCCATGCGTGGGACGACAACGCCTCGCGGCTCTTCCCTGCAAGTGCCGCACGCTGTCCCGAGATTGCGCCACGATGTCGCGCCGTCTGGCGGTTCCGCGTTCGCGATCGCCGCGCACAGACGCGCGCGCCGGCTGCTCCGGCGCGTGCGCTGGCGTTCCCAGGCCGTTCCCTGTCGCTGCCGGCACGGCTGTGCTGCACCGGCGAGCGGTGGGATCAGTTCCCCTGCAGCGTCCAGCTGATGCAGTTGCTGACCGCGGTGCCGATCCCGGCGGCGGCGCTGCAGACCGCGATGCACTGCGAACTCATCGTCCAGCCGGCGAGGGTGGCGTTCCCCGGCAGCGGGAAGCCGAAGCGGGTCGAGCCATTGCAGTTGCCGGGGCCCGTGACCACGTTGGGGCCGAGCACGCAGCCGAGTGCTGGCACGTAGTCCATCGCCATGGTGTTGTTGCCGTCGGTCGCATGGAGGATGCGCCGCCCCCGATCGACGGCGAGGCCCGTGGGCGGGCCGAAGTACGGACCGCACGACGGCGGCGTGAACTGGCACTGGCGGGTGTGTTCGGGAGGATCGAGGGGATCAGGTCCCACGCGCACTGCGTGTTGCAGTGGTCGTCGACCTTGCTCCGCAGCGCCACTGGCAGGGTCGCCGCACCCTCGAAGACCGTTCGCGGCGGCAGCGCACGGGCCGCGGGCCACGAACGCGCGAACGGGGACTCGTCGGCGCGCGGCTACGCAGTTCGGCCGTCGGCAACCTGCCATGCGCGGTGCGGCGCACGGCCGGCGCGGCTCACGGAGCCCGGCTCTGGGCCGCGCCCGTCAATCCAACGCGCCGGCGACGAGGGTGAGCGCGTTGGACCCGACCAGTGGCAGAAGGGCACCCGTCGCGTCGAACCGGACACGCACGAACTGCTGGTGCAGTCGCACGCCGACCAGGGCGCTGTGGCGAGGCAGGTGCACGCGGGTGGTCGCGACGCCGGCGGCGTGGGCGGCCACCGCAATCAGCTCTCCGCTGGAGAGCAGCAGACACTCCGGCGACGAGCCAGGATGCAACAGGTTCATCGGCAGGCCGGGCATCGTGAAGCCCATCGCCTCGACGGCGAACACGGCGGTGCTCCGCAGGTCGCATTCGGCCACGTAGTCAGCGCCCAGCCACGGGAACGTCAGTGCGCGCAATCGCGGCGGATCGAGATTGGCCGGACACCCCGATGGCGTCGACTGCGCCGACGCCGGGCACGGCGTCACGAGGCGCGCGAAGTAGGCCGAGTTGCGACCGCCGGCCGAGGTGAACTCGCCCCCGACCACGATCGTGCCATCGGGGGTGAGCGCCAGAGCGAGGACCACGCCGTCGACGCCCTGGCCGACCGGGCTCCAGCCGGTGCCGTCCCAGCGGGCGATGCCGGCGGCAGGGACTCCGCCGGCGGTGGTGAAGCTGCCACCGGCGATCAGGTCGCCGTTCGGCAGCGTGAGCAGTGCCTCGACGCGGGCATTGCCGGTCTGGTGTCCGAAACCCTGGCCCAGGGGAAGCCAAGTCGAGCCCGTCCAGCGGGCGATGCCGTGCACGGCCTGGCCGCTCGCGACGGTGAAGTCACCGCCCGCCACGAGGTCGCCGTCCGGCAGTTCCGCGAGACTGTGGACCCGGCCGTCGGCGATGCCCGGCAGGGCCGACCACGTGCTGCCGTCCCACACGCCGATACGCTCGATCGGCAGGGTCCCCATGGCGGTGAAGGCCCCGCCCGCCACGAGGTCGCCGTTGCTGCTCACGAGCAGCGCCTCGACGGCATGGTTGGGTTGGAGACCGCCGAGCCAGGACCAGGTCGTGCCGTTCCAGGCCAGCAGGTGGCGCATGGCGGTTTCCCAGGGGAGGGCGACGACGATGGTGCCATCCCGCAGCTCGACCAGCGCGTTGGCCTCGGCGGAGGAGAAGCCCGTGCCGACCGGGTTCCACGTCGTGCCGGTCCAGTAGGCCAGGCGGCCACCCGCATAGCCGGTCGCCAGCACCCTCCCGTTCGCGAGCGTGCACAGTGCCGTTGCCGGTGCCTGGAGCATGGGCATCGCCTGTGCAGCGAGGCCGTCCATCGTGGCGACGAAGCGCCGGGCGTCCCCGCCGGCGTGCGTGAAGTCCCCGCCCGCGACCACGGCTCCCGAAGGCAACACGGCGAGGCATCGCACGCGGTCGTTGAAGCCGGTGCCGAGGACTTGCCACGCCGACCCGTCGAAGGCCTTCAGGGACCCCACCCATGGGCCGGTGCCGCCCTCTGCGCCGGCGGCCAGCAGCCTGCCATCGGGCAATCGCAGCAGCGTGTGGATCGTGCCCCCGGTCCCGTTCGCGAGCGGGAGCCACTGGGTTCCGTCCCATCGTTGGCAGTTCGTCCCCGGCGCCGTGAAGTCCCCGGCGGCGACCACGTCGCCGTTCGGCAGCACCTCCAGGGCGTTCACCATCCAGTCCGTGCCGGGAGCCATGGGGGCCCACGTCGTTCCGTTCCAGCGGGCGATGTTGTTGGTCGGGCCGCTCGGTGTGGCGAAGACGCCGGTGACGAGGAGGTTGCCGTTGGCGGCGACCGCAAGGTCACCGCGGGCCAGGCATGCGACGCTGATCAGGTTGGTCCAGGTGTTCCCGTCCCAGCGGCCGACCGACCCCGGCCAACCGCCACCGTGCACGAACAGATCGCCGTTCGGGTGCAGCAGCATGGCGATCGCGCCGTCCGCGTAGCCTGCGCCCAACGGCTGCCACTGCGCGCCATCCCAGCGGGCCACGTTGAGACAGGGCAGACCGCCGGCGTGCGTGAAGAGACCGCCCGCGATCAGGTCGCCGCTCGGCAGGCACACCAGCGCGCGCACCTGGGCCTGGTAGGTCCCCGTGACGCCCGCGCCCAGCGGTTGCCACGCCGCGCCGTCCCAGCGGGCCACGTTGTTCGCTGGCGCGGTCCCCGCGGCGGCGAACCAGCCGCCGGCGAAGAGGTCTCCGGTCGGACCGGCGACGAGCGAGCAGACGATCCCGTTCGTGCCGCTGCCCAGCGCCGCCCAGCGGCCGGTCGCGAGATCGAGGGTCGCCACGTTGACGGCGCCGACGCCAGTGATCGTGAAGGTCCCGCCGATCGCGAGCAGCCGGGCGCTCGCGGGGTTGCCGTCGTGGTCCCAGAGGATCGCCGTCTGGATCTCACCCCTGCCGGGTGCCGGGACTGCGCCAGTGGCCTGCCAGGTCGGGGCGCACTGCGCCAGCCCCGAGGTGCTGGCCATCGCGACAGCAAGAACCACGAACGACGCCTTCCCGTGCGAGTGGATCGACATGGCAGAGCTTGTTTAGCCCCGGCAGCCGGCGAGGTCACCTGCTCAGGTGCCGGAGTTCGCCCGCTCCGTTTCCTGTCTTGCGTCCGTGATGCGTCCCGAACGCGGGCGGATCGAGCCACGCGCCGGCGACGCAGGGCTCCGTCGGGCCCCTGCCTGCCCCAGCGGTCCGCAGCGATCGAGGTGCGTCGACAGGGCGCTGGCGAGGGTGTTGCCGTGCTGGTTGCCGACGCAGACCGGGCGGTTCCTCGAGTGACCGGTCGCAGCGGTCACGGTTGCCCGCTTCGCAGTTGCTGCCCTTTCGCGGTGAGCCGGTAACGCTGCTTTCCGCTGCGCGGCTTGTCGGGGATCGTCGGCTCGATCAACCCAGCGCTCAGGGCCGGTTGGAGGAAGGTCTTCCGGAAGTGCTCGCGGTGCTTCAGGCCGAGCGCGTGCTGGATCTCCTGCCGGGTCATGGGCCTGTCCATCGCCCGTACCAGCCGGACCTCCGGGGCAACTTCCCCGGTGACTTGCGCGGTGACTTGCTCGGTGACTTGCGCGGTGACTTCCGGGGTGACTTCCGGGGTGACTTCCGGGGTGGCCGCCTGCACCGGCCGGGGGACGGTCTGCACGAACTGCCCGCCGCTCATGCGGAACGTCGGCGACCCGAGCCCCGCCCGCTGGCACCGCGCGATCATGTCGAGGATGCCGGTGCCCGCCTTCTCGGCGTAGGCCGCGAGGAACATCGGTTCGGCGATCAGCGGGTTGCGGGGGATCGACGCGTGCGGTGCCGTCAGGTCCGCGAACGTCAGCGAAGGCGGCAACTCGCCAGGATTCCAGACCTCCAACCGATCCGAGAACAGCATCACCTGCACGCTCGCGTTGCTGGCGTAGTCCCGGTGGGTGACCGCGTTGACGATCGCTTCGGCGATGACCTCGCGCGGCAGTTCGTAGTCGACGGGTGCACGCGGCCCCTCGGCGCGCGTGCCGACGCGGCGCGCGATCTTCGACAGGACGAAGTCGACGGCCTGGTCGACGAGTTCGAAAACGGTGCCCTTGTAGATCTGGTACGAAGGGATGGGCTTCTGCACCTCGGTGCCGTGGAAGTGCAGGCACTTGACCCGTGGCTGGGGACCAGGCCGGGCTCTCGCCCGGCGCCCCCACCCCGACCCTGGAGCCCGCCCGCCCCGTTCCCTACCCTGCGCGCGTGACGCGCCCCGCCCTCGAGATCGCCGTCCGCCACGCGCCGCAGCTGTGTTACGCGATGCAGCAGAGTGCGGTGCCCTGGCTCTTCGGCATCACGCTGACGAACACCACCGCGGCCCCGCTCGCCGACCTGCATCTGCGGGTCGAACTGCTGCCCGGCCCGCTGGCGGCCCACGACGAACTGCTCGCGGCGATCCCCGCCGGCGGCACCTTCGAACTCGGCCGGCTCGACCCGCGGCTCGACGTGCAGGCGCTGGCGAACCTGTTCGAACGGCAGCGCGCGGAGCTGCGCGTCACGGTGACCCGGGGCGAGCAGGGGCTCGCGACCGCCTCGAGCGACCTCGACGTGCTGGCCTGGAACGAGTGGCCGGGCCTCGGCGTGGCGCCGAGCCTGCTGGCGGCGTTCGTGCTGCCCAACCACCCCGTGCTCGCGGGCCTGCTGCGCGCCGTCGGCGAACGGCTGCAGCAGACGACCGGCAACAGCGCGCTCGACGGCTACCAGGCGCAGGATCCGCAGCGGGCGCTGGCGATCTTCGCGGCCGTGCACGAGTCGCTGCGCGCGCTGCGTTGCACCTACGTGAACCCGCCGCCGAGCTTCGAGAAGCGGGGCCAGAAGGTGCGCACGCCGGAGCAGGTGCTCGGCGACCGGCTCGGCACCTGCCTCGACCTGGCACTGGTCTACGCCGCGGTGCTGGAGCACGCCGGGCTGCACCCGCTGGTCGTGCTGCAGAAGGACCACGCGTTCGTCGGCGCCTGGCTCGTGCCGGGCAGCACCCCCGAACCCTGGCTCGGCCTCGGCGTCGAGCTGCAGAAGCGCGCCGAACTCGGCGCGCTCGCGTTCTGTGAGTGCACGCTCGCGTGCGGGGCCGCGAGCCAGCCGTTCGCGCTCGCGAGCGCCGCGGCGCTGCGGCGGCTGCAGGACGAGGCCGCGTTCGCCGGCGCGCTCGACGTCGCCGCCGCGCGCCGCGCGGGCATGATGCCGCTGCCGGGCCGCACGTCCGTGTATGCGGCGATGCCCGAGCCCCCGGCCGGCGTGCCCGCGACCGCCAGTGCGCCGGCCGCCGCCGCCGGCACGGCGCCTGCACCCGCCCCCGCACCGGAACCGGCACCCCGCGCCCCCGAGCCGCCGAAGGACCGGCTCGAGCACTGGAAGGGCAAGCTGCTCGACCTCACGCTGTGGAACCGGCTGCTGCACTTCGTGGAGACGAAGAAGACCGTGCGGCTCTGCGCGCACGACCTCGCCGCGCTCGAGAACCGGCTGCAGCAGGGTGCGCGGCTGCGCATCCATGCGCGGCCCGCGGTGGGGCAGGGTAGCGGCGACCCGCGCGACCTCGCGCTGCAGCAGCAGCGCACCGGCCAGGACGTGATGGCCGGGCTGCTCGCCGAGGAACTGCGCGCGGGCCGGCTGCGCGCCGAGCACGACGCCGACGAGCTCGACGCGCGGCTCGTCGAGATCTTCCGCCACGCGCGCACCTCGCTCGAGGAGACCGGCGCGAACACGCTCTACCTCGCGGTCGGGTTCCTCGAGTGGTACGAGACGATGCAGTCGAACAAGGCGCGCCGCGCGCCGCTCTTGCTGCTGCCGCTAACCGTCGAGCGCATCTCGGTGCAGGAAGGCTTCCGCTTCCTGCTCGACGACGGCGAGCCGCGGCTCAACCAGACGCTGCTGCAACTGCTGCAGCGCGACTTCGACGTGCGGCTGCCGCTCGGCGACACGGTGCCCGAGGACGAGCACGGCATCGACGTGGCGGCGGTGCTCGACGCGTTCCGCCAGGCGGTCGTCGGCCTGCCCCGCTGGCGCGTCGAGGCCCGCGCGTGCATCGGCTTCTTCTCGTTCTCGAAGTACCTGATGTGGCTCGACCTCGCCGCGCGCGACGAGCTGCTGCAGAGCCCCGTGCTGCGCCACTTGGTCGAGAAACCCGGGGCGGCCTTCGCGCAGGACGTGCCCGAGGTGGCGCGCGAACGGCTCGACGAGCTCGATCCGGCCGAGGTGTTCTGCCCCAAGGACACCGACAGCTCGCAGCTCGCCGCGGTGCTCGCGGGGGCTGCGGGGCGCACGTTCGTGCTCGAGGGGCCGCCGGGCACCGGCAAGTCGCAGACGATCACCAACCTGGTCGCGCAGGCGCTCGCGAACGACCGGTCCGTGCTGTTCGTGGCCGAGAAGCGCGCGGCGCTCGAGGTCGTGCAGAAGCGGCTCACCGAGGTCGGGCTCGGCGCGTTCTGCCTCGAGCTGCACTCGAGCAAGAGCGGGCCGAAGGCCGTGCTCGAGCAGCTCGCGCGGCCGCTCGACCTCGGCGCGCGGCGCGCGCCGGCGGCCTGGGCCAGGGTCGCGGCGGACCTGCAGCACGAGCGCCGTGAGCTCAACGGCTACGTGTCGGCGCTGCACCGCGTGCGCGAGCACGGGGTGTCGGTGTTCTCGGCGATCGCGCAGCTGATCGAACTGCGGGAGGCGGTGCGGCTGCCGATGCCCGACCTGCTGCGCAACGGGCCGGCCGGCGTCGCGGCGGCGCGCGCGGCGGTCGACGACCTCGCCGCGGCGGCGGCGCCGCTGCCGGTGCCCGAGCAGGCACCGTGGTGGGGCGTGCGGGCGCGGGACTACTCGCCAGCACTCCTGCGCGCGGTGGAGCCGGCGGCCGAACGGCTGCTGCAGACGGCGGCCGCGCTGCAGCGCGCGGTCGCGGCGGCCGGCGCCGCCTTCGGGCTCGCGGGCGCGTTCGGCCCGGGCCCGAGCCGCACGCAGATCGAGAAGCTCGGCGAACTCGCGGCACTGTTCACCGCGCCGTCGCCGCCGCCGGCGAGCCTGCTGCGCGCGGCCGACGGCGGTGCGGGCGACGCGGCCCTGGCGCAGCTGCTCGCGACCGGCAAGAAGCGCGATCTGCTGTGGGCGCCGCTCGCAGGCCGCTGGCGGCGCGAGCTGCTCGGCCTCGACCTCGACCGGCTGCTGCCGGCGTGGCGCCGGGCGGCGGAGTCGTTCGTGCTGCTGCGGTGGTGGCGGCTGCGCGGGCCGCGCGCCGAACTGCTGCCGGCCGCGGCGGGCGGCGGTCTCGGCACCGTGCGCGAGGTGCTCGGCGACCTCGAGCAGGCGCTGCGGGTGCGCGCCGAGGAACGGGCGCTGCTGGCGGCGACGACCGCCGCGGCCGCGTTCGGGCCCGCGTGGCGCGCGGGACTGGCCGACTGGGCGCAGCTCGACGGCTGGCTCTCGTGGGTGCGCGACGCGCGGCGGCTGTGCCTCGAGCTCGTGCCGGGCTCGCTGCGGCCGGAGCCCGCGGTGGTCGAAGCGATCGCCGCCCGGCTGGACGGTCTGCACGCGGGGGCGGCCGACCTGGGCCGGCTGCTCGGCGCGCTGCGCCTCGCGGCCGACGAGCACGGTGCTTCGCTGCGCGCGGTGGCAGCACCGCTCGCGCTCGACGCGCAGCAGGCGTTCGGCGCGCCGGACGCGCCCGGCCACCTCGCGGCCGTGGGGCGGCGCGCCGCGGCCTGGCGCGCGGCCTTGCCGGCGCTGCGCGACCACTGTGCCTACGCAGCCGCGGCGGCGCGCGCGGCGGCCGCCGGGGCCGGCCCGCTGGTGGCGGCGCACGCGCGCGGGGCACTGTCGACCGAGCAGCTGGCGCCGAGCTTCCTGCGCACGTTCCTCGAGAGCTGGCTCGATACCGTGCACCGGGCCGAGCCGAAGCTCGGCGCGTTCCGCGGCCTCGACCACGAACGCGCGATCGCGCGCTTCGCCGAGCTCGACCGGCAGGCGATCCGGCTCGCCGCCGAGGTCGTCGTCGCGCGCCTCGCGGCGAAACTGCCGCAGCTGCGCGACACCGCGGTCGCGAGCAGCGAACTCGGCGTGCTCGAGCGCGAACTCAAGAAGCAGCGCCGGCACAAGCCCGTGCGCAAGCTGTTCGCCGAGATCCCGGGGCTGTTGTCGGTGCTGGCGCCGTGCGTGCTGATGAGCCCGCGCTCGATCGCGCAGTTCCTGGGCCGCGGCGGCAGCCACTTCGACCTCGTCGTGTTCGACGAGGCGTCGCAGATCCCGATGTGGGACGCGGTCGGCGCGATCGGCCGCGGCCGCTCGCTGGTCGTGGTCGGCGACAGCCGCCAGCTGCCGCCGACGTCGTTCTTCCAGCGGCTCGAGCAGGGCGACGAACCGCCGCCGGACGACGTGCCCGAGGACCTCGAGAGCGTGCTCGACGAGTGCGGCGCCGCGGGCCTGCCGCGTTTGCACCTCGACTGGCACTACCGGAGCCGCCACGAATCGCTGATCGCGTTCAGCAACCGGCACTACTACCAGAACCGGCTGCTGACGTTCCCCGCGCCCGAGCGGGAGACGCCGGGGCTCGGCGTGCGCAGCGTGCTGGTCGCGGGCGTCTACGACCGGGCCGGTTCGCGCACGAACCGCCTCGAGGCCGAGGCGCTGGTCGCCGAGGTCGTGGCGCGGCTGCGGGATCCGGCGCGCAACCGGCACTCGATCGGCATCGTTTTCTTCAGCCAGGGCCAGCAGGTGCTCGTCGAGGACCTGCTCGACGCCGCGCGCGCGCAGCACGCCGAGCTCGAGCCGTTCTTCACCACCGTGCCCGAGCCGGTGTTCGTCAAGAACCTCGAGAACGTGCAGGGCGACGAACGCGACGCGATCCTGTTCTCGATCTGCTACGGCCCCGACGCCGCGGGCAAGGTCTACGAGAACTACGGGCCGCTGAACCTGCAGGGCGGCGAGCGGCGGCTCAACGTCGCGGTCACGCGCGCGCGGCGCGAGCTCGTGGTGTTCACGTCGCTGCGCGCCGACCAGGTCGCTGCGCGCAGCGCGGCGTTGGGCGCGCGCCACCTGCGCACGTTCCTCGACTACGCGCAGCGCGGCGAGGTGGCGTTGCTCGCGGCGGCGGCGGCCGATCCGCGCGGCGAGGTCGAGTCGCCGTTCGAGGCGGCGGTGTGCGCTGCGCTGGTGCAGCGCGGCCACGAGGTGCACCCGCAGGTCGGCTGCTCGGGCTACCGCATCGACCTCGCGGTCGTCGACCCGGAGGCACCGGGGCGCTACCTGCTCGGCATCGAGTGCGACGGGGCGACCTACCACGCGGCGGCGACCGCGCGCGACCGCGACCGGCTGCGCGCTGCGGTGCTGCGCGGGCTCGGCTGGCGGCTGCATCGCGTGTGGTCGACGGACTTCTGGCAGGATCCGGCCGGCGAAGTGGCGCGGATCGAGGCGGCGATCGCCGCGGCGGTGGCGGCGGCGGGCGAGCCGCCGCGGATGGCGGCCGTGGCGGAACCGGCGCCGGCGCCCGCGACCCCCGCTCCCGCCGTCGCGCCGGCCGCACCGGCTGCGCCCGAACCGGCACCCGCGGCGGCGCGGGATCCGACGGGCCCGCACCCGTTCACGGCGGCGGCGCTGCCGAAGGCGGGCACGCCCGAAGCGTTCGCCGCCGCCGCCGCCACAGCGAAGCTGCGCGAGCAGGCCCTCGCCGTGCTGGCTGCCGAGGCCCCGGTCGTGTTCGATCGGCTCGCGCGCACGATCGCGGCCGCGTGGGCCGTGCCGCGGCTCACCGAGCGCGTGCGCGAACGCGTGCGCGGCGCCCTGCCGGCGGGCGCGGTGGAGGTCGACGGGGCACTGTGGGCGGCGGGCGCCGACGTGGCCGCGTTCGTGGGCTTCCGCGTGCCGGCCGAAGGCGGCGAGGCGGAGCGGCCCGCCGAGGAGCTGCCGATGGTGGAGGTCGGCAACGCGATGGCCTGGCTGTTGCGCCAGCACCACGCGCTGCCGGCCGACGACCTCGCGCGCGAGGCGGCGCGCTGCTTCGGCATCACGCGGCTCGGCTCGGTCGTGCGCGGCGTGATGCAGCGCGGGCTCGTGCGGCTGCTGGAAGCAGGGCGCGGCGTGCGCGACGGGGAGACGGTGCGGCTGCCCTGAGGTGGAGCGGGCGCAGGCGGGGCGCGGTCAGGCGTCGAGGATCCGGCCAGCCCACAAGGCGCCGAGGAACTCCTGCCACGGCAGCACGCGCACGTCGTCGACGACCAGGGCGCGCGGCCCCGTGTAGACGCCGAAGGCACGGAGTGCTCCCGGCCAGCGCTCGCGCAGTGCCCGGATGCCCGCGCCGAACCGCGCATCCCAGCGGTTGCCGGCCTTCACCTCGATGGCGACGAGGCCGGACGCGGTCTCGATCACGAAGTCGACCTCGTTGCCGCCGTGGGCCTGCCAGTAGGCGATCGGGTAGTCGAGGTCACCGTAGTGGAGCCGGGCGCGCAGTTCGTGCAGCAGGAAGGTCTCGAGCAGCGCACCGCGTTCCTCCGGATGCACCTGCAGGTGCGCGGTCCCGGCCAGTTGGCGCGCGACGCCGGTGTCGAACAGGAAGAACTTCGCATGCGCGACCTGCTTCACCGCGCGCTTCAGCTTCCACGCCGGCAGCCAGGTGCCGAGCAGCGTGTCGACGAGGATCTGGAAGAACTCGCTGGCGGTCTGCCGGGCGATGCCCGCGTCGCGCGCGATGCCCGCGACGTTGACCGTCTGGCCGTTCACGCGCGCCGCGACCTCGAGGAAGCGGTGGAAGGAGCCGATCTGGCGCACCAGGGCCTCGTCCTGCACCTCCTGCTGCAGGTAGACCTCGCTGTAGGCGCGCAGGAAGGCCTTGGGCCGGTTGCCGGTGACCGCGAGCGGCAGCATGCCCTCGGCCAGGATTGCGTCGAGCGGGCGGTCGACGCCGGCCTCCGCGGTGACCAGCGGGAACATGTGCCGCACCTCGGCGCGGCCGGCGAGCAGGTTGGCACCGCTGCGCTTCAGCTTGCGGGCGCTCGAGCCGGAGAGCACGAAGCGCTGTCGTTTCTTCACCATCAGGTGTTGCACCTCGTCGAGCAGCGCGGGCACGCGCTGCACCTCGTCGAGCACGACCCAGGCCCCGTCGGGCAGCGCCATGCACTCTGCCCGCAGCACCCCCGGGTCGCGGGACAGGCGCAGCCGCTCGCTGGTCAGCAGCAGGTCGTAGGCGACGGCCTCCGCGAAGTGCTTCTCGATCCAGGTCGTCTTGCCGGTGCCACGGGCGCCGAACAGGAAGAACGAGCGGTCCGGCGGCTGCAGTCTGCGTGCAAACATCGATGGCGAATCTACTGGAAAAACGCCAACGATGGCAACAGATCTCCTGCGGCCTACTTCGCTGCTTCCGTGCCGCGCTTGCCCTCGCCTTTGCCGCCCTCCGCCGCCGCCTCGATGCGCGCCAGCTCCGCGCGCAGCCACTGCTGCATCGTCACGACCGTGCCGTCAACGCGCCGCACCTGGTAGGGCTCGCCGGTCTTGCTGCTCTTGCTCGCGATCTCGTCGACGAACTGGTCCAGCGTCACGTTGCGCCCGTTCGGCGCGGCGATGCGCGCGAGCAGGAACTGGTAGGCGGCCGCACCGTCGAACTCCTCGCCCTCGCGCACGAACCGGTCGGGACTCGCGGCGACCGCGTGCAGCAAGAGCGGGATGCGGTCCGGGCGGAAGCCCGCCGCCGGCCGCACCGTGAGTTCGACGTGGTCCTCGCCGATCAGCCGGTTCACCAGCTTGTCGACCACGAGCACGTAGCGCGCGCCGGTGAGCGCGAACTCGACCGCGTCGCGCTCGATCACCGAGCGCTGCGCCACCACGGTCGTGCCGTCCGCCGTCGTCACCTGCAGCAGCACCTGGCCCATGGTCACGTCGTCGCAGGAGACGCCGAGCCAGCCGCGGCTGCCCGGCACCGGCGCCCACCGGCGCTGCAGCACGCGGAACGCCGCCGCAACGTCGCGCAGTTCGAGCCTGGCCGGCACGAGGTCGAAGCCGAACAAGGTGCTGACCGAGCCGGACCGCACCTCGATCTCCAGCGTGGCGGCGCCGTCGGCGCGCTCGCGCAGCAGTGGCAGGTTCTCGAACACGAAGACGCCCTGGTCGGCGGAGCGCACCAGCGGCAGTTCCTGTTCGCCGAGCCGCGCGCGGACGCTGGCCTGGCGCACGGGCACACCCTGCACCTCGAGCGCCTCGAGCCGGTGCGGGTCGAGCCAGCTGCGCCGTTGCCGCGCGAAGGTCGTCGTGCCGCCTTGCCAGCGCAGGAGGCAGCGCGGCGCCGGCGGGTCGGCGGCGGTGCGCGCCCAGGCAATCGCCGGGCTCTTCGCCGTGGCGCCAGCGCCGGTCGCGAACACGAACAGCTGGCCCTGGTCGAGATCCGCGGGCAGCAGCGCCACGACGCGGGGATCGGCGAGGTTGAGCTGGAAGCGCAGGTTGCCGGCCGGGGACAACGGCACGCGGTCGGCTGCCGCGGCGTCGGTCGCGAGCCAGACCACGTCGGCGGTCTTGGCGAACTCGACCTCGAGCAGCAGGTTGCTGCCCGGGGGTGCTGGCAGCCGCACGACGTCGGGCACCGCGGTGATGCGGATGCTGCCCTGGGCGGGTAGCGCGGTGCAGCCGAGGACCACGAGAAGGGAACGCAGGATGCTGCGCGGGTGCATTGGCCGATCCGGGGACTCGAAACCACAGCGTAGCCAGCCAGGCGGGCAGGATGTCGCGCCGCCCCCGCCCCCCTACTTGCCGCGCTGCGCCGCCTCCGCCTTCGCCACGCACTCGCGCAGCACGCGGTCCATCGCCGTCGGCGGGCTGCCGTGGCCCTTGTGCCGGATCACGCCCTCGTGGTCGATCACGTAGACCGTCGGCCAGCCCGTCACGTGCCACGCAGCAGCGATCGGCCCCTTCGTGCCCTCCGGCCCGTTCCAGAAGCTGCGCCACGTGATCTTCTCGGCGGCGAGCCGCGGCCGCAGTTTCGCGAGGTCCTCGTCGCTGTTCACGCCGACGATGGCGAACGGCTTCTGCTGCATCTCTTCCACGAGCGACCGCTCGTGCGGGTACATGGCCCGGCACGGGCCTCACCAGTCGCCCCAGAAGTCGAGCAGCACCACCTTGCCGCGGTAGTCCGAGAGCTTGAAGGCGACCCCGTCGAGGTCCACGCCCTCGATCTCGGGTGCTTGCAGCCCCGGCTCGAGCCGTTCGGCCTCGTCGCGCAGCGCGTCGACCAGGCCCGCCAACGACCGCACCTCGGCCTTCGGCAAACCGTCGAGGATCGCGCGCGCCGCCCGCAGATGCCCCAGCGCCTCTTGCCGCAGCGCCTCGCTCGTCGCGACCGCGCGCGTGCCGACGTGCATCGCCGCGCGCGTGAAGTGGGCCTGTGCCAGGCAGTGCGGGTCCTGGTTCTTCGCCAGCACACGGTCGAGCCACTGCAGCGACCGCTCGGCGCCGAACACGTGCTTGAGTCCGCCGATGCGCGCGACCGCGAGCCGCAGGCCGGGGCTCGCGACGTGCGTCTCCATCAGCGTCGTCATCGCCGCGGTGGCCATCGCGGCGGGGCCGCGCTGCACCACCCAGACGAGGTAGGGCACCGCCGCCTCCTTGCCCGCGAACGCCTGCGCCGCGTCGGCGAAGCGCTGCGCGAACAGCGGCTCGGGCCGGGTGCCGCGCAACCGTTCCAGTTCGCCCTCGTCCTTCGCCGCGCGCGCCCGGTTGTTCGCGTCGGCCCAGCTGCGCAGCGCGCGGTCGAACTCCTGCTGCAGCGACTCGGCGGACGGGATCGGGGGGACGGGTTCCTGGGCCGGCAGCGCGGGCAGGGCCGCGAGCACGGCGAGGGAACCCAGGGCGGACCAAGGCATGGCACTGCGCATGGGAGACTCGCGCACAAAATAGCTGCGCTGCCGTTCGGCTGCAGGCTGGCTGTCGAGCATCGGGCTGGCAGGCGGCTCGACGCGGCGGCCCGCGTGCCGCGCTCTCTGCAGCGAAGCGGCCGATGCCCGGGCCCGACTGGCCGTGGTGTTCGCGGAACTCCCTGCGCTCGGGGCAGCAGTTCCCGATCTCGCCCGGAGCCCGCAACAGGTCCCCGAAAAGAGAGGGGCCCGCGCACCGATTCGGCGCGCGAGCCCGACGCTCGATGGCACCCGTCCCGTCGCATGCGGACGCCACCAAGCCACGGAGAATAGAACACGCGGGGCCCGGTTCGGCTCTGGGCCCATTTGCGCACGGGGCAGCCGAAGAGGACGGTCAGGAGGTAGTGTTCGCCCGGCCCCGCCCCTGCAGCGCCAGCAGACCCCAGCCGACGAGGAAGGCGACGCCGCCGAGGGGCGTCACGGACGCGAAGCCCTTCACCTGCGTGAGTGCCAGGGCGTAGAGCGAGCCGGAGAACAGCACGATGCCGAGCAGGAATGCGACGGCGGCGAGGCGCACGGCGCGGCCGCGGTCGCCGAGCGCGGCGCAGAGCAGCAGGCCCAGGGCGTGGTACATCTGGTAGCGAACCGCCTTCTCGAAGCGCTCGAGGTCGATGGCTTCGCTATGGCCTTGCAGGGCGTGGGCGCCGACTGCGCCCATCGCCACGGCGATCAGGGCCAGCAGGGCGCCCAGACGGGCGGCGGTCGTGGGTTGCATGCGGCCATGCTACGGCCCGGTGGGCGGGTCGCGACCGGCCGTCAGCGGCAGTGGCGGATCGGCGCGTAGTGGCGGTGCGGCGCGAAGTCGCCGCAACGCGCGAAGTGGGGGTGGAAGCAGCAGGCGGTGGTGCCGATGGCGAGCAGCATCAACACGAAGGAACGGAACAACTTGCGGGTCGTTGGGTGCATCGGGTCCTTCTCGCGGGGTCGCGGATTCCGGCCCAGAGCGCGCGGCAGCGTGCGCCGTTGTGCCGCGCGCGGGCCGACAAGAGGCCTTCGTCCCCGCGCGGCTCCTGGCCGATAACAACGATCATGCGGTACCTCGGCCACCTCGGTTCGGTCCTCGTCCTTCCGGCCCTCCTGAGCGCCCAGCAGCCCGAACTCGCCCCGCTGCGGGCCGCCGCCGACCGCATCGTGCAGGAGTTGAAGCTGCCGGGCTGCGGACTCGCGGTCGTTCGCGACGGCGGCGTGCTGCACCGGAGCCTGCACGGCACGCTGCTCGGCGACGAGGTGCTGCCGATCGCCTCGGCGAGCAAGTGGCTCGCCGTCGCGACCGTGCTGACCCTCGTCGAGGACGGCACGCTCGACCTCGACGTGCCGGTCGGCCGCTACGTGAAGGAGTTCGACCGCGCCGACAAGGGCGCGGTCACGCTGCGGCTCTGCCTGTCGAACACCTCGGGCCTGCCGGCGCGGCTCGGTGAACGCATGCGCGGCTGGGACTCGACGCAGTTCGCGGCGGCTGCGGCGGACGCCGCACTGCGCGACGGCGTCGGGCAGATGTTCCTCTACGGCGGCGTGGGCTTCCAGGTCGCCGCGGTCGCGGCCGAACGCGCGACCGGACGCAGCTGGCACCAACTGTTCGCCGACCGCATCGCCGGGCCGCTCGGCATGCAGGACACGAAGTTCGGCACGCTGCAGCCGCTCGGCGGCGAACCGGGCACGGCGAAGCTGCCGTGGGTCGCGGGCGGTGCCTTGTCGACGCTCGACGACTACACGCGCTTCCTGCGCATGCTGGTCGGCAACGGCAGCACCGGCGGCAAGCAGATCCTGAAGGCGGCCAGCGTCGAGGCGATGCTGCGCGACCAGGTGCCGCCGCGCGTGCAGGTGCGCGCCGTCGGGTTCGAGGCGGAGCACGTGCGCTACGGGCTCGGCACGTGGCTCGAGGAACTGCCCGGCGGCGGCCAGCGCGCGAGCGATCCGGGCGCGCTCGGCTTCACGCCGTGGCTCGACCGCGACCTCGACATCGGCGGCGTGTTCGCGGTGCGCGACCGCGTCGACCGCGTGCTGCCGCGGCTGCGCCGGTTGCAGGACGAGGTGCGCGCGGTGGTGCAGTCGCCGCTCGTGTCCGGCACCGACGTGACCGTGGCGATCGCGCACGGCGGCCGCGACCGGCGCTACCTCCTGCACGTGCCGCCGCAGGCGGCCACCGCGCAGGGCGGGCTGCCGCTGGTCGTCGTGCTGCACGGCGGCGGCGGCAACGGCGAACTCGCGCGCGAGTTGACCGGCTTCACCGAGGTCGCCGACCGCGAGGGTTTCCTCGTCGCGTTCCCGGACGGCACCGGTGCTCTGCGCGGCAAGCTGCTGACGTGGAACTCGGGCGGCATCCCGGTCTACGCGGTCGAGCAGGAGGTCGACGACGTCGGCTTCCTGCGCGCGGTCGTCGCCGACGTGCAGCGCCGCGCCGCGGTCGCCACGGACCGCGTGTTCGCGGTGGGCCACAGCAACGGCGCGATGCTGTGCCACCGGCTCGCGCGGCAGGCCGCCGACGTGTTCGCCGGCATCGCCGCGGTGTCGGGCGCGATGAACTTCACGGCCGCCGACAGCAAACTGCCGATCGCGGTACTGATCGTGCACGGCACCGCGGACCAGCACGTGCTCTACGCGGGCGGCGCGCCCAAGCAGGCGACCGGACGCGCGGGCGAACGCAAGGACGCATCGGTGCAGGACGCGGTCGACTACTACGTCGCGCGCAACGGCCTGCGCGACCGTCCGGAGTCGCGGCAGGACGGCAAGGTGCGCACCGACAGCTTCGGCGTCACGAAGGACGGCGACCTCGCCGCGGCGGTGGTGCGCGTGATCACGCTCGAGGGCGGCGGCCACGCGTGGCCCGGGTCCGTGGCCAGGACCCGGCTGCGCGCCGACGAGCCGTTCCCGTTCGACGCGACGAACGCGATCTGGGCGTTCTTCGCGGGCGTGCGGCGGGCGCCGGGCCGGCCGGCGCCGGGCGAAGCGGCGCCGGGCCGCTGAACGAAGCCGGGCTCACCAGAACAGGCGCCAGCGCCACGTGCGGTCGGTGAAGCCGGTCGCCGAGCGCAGAACGTCGAGCTTGTGCGCGCGCAGCAGCGCGAGCGCCTGCTCCTGCTGCTCGGGGTCGAGTTCGGCGTCGCGCGGCCGGTCCAACGGCGTGAACTCCGCGAGCAGGCCGAGCCAGAGTTCGCTCGGCAAGGCGAGGACCGCCGTGAAGTCGCCGAGCGCCAGGCCGTTGGTGCCGGGCGGCAGGAACCGCTGCAGCGGCGCGAAGTCGGCCGGCGGTGTCGGCGCCGCGGGCTCGCCTTCGCGCAGCGCCATCGCCGCGTCGAGCACGGCCCCGATCTGCTCTTCGGCGTCGCGTCCACCCGCGAGCACGAACACCATGTTGCCGGCGGCGAGCCAGACGTCCTCGCCGAACGTGCCGTAGCGGAACACCTCCACGTCCCCCCGCTTCTCGACGGCCTCGCGCTGCAGGGTCGGCCGCAGCTTCGGCAGCATCTTCTGCAGCGCGGTGCGGAACGCGGCCTCGTCGCGCAGCCGGAAGGTCAGCGACCACGTCGTCTGCTCGATGCTGCGCTCGGGGATCGTGCCGGTCAGCATCACCTCGTCGGTCAGGTGCGCGAGCAGGTCGTCGTGCAGGTCGATGCCGATCTCCTGCTGGATGGTCGCGCGCACTTCCGCCTCGGTCTTCTTTTCGTCTTCGTTCAACCCGCGCAGGATCGCCCGGTAGAGCGCGACCGCGTCGAAGTGGCCGACCTTCCACGCGTGCCCGCCGGGCCGCACGGTGCGCAGCAGGCTCGGCAGGCCCTGGCTCGCGGGGAAGAACGCGCCGAACATGCCGCGCTCGTCGCTCGTGAACTGCTGCGCGAACTCGAGCAGCACGTGCGGGCCCGCGGTGGCGAGCGAGAGCGTGCCTTCGCCGAGGCTCGTCATGCCCAGCGCGCGCTGCCAGATGGCGGCTTCCGCGTCGTCCTGCATCGAGAGCTGCAGGAGCGCGGCGAAGTCGAACCGGACGCGCAGCGCGGGCGTGTTCGGCGCGGGCGGTTTGCCGGTGCACTCGGCGGCGAGGCTGCGCGCGATCTGCAGCGCGCCCTCGATGTCGCCGCTGGTCGCCAGGGCGACGAGCAGGTGCCCGCCCTCGCGCAGCGGCGCCATCGTCTGGTCACCCTCGCCGCGCACGGTCACCTTGGTGCCGAGCACCTCGACCTCCTGCCACTCGCCGGGCACGAGGCGGTACTGCAGCTCCTTCAAGTCCTGCGCCAGCGCGTCGAGGTCGGTGCGGCCGTCGCCGTCGAGCACGATCCCGATCCGGTTCGCGCCGTGTTCGCGCGCGCTGTCGTAGTGGTAGCCGATGCGGACGCGCCCGGAATAGCCGAGCGCGCGCGCGCGCACCGGGGCGAACGCGCCGTCGTCGGCGCCGAGGAACTGCTGCCAGCCGCCGAGCAGCTGCGAGATGGGCGGTTGCCACAGGGCGCGGCCCTGCTCCGATTCGAGCATGCTGCCGAGGTTCGTGGGACCCAGGCGCAGCCGCCAGCCGTCGGGGCCGACGGTGTCGACGAGCACGTGGGGGACCACGGCCGGTGGGGTGGTCTGGGCGGGGAGCGCCGCGGCGAGCGGCACGGCGAGCAGCAGGGTTCGGAGGTTCATGGGGAGGAACGCGCGAGCGCGCGGGGAAGGCGGCAGGATACAACGCGCGCATGATCCACCGCTTCGAGATCGCGCTCGCCGACGTCGACCGCGGCGTCTACGCCGACCTCGACGTGCGCGTGGCGCGGCACCCGTCCGAGGACGTGCCCTACCTGCTGACGCGCGTGCTCGCGTTCGCGCTCGAACACCAGGAGGGGCTCCAGTTCAGCAAGGGGCTGTCGGAGAGCGACGAGCCGGCGCTGTGGCGCAAGGGGCCCGACGGGCGCGTGCTCGACTGGATCGAGGTCGGCTCGCCGACGCCCGAGCGGCTGCACCGCGCGAACAAACACGCGGAACGCGTCGTCGTCTATTGCCATCGCCGGCCCGACATCCTGCGGCAGAAGTGCGCGAAGGAGGGCGTGCACGAGGCCGAGCGCGTTCGGCTCGTCGTGGTGCCCGGCGCGGTGCTCGACGCGCTGGCGGGCAGACTCGACCGCAACAACCGCTGGGCCGTGTCGGTGCACGACGGCCACACGACGATCGTCTGCGGCGACACTTCGGTGGAGGCCGTGTTCGAGGCGGGGCCGCTGGTCCCCGCGGCGCAGTGACCATGGCGGAGCCGTTCAAGAACCTCGTGGGGCCGCAGCTCGTGCGCGACCTCGGCCACCACCTCGCGCGGGTCTGGCCGGACTTCGACCGGGCCCGCTTCGAGCGAACGGCGCTCGACGGGCTCGGGGCGCTGGAGCTGAAGGCCCGCGCCGAACACGTGAGCCGCGCGCTCGAGGCGGTGCTGCCCGCGAACTTCGATCGCGCCGCGGGCATCCTCGAACGGAGCCTGCTGCCGGCGCGGCTCGACGACGACCTGCAGGCGCTGCGCACGGACGAGCGCGGGCTCGCGGGCATCGCCGTCTGGCCGATGGGGGACTTCGTCGCGCGCGCCGGACTCGCGCACCCAGCACGGGCCTTGCGGGCGCTGCACGCGCTGACGCAGCGGTTCTCGGCGGAGTACGCGATCCGGCCGTTCCTGCTGCGCCACCGCGAGCTCACGTTCGCGGTGCTGCGGCAGTGGGTGAGCGATCCGAACCCGCACGTGCGGCGGCTCGTCAGCGAGGGCAGCCGGCCGCGGCTGCCGTGGGGCGTGCAGCTGAAGTTCCTGATCGACGACCCGTCGCCGGCGCTGCCGCTGCTGCAGGCGCTGCAGGGGGATCCGAGCGACTACGTGCGGCGCAGCGTCGCGAACCACTGGAACGACGTCGGCAAGGACCATCCGGCGCTGGTCGCGGACTGGCTCGAGCGCACGCTGCCGGGGGCGTCCGTGGCACTGCGCGCGCTGTGCAAGCACGCGAGCCGCACGCTGGTGAAGCGCGGCGACCGGCGGGTGCTGGCCGTGTGGGGGCTCGGGGCGGCGTTCCGCGGCGAGGTGGCGTTCACGATCGCGCCGCGGCGCGTGGCGGTCGGCGGCGCGGTGACGCTGACGGTGCGGCTGCGGTCGGCTTCGTCGAAGCCGCAGCGGCTCGTGGTCGACTACAAGGTGCACCACGTGACCGCGCGCGGCAGCACGTCGGTGAAGGTGCGCAAGGGCTGGGTGGTGCAGCTGGCTCCGCGCGAAGTCCGGTTGCTGACGAAGCAGCACTCGCTCGCGGTGGTGACGACGCGGCGCTACCACGCGGGCGAGCACGCGGTCGACCTGCTCGTGAACGGGAGGGCGGTCGCGCGTGCGGCGTTCGTGCTGGTGGGAGCCTCGCGGCCGGCCCGGTGACGTGCTGGCTACCTCCCGCCAGTCTGCTTCGGCGCCGTCCACGTCATCGGCAGCGCCCCGCCGCTCGCCGGCAGACAGGCGACGTGCCCTGAACCCGCGGCCACCGCTTCGACCCAGAAGCGCCACTTCGCACCCGGTTCGATCGGCGGCAGCGAGCAGCCGAACACGCCGTCCTTCGCCGCGCCGTCGCCGTGCTTGCCGTCGTCGAGCATCCCGGCCGCCGTGTAGCTGCCGAACGCGCCGCGGTCGTGGTGCAGCCGTACCGCTGCCGCGCCAGCACCACGCACCGCCACCTGCAGCACGTAGAGGCCATCCTTGACGCGCGGAGCCTGGAGCGTCAGGTCGCTCGCCGCTGGCCACTCACCCGCCAGCGCCGGATCGTCGAGGATCGCCTTGCGGCGCTGCGCGATCACAGCGAGCAGCGAGCCGCGCGCGGGCAATTGCTGGTCGTCCACCAGAAAGCAGCGCTCGAACGCCTCGGCGCCGTAGAGCGCGTGCACGTCGTCGGCGACGATCGGTGCGATCGTGGCCCGCCACGACTCGATGCGCGCGCCGACGACCTCGGGAGCGAACACTCTCGTCGCGATCTCGCGCAGGTGCGCGAGGTAGCGCTCGCGCCACGCGGGCACTTCGAGCAGCCGGTGCAGCAGCGGCCGGTCCTGGCGTGCGGCCCCCTGCAGCGGCGTCTGCGCAGTGCCGCCGCCCGGCCCACCGCCCGGGCCCCGGCGGCCACCGGGGCCCTGCCCACCGGGACCCTGCCCACCGGGGCCGAAGCCCGGCCTCTGCGGATCGCGCGGCGCGCCCGCGTCGCCCGGGGGCGCGTTCGGCGGAACACCCGGCCCACCCGGCCGCGGCCCGCGCGGCCCGCCGCCGCCGAGCAGGATCTCGTTGTTGTCGCGCGGGATCGGGTGGAAGCGGCCGTTCGGGTCGCGGTAGAGCACGTAGTCCGACGCGCGCGAGAAGTAGCCGTCGTCGTCGGCGAGCGCGTTGTCGACGGCCAGGAACCACAGGGTCCCCTCCACGTCGAGATGCTGCGGCAGAACGCGCTCGAGATCCTCGAGCGGCGTGTTCGCGAGCACCGCGCAGAGGTCGACCAGCGCCGCCCAGGCCACCGGGTCCTCCTTCGACTTGAGCTGGTAGTTGCGTTCGTAGGCCTTCGGATCCTCGCCGAGCCAGCGCAGGCCTCCGTTGCCCGAGAAATCGGCCGGCACCTTCCAGCGGTTGCCCTGCTTCGTGCCGAAGTGGTCCTGCAGGAACTCCTTGTCGAACT
>Ga0194127_10002513_pt1 | contig 24844 bp, 30 predicted proteins | sample TA2KigC100mmetaG_FD_148624 | JGI IMG/M metagenome (GOLD analysis project Ga0194127, IMG submission 148624) | Freshwater microbial communities from Lake Tanganyika, Tanzania - TA2015036 Kigoma Deep Cast 100m | ecosystem: Environmental > Aquatic > Freshwater > Lake | place: Tanzania: Lake...
ATCCCACGACGGACGAGTTCGCGAATCGTTTCCGGTGCATGTTCGTCTTCCACGCCCATCGTGACCATCAGGGGAAGGTGGGGAAGGGCATCGAAGAAGTCGATCACCGGCCTCGAGACGAGATCGCGTCGGTGCGCCCCATTCGCCGAGCCGAGGAACGGTCCCTCCAAGTGCACGCCGGCGATGCGTGGCCGACGTTCATCCACTGGTCGTTGCGTCAGATAGGACATCGCGTCCGCGTAGTTGTCGGCAGCGGCGGTCACCAGGGTCGGGCACCAGGTACCGATGCCACGATCGATCAGCAGGTCGTCGAGACGGTCCCACGACCCGTCGTCGGCCGCGAGAGCACTCGCCCACACGTCGACATCTTCCACCCCGTTGCTCTGCAGGTCGACGAAGGCGGGGACGAGGATCGTATCGATCCGACCCGCAGAGGCGGAGTCGTCGGGAGCGGCCTCGACGGCCGCTATTCGGCCTCCGTCGACGGCGATCGTGGCGGGAACGAGTCCGTGCTCGGGGAGCAAAACCCGGCGACGACGAATCTGCTCCACCGAGGCATTCTGCCCCCCGGGGTCGACCGTGACACAGTGTTCCCATGAAGTACGCCGAGGAACAGTTCGAGGAATTGCCCGCCGATGCCGCCGCCTCGTGGTTGCGATTCGGGAAGTGGGATCGGGTCTACTTCCCCAAACTCGTCGGCCTCGAGGTCCAAGCGGTGCGCCTCGGGTATTGCCGCATGCTCATGCCCTTCAAGCCCGAACTCGAGCAACCCGCCGGGATCGTCCATGGCGGAGCCATTGCCACGTTGATCGACGCCGTCGTCGTTCCCGCCATCGGCTCGGCCTATGGTCCGGAGGTCGGCTATTCCACGCTCGACATGCACATCCAGTATCTTGCCGCGATGTCGAACGAGGGCGCCGTCGCCGAGGGAGTGGTGCTCAGGCGCGGGCGGACGGTGGTGTTCTGTGAGGCGAACGTCTTCGGACACGCGACAGGCAAACATCTGGCTCGCGGTTCACTGACCTACAACGTGATCGCCAGCAAATCCCCTCAGTGAACGTCGGGAAGCCCGAGGACCGCCAAGGCGTTCTCGCGCAAGAACTTCGGCCACACCTGATCTTTGAAGGGAACGTGAGGCATGTCGCCCATGATGCGCTCGTAGGTGAGTCCCATCGGCCAATAGCCCGCGTACAACACTCGATCGGCCCCGCGGCTGTTGGCGTAGTCGATGATGCGTGAGTCGTAATGCTTCGGGGCGAAGGCACTCGTGGAGTAGTACAGATTGGGCCACTTCAGCATCAGCTTCACCATCAACTCCGTCCAAGGCTGACAACCGTGACGAGTCACGATCTTGAGCTCGGGGAAGTCGTAACACACGATGTCGAGCAGTTCGACGTGCTGACACATGCTCGGCACTCGTGGACCAGGAATACCGGCGCACACGAAGACGGGCACTCCCAACTCGGCGCACACCGAGTAGATCGGGTACCAACGGGCGTGATCGATCGGGACTTGAGGCGTGCAACCGGCGGGAAAGGTGCCGACGGCTTTCAATCCGTGTTCGTCGTGCAGGCGTCGGATCTTGCGCACTTCGTCCAGTCCGTTGTTGGCGTCGGCACTGCACGACGGGATGAAACGTGCCGGAAACTCGGTCAAAGCCCGCAGTCCGGGGTCACCCTCGATGCCGATCATGGAACGATCGATCCCGAAGTGATCCATGGTGGTGATGGCCACCTCCACCGGGTCGAGATCTTCGGTCAGGGCCGTCGGAACGTTCTGCTTGAACAGGTACTCCACGGGGAACATCGTTTCCTTGCTCTCCTTGTCACGGATGTTGCCGCGGAAGAAGTCGTACAGACGACGGGGATCGGGATCGGGGAACCCCATCATCGTCTCGATGATCCCCAAACCCCCGGGACCAACCTTGGGCATGACCATGATCAGGCCCCGGTCAGGCCGAGGAACTGACGGGCATTGTCGCGCATGATGCGTCGCACAGCGTCCGGGGAGAAATTGGCGATGTCGTGAACGAATCGCGTCGGCACCGCCAAACCCTCGGCGTGTGGGTAATCGCTGCCGAACAACAAGCGGTCGTCACCGAGTACCTCGGCGAGGAGATCGATGTCGTCCTCGTAAAACGGAGCCACCCACACGTGCTCGCGGAACTGTTCCACCGGATCCTTGGCGAACAAATGCGGCTGCTGGGAGTACGCCTTCTTGAACTTCTTCACCAGGTTCGGCACCCAGTCTGCGCCGGCCTCGATGGATGCGGTGCGCAGCTTCGGATGCCGCGAGAACACCCCGTGGGACACGAGCACGGCGAACATGTCGAATGGAGCACGGTCGCTGGTCATCACCCGCATGGGGGAGGACCGGAAGGCCTCGAATTCTCCGAAGGGTTCCCAGTCGTCGATGTACTTGCCGTACCCGGCGTCACCGGAGTGGAAGGCGACCGCGACGCCGGCTTCGGCCAGACGGGCCCAGAACGAGTCGTACACGGCACTGCCGGGTGAGCGGGTTCCACCGGCGGGGTCGATGGCCGGGGAGGTGCGCATGACCACTACCTTGACGCCCCGAGAGATGGCCCAATCGGCTTCCTCGACCGCCCACTCGGGGTCGGCCAAGGAGATGTACGGGGCGGCGTAGATCATGTCCTGGTACGCGAAGCCCCAATCCTCCTCGAGCCAACGGTTGAAGGCTCGGAACGCAGCGCACAAGGCCACGGGATCATCCCGCAGGGACTCTTCCATTCCCACGGCCAATGTCGGGAAGAACATGGCGCCCTCGAGGCCCTGCGAGCGCATCAGGGCCACGCGGGCATCCCGATTCCGGTACGCGGGACTGATGGGATCGAGCTCGCCGAACAACTCGCGCATGTCGTCTCCGGCGACCTGACCGCGGAAATAGGCGTCGAGGGCCCCGGGCTTGGACACCGGGTCGAAGGTCGGATTCGGGATGAACCGATTCACGCGACCACCCACCAACAATCGCTTCTTCCCGTCGACCACCGCCCACTGCATGCAGCGCTTGGCCATCTCACGAGGGATGTGCCGGATGAACGCGTCCTCGGCCTCGTAGTAGTGGTTGTCGGCATCGAATGCCGCAAACCCGAGGTCGACGGGGGTAGCGACGGTGACCGTGGGCGTCATGTGATCCTCCTAGAGACCTCAAAGGTACTAGAGCGAGGTTCCGAGCGCCTGATCGCGGGTACGGTGAAAGTCATGTGCGGACGTTTCACGTCGCTCACGCCGCCCGACCAGGTCGCCGAGATCTTCGGGGCGGAGCCGCCTTCGCTCGCGCTCCTCGACGAGTACCGGCCGCACTACAACGTTGCGCCCTCGTCGCGGATCATGGCGGTCGCGCTCGACGGGAGGGGAAACCGGCGGGTCGGGATCTTTCATTGGGGACTGGTGCCTGGCTGGTCCAAGGACCCCCGCATCGGAGCACGACTGATAAATGCCCGATCCGAGTCCGTGTCGGAAAAACCGTCGTTTCGATCGTTGGTGCCGACGAAGCGGTGCATCATCCCGATGGCCGGATTTTTCGAGTGGCGAACGAACGGCGTCGATCCCCGGGGTCCCAAGCGACCGGTCTACGTGACGCGGCGTGACGGTGCGGTGCTAGCCGTGGCCGGTCTCTGGACCTCATGGAGAGACCCCGTGGCCGGCAGGGATTCCCCGGTCTTGCATTCGTGCTGTGTGATCACCACCGCGGCCAACCGAACCATGGCCCCGATCCACGATCGTATGCCGGTGATTCTGGAGGCCCGGGACTGGAGTGACTGGCTCGCGGTGGGACCCGCCGGCACCCCTTCCAGTCGGCTCGCGGAGTTGATGGTTCCGGCCGACGACGACATCGTCGTGCCTCGCGACGTGAGCACCGCGGTCAACGCCGTTCGCAACAACGACCCGACATTGATCGACGCCGTCTGATCACTCGGCTCAGGCGACGTTCTCGTGGCCCATACGGCGCAACTCCACCCGTATCGCCTCCGCCGCCCTGTCGAGATCGGAGCGGTCCACCGACGCCGCCGCGTTGGCAAAGGACAACTCCCTCATGGTGTTCGTGGGAATGACGTGAACGTGGGTATGGGGCACCTCGTAACCAGCCACGATGACACCCACCCGCTCGCACCCGAAAGCGGCCTGCTGTGCCCGCCCGATGATCCGCGTCACCTCGAAAAGGTGAGCGACCACTTCGGGATCACCGTCGACCCAATGATCGAGTTCCTCGATCGGAACAACCAGAGTGTGACCGAACGCCATCGGATTGATCGACATGAATGCCACGCAACGTTCGTCTCGCCACACGAAAGTTCCCGGGATCTGTCCGGCGATGATGAGGCTGAAAACCGTGGGCATCAGACCCAGCCGCCCGAGACCGGAAACACCTCGCCGATGCAGTACGAGGACTCCGGGCCAGCAAGGAACCGCACCACCTCGGCCAATTCTTCGGGACGCGCCATGCGCCCGACCGGGACCTGCATCACGATTCCTGCTCGGGAGACCTCGTCGAAAGGGGCCAACAACGGCGTGTCCACCCATCCCGGACACACGGCGTTGACCCGCACTCCGAAGGGCGCCACTTCCTGAGCGGTGGACTTGGTGAGCGCGACGATCCCCGCCTTGGCTGCGCTGTAGTGCGGGGCGCCCGGGGCCGGGCGCAACGCCAGTATTGAAGAGATGTTCACGATCGAACCGCTTCGCCGAGGGGTCATGTGTCGCAGCGCCGCGCGGGTTCCATGGAAGGTTCCATACAGGTGTACCCGAATCATCCGATCCCAGTGCTCGTCACTCAATCCCACCGTGTAGTCGACGGGCGTCAACTCCGATGTCCGACCCTCCAGGCGCTTGGCCTGATTCTCGAAGTTGAGGATCGTTCGCGCCTCGTCGCGAGGGGGAGCGATACCGGCATTGTTGATCAACACGTCCAAACGACCGTGATGCGCCACGATTCGATCGACGGCGGCATCGAAAGCCGCGGCGTCGGCCACGTCGAAAACGGCCACCTCCCCGCCGACCTCTTCGGCCACCGATCCGGCCCCCGACTCGTCGAGGTCGTTGACGACGACGTGCGCCCCGTCGGCCGAAAGACGACGGGCAAAGGCGGCGCCCATCCCCGAGCCGGCTCCGGTGACGATGACGATCTGCCCGCCGAGAGGACCCCCGCGCACATTGCCCATGGGCCGACCTTAGACGGTTCGGCCCGAACACCTTGTTGTAGCGTACGAACGTGGGCTCGCAGCGGAACGACCGAGCGGCCTCGCGGTCGTCGTCCACCCGGGGGATCGCCACCTGGCCCAACCTGATCACCCTGGTCCGCCTGCTGTGCCTACCGCTGTTCGTTTGGTTACTGCTCGGACGCGATGACCGAGCCTACGCCGGCTGGTTGCTGGGCCTGCTCGGTGCCACCGACTGGATCGACGGGTGGGTCGCACGGCGTTTCGATCAGGTGAGCGAATTCGGCAAGATTTTCGATCCCACCGCGGATCGACTCATGTTCATCGTGACGGTCGTGGCGATCATGATCGACGGCTCCGCCCCGTGGTGGTTCTGCGTGGCCGTCCTGGTTCGCGAGGTCGTCTTCGGAGCAACGGTGGCGGTGCTGAAACTCTTCTTCGCCATGGACCGCTTCGACGTGACCTATCTCGGCAAGTGGGCCACATTCATCCTGATGTTCACCTTCCCCGGCTTCGTTATGGGTGAGAGCGCGCTCGGGATCCGGGGCTTTTTCGAAGCGTTTGCCTGGGTTGCCGGGCCGATCGGCTTGGCTCTCAGTTACTACACCGCTATCGCCTACGTCCCGACCATCCGTCGGAGCTTGCGAAGAGCCGGCGATGTCGTGGTCGGCGAACCTCACGATCCAGCCGACGACGGGGAGTAGATTGGCCCCGTATGAGCGTTCCGTCCGACCTCCTGTATTCCAAGGACCACGAATGGATTCGAGTCGTCGGCTCGGTGGCGCGGGTCGGTATCACCGATTTCGCCCAAGATGCCCTCGGAGACGTCGTGTTCGTCCAAGCGCCCGAGGTTGGTTCCAAAGTCAGCGTGGGTCAATCATTCAGTGAGGTCGAGTCGACCAAGTCCGTCTCCGACATCTACGCACCAGTCAGTGGCATCGTCAGTTTGGTGAACGCGAGTCTGGTTGCGGACCCGTCTCTTTTGAACTCGGATCCGTACGGTGCCGGTTGGATCTGCGAGATCACTGTTACCGACGCTGTCGACTCCTCACAATTGTTGACATCCGATGAGTACTCGGCGCTAATCGGTTCCTGACATGTCGGTCTTTTGCACCAAGTGCGGCCACAAGAACAAAACGGGTGCATACTTTTGTAGTTCCTGCGGCTACGCCCTCGAATCAGACGGGGACAAGACGATCGTTATCGCCAAGGTCGATCCGCTTCAGGATGCCCCTGGTCCCCAGGACAATGCCGCAGTCGATTTGCGCTCCTTGCCCACGGACGTGGCCACCCTCATGGTGCGGAGCGGACCCCAGGCTGGTGAACGTTTCACTCTGACGTCAGCCATCACCAAACTCGGACGCCACCCCGACAGCGACATCAGTCTCGACGATGTATCGGTGTCGCGACGGCATGCCGAGATCTCCCATCAGAGCGCCGAGTACGTGTTGCGCGATGCCGGGTCCCTGAACGGCACTTACGTCAATCAGCGGCCGGTCGAGTCGACCGTTCTGCAGCAAGGCGACGAAATTCAGATCGGGCGCTTTCGTTTGATCTACCTCGGACCGGCGAACGAATCATGAACACGAAGTCGGCCTCGGAGCGCCCGTATCTCTCCATCGGCGAGGTGCTCGGCCTGTTGCTCGAGGAGTTCCCCGATGTCACCATTTCCAAGATTCGTTTTCTCGAAAGCCAAGGCCTGATCGTTCCCGAGCGAACCAGTTCGGGCTATCGCAAATTCTACGATGACGATGTCGAACGCTTGAAGTACATCCTGCGCGAACAAAAAGAGAAATTTCTCCCGCTACGCGTCATCAAGGATCGACTCGAAACCCCACCCGACGGCATCGAGCGTGCTGCTCCTCGGGGAATCAAGAACGTGTCCGGTTCGACTGTGGCGGGCGACCCTGCGGACCCGGCGTCGATGAGTGGGTCAATGACCAAGCCCTCCAAGAGCCATCCGGCGGCGCGAGCGGTGAAAACGGTCAATCCGATCACCGACAAGGCTCCGAAGCGACCGGCTCCTCCGGATCCTTCTGATGCCGTGGGTCGCCCGGCGACGTACGGCCGAGACGAGTTGTTGTCGCTGTCCGGTTTGGATCTCGAGGGCCTCTTGGACCTCGAGCGCTACGCATTGGTGGCTGCTCACGGCGGCCATGGGCTGTACGACGAGCACGATTTGGCCATTGCCGAGGTGGCCCGGGGCTTCATCGACGCCGGAATCGACATTCGACACCTGAAGGGCTGGAAAACCTCGGCCGAGCGAGAGGCGGGACTGTACGAACAACGAGTCCTGCCCGTGCTTCGGCGTCGTTCACCCGAGTCCCGCGTGGAGTCCAACGAACTTCTCGATGACCTCGCTGATCTCGGTTCCCGCCTACGGGCGATCCTGATCGCTCGGGCTCTCGGGTCGCTTCGCGACCCCGGATGACGGGTCGCTTCGCGGCCGTGGATGACGGGTCGCTTCGCGGCCGTGGATGACGGGTCGCTTCGCGGCCGTGGATGACGGGTCGCTTCGCGGCCACGGATGACGGGTCGCTTGATGACGGGTCGCTTCGCGACCCCGGATGACGAATCGCTTCGCAACCCTGGACGACGGGTCGCGACCAATGTGGCGCTGACAGTCAGGCGGGTCCTACCAGCGTCACGGACTACGCTTCTTCCATGGTCGAACTCGAACTCATCGGTGTACGCGTCGAGATCGTGGGAAACACTCCGGTCATCATCTTGCGTGAACGCGTCGGAGAACGGCGAGTTCTTCCCATCTACATCGGCAAGCCTGAAGCGGCCAGCATCCAATGGGCCCTCGACGGACTCGAGCCGCCACGACCCTTGACGCACGACCTCATCGTCGATCTCCTCGGGGCACTCCGGGCCCGTCTCGAACGGGTCGTCATCACCGATGTCGTCGACGGTGTGTTTCATGCCGAAATGGTGTTGGAGACTCCCTCCGGTGGGGTGAACGTATCTTGCCGACCCTCTGACGCCGTCGCCGTCGCCGCGCGTACGAACACGATCATCCAATGCACCGCCGCCGTCATCGACGATGCCGGCAAATACGCCGCACTCGGTGACTCGGACGAGGACCAAGACGACATGGACGAATCGCCGACTCCCGACGAATCGGAGTTGTTGGGGGAGTTCCGCGACTTCATCGAAAACATCAATCCCGACGACTTCAAGCCCTGATCCCGGCGAATCCCGAGGCCGTGAGCAGGGGTGACCGGAGGTCCCAACGTCCAACGTTGACGGTCGTCGACGCGAGCCGTACCCTGAACCTCTGGTGTAACTACACCCGTGTCACCCGAGGCAGTGGAGCGACGTTGAAGACACCCGAGACAGCCTTTTCCGGTAAGCAGGCGGCCGCCATCGTCGGTATCTCCTATCGGCAGCTCGATTATTGGGCGCGTACGAACCTCATACGCCCGACGTTGGTGGACGCCGCGGGAAGCGGCTCACGCCGTCACTACAGCTATCGCAACCTGCTCGAATTGCGCATGGTCAAGAGTCTCCTGGATGCCGGTTTCCGACTGCAATCGGTGCGAGAGGTGTTCCGGTATCTGCGCGACCACGTGAGCGCCGACCTCACCTCGGCTCATCTCGTCATCAACGGCTCCGCGGTCGTGCTCTGTCAGGGCGACGAACTCATCGACGTGGTGCGTCGTGGACAAGGTGTGCTGAACCTGTTGCCGCTGGCGCAGGTGAAGGTCCAAGTTGACGGTCGCATCGTCGATTTGTACCCGTTGCTGGCCGACGAAATCGGTGGCGGCTCGGTTCGACGCGTGGTTTGATACCCGGCCGATGAAATTCTCGCCGCTCGACTCCGAGCACCGCGCCCTTGGAGCGCGTCTCACTCCTTTTGGCGGTTGGGACATGCCCCTTCAGTACGAGTCCGGGACCATCGCCGAGCACCTCGCGTGTCGGAGTAGTGCGGTGGTCTTCGATGTCTCCCACTTGGGGACGGTTCGCGTCGATGGACCCGACGCTTCGGAACGTCTTCAGGCGGCCTTCACCAACGATTTGACCAAGATCGCACCCGGACGGGCTCAGTACACGCACCTACTCGATCCCGACGACGCATCCGTTGTCGACGACATCATCGTGTGGTGGGTGGACGAGCAGTCCTTCGACGTGATGCCCAACGCGTCCAACACCGACCGTGTGATCGCCTCGATCGGGGGTGTCGACACCACCGAGCGACGGGCGGTGTTGGCCGTCCAGGGCCCCGAGAGCCGCGCCAAGCTGCGAACTTTCTTCCCCGAAGCCGCCGCCGTCGGTCGATTCCAGGTCGCTCGTTGTGCGTGGAACGACGTCGACTGCACGGTGGCCGGTACCGGTTACACCGGTGAGGTCGGGGTCGAGATCGCGGTGCCGGCCGAGATAGCCCCACGCTTCTGGCAGGCGCTGTTGGAAAACGGCGTCGTGCCCGCGGGGCTCGGCGCGCGAGACACGCTGCGCCTCGAGGCTGGCCTTCCCCTGCACGGTCACGAACTCGGACCCGGCGTCACCCCGTTGCAGGCGAACCTCGAATGGGTCGTGTCGTGGACGAAGAGTGATTTCATCGGACGCGACGCTTTGCGGGCCGAGAAAGAGCGCGGTCCGTCACGGATTCTGCGCGGCATCTCCACCGACGGGCGTCGTCCGCCCCGGGCCGACTGCGTGATTCGGCGTGCCGACCCCGGCGATGACTCCGCTCTCGGGATCGTGACGAGTGGCAACTTCTCGCCGGTTCTGGAGCACGGCATCGCGCTGGCCTTCGTGTCGCCCGACGTCGAGATCGGGCAGACGGTCGTGATCGACGTGCGGGGTAGCGAGCTGACCGGGAGGGTCGTGCCCACACCCTTCGTCTCGAAGAAGTAGCCGCGTCAGCCGGTCGACTTCGATTTGGTGCTGAACATACCTCCGGCCAACTCGGCGAATTGTGTGAGCGGTCCGAGCCGTCCGGCCAGGTCGCCCAAAGTCGCCACCGCCTTGGTCACGTCGGCGGGAAGGGTGCCCACCTGGTTCATGATGCCGTCGACTCTCTTCAACGTCCCGCGAGCCTGCTTCACCCCGGCTTGAACGGCGGGGAGGATCTCCCGCAACGGAACTTCGAACTCGTCGAGCAGGTTGTTCACGCGGTGCGCCACGCGATTCAGTTCGGTCATGGTGTCGTTGAAGGTCGAGATCGACTTCACCACCTCACCGGTCATCTGAGTCACCACTTCGACGACGCGACCGACGGCCATAAGGGGAGAGGCGCCACTCAGAAGCGAGAGCAGATCGGACAACCCGGGTAATCCGCCCGAGCCACCTGATTCGGCGGAGGTTTTCGCGTTGTTGTCGATGGCCATGAGAAAAAACTACCGCCGGAATCAACGTGACGACGCGTAGGACTCCAAAGGTTCGCAGGTGCACACGAGATTCCGGTCTCCGTACGCGGCGTCGATGCGACCGACCGGCGCCTGATACGACGAGCCACGGGGACGACCTACCGATCGGGGATATGAGCGCGGCCAATCACCGACCAGGTCCTCGACGGTGTGCGGGGCGTGGCGCAGCGGGCTCTCCTCGACGGCGATCTCTCCGTTCGCCACGCGGTCCGCAGCGGGCTCTCCTCGACGGCGATCTCTCCGTTCGCCACGCGGTCGATCTCCACCCGTATGGCCACCATGGCGTCACAGAAGCGATCGAGTTCGGCCTTGGTCTCGCTCTCGGTGGGTTCGATCATCAGCGTGCCGGCGACCGGAAAACTCATCGTCGGCGCATGGAAGCCGTGATCCATCAGGCGCTTGGCCACGTCGTCGACGGTGACCCCGGTCTCTTTGGTGATCGGTCGTAGGTCGATGATGCATTCATGGGCCACGTGACCGTTCGCACCGGTGTACAGAATCGGGAAGTGGGCATCCAGACGACGCGCGACGTAGTTCGCGTTGACGATGGCCATCTCGGTAGCGGTACGCAAGCCCCGCGCCCCCATCAGGCGAACGTAGGCCCACGAGATCGGCAATATCCCCGCCGAACCGAACGGAGCGGCTGACACCGGGCCGACGGGGGAGTCGTCGCCCAGGGGGTGTCCCGGCAGGAACGCGGCGAGGTGGGACTTGACCGCCACCGGGCCGACTCCCGGCCCGCCGCCTCCATGGGGGATACAGAAGGTCTTGTGCAGGTTCAGGTGGCTGACGTCGGCGCCGAAGGTCCCCGGTCGCGCCAAGCCCACCAGTGCGTTGAGGTTCGCGCCATCGACGTACACCTGACCGCCCCCGTCATGAACGATTCGGCAGATCTCCGAGATGCCATCTTCGAACACGCCGTGCGTGGAGGGGTAGGTGACCATCACGGCGGCCAATCGATCACCGGCATCGTTGACCTTGGCCTGCAGGTCGTCCAAATCGACGTTCCCGCCGGAGTCGCAGGCCACCACGACCACCGACATACCCGCCATCACGGCACTCGCCGCGTTGGTGCCGTGCGCGCTGGAGGGGATGAGACACACCGTGCGTCGATCCTCTCCGCGGCTGCGGTGATAGGCGCGAATGGCCAGTAGCCCGGCGAACTCACCTTGGCTTCCGGCGTTGGGTTGCAGACTGACAGCGTCGTAACCGGTGACGACGACGAGCATCTGTTCGAGTTCGGCGATCAATTCTCGATACCCCACCGTTTCGTCATCGGCCGCGTAGGGGTGAACGTTGGCGAACTCCGGCCAGGTGATCGGCTCCATCTCGGTCGTCGAGTTGAGTTTCATCGTGCATGATCCCAAAGGGATCATGGTGCGGTCGAGGGCCAGGTCCTTGTCGGCCAACTTGCGCAGGTAACGCAGCATTTCGTGCTCGGTGCGGTAGGCGGAGAAGACCCGCGCTCGGAGAAGGGCCTCGGTTCGCCGGGGCACATGGAGCAATCCGACCGCGTCACCGTCCAGCGTTTCGTCGAGATCGACTCCGAAAACAGTCAGGAGTGTGGCCAGTTCCGACAACGTCGACGCCTCGTCGAAGGTGACCCCGACGTTGTCCTCATCGATCACACGGACGTCGAACCCGCGAGAGCGAGCACGGTCTCGGGTGGCCGAGGCGGCACCCGGTGTGCGAACCGCGACGGTGTCGAACCACGAGTCGTGAGCGGTTCGAATGCCTACTGAACGGACGTTGGCGACGAAAAGCGATGCCAGTCGGTTCACCCGATTGGCGATGCGACGCAAGCCGTCAGGGCCGTGCCAACAGGCGTAGAAGCCGGCCATGTTCGCCAGCAGGGCTTGGGCGGTGCAGATATTGCTGGTGGCTTTCTCACGACGGATGTGTTGCTCGCGTGTTTGAAGAGCCAGACGCAATGCGGGACGCCCGGCCGCGTCCGTGCTGACTCCGACCAAGCGACCCGGCAGGGTCCGCGCCATCGACTCGGTGGTCGCCATGTACGCCGCGTGCGGTCCGCCGAAACCCATCGGGACACCGAAGCGTTGGGCCGACCCGACCGCGATATCGGCGCCCAACGAGGCCGCCGACGCCACCAACACGCTGGCCAAGGGATCCGAGGCGATCACGGTGATCGCTCCCTGTTCTTTCACCCGCGCCACGTGCGGTCGAGGATCTTCCAACGAACCGGTCGAGGTGGGAAAGGAGAAGAGGGCTCCGAAGCACTCGCCGGCGTCGTCGCGCTGCCCCACATGGAGACGTATACCCAAGGGCTCGGCCCGAGTGGCCAAAACCGCGATGGTTTGCGGATGGGTGTCGGCCTCGACGAAGAACACGTCCGACGACGACTTCGAGGCGCGGCGCGCCATGGTCATGGCCTCGGCCGCCGCCGTGGCCTCATCGAGCAACGAGGCGTTGGCGATGGGCAGACCAGTCAGGTCGATCACCATGGTCTGGAAGTTCAGCAGGGCCTCCAGACGTCCCTGGCTGACCTCGGGTTGGTACGGCGTGTACGCGGTGTACCACGCCGGGTTCTCGAGCACGTTACGACGCAACACGGGCGGGGTGATGGTGTTCGTGTAGCCCATGCCGATCATGCTGCGACGCGGGCGATTGCGCGCTGCCAAGTCTCTGAGGGCGGCGGTGACGTTCACCTCTGACATCGCATCAGGCAGGTCGAGATCCTCGCGAAGACGAATCGACTCGGGCACCGTGGCGTCGATCAACTCGGCGACCGTGGACACCCCGATGGTCCGTAACATCGAGTCACGATCCTCGACGTCGAGAGTGCCGATGTGGCGGCCGACGAAATCATCGGGCGCAAAGAGGTCGGACAGTGATTCAGCGTTCATGGAAGCCTCCGGTTCGCTCGGTTCGCTTCCCCCGCTGTCTCTCCACCAGAGGTGGGCCTGAGAGCTTCGACCATGGTGGTCTTTCCCCGTCGGCGAGATCCCGAGAGATCCACTTTCCAGCGTTGTCTCGCCCGACCGGTCCGGTGGCCTGAGAGATTCCGGGGAGGTTGCTCCTTCGGCGTCCCGGTGCTGGCGGCACCGTGACTCTCCCGGTCGGGTTCAACGACAAGCCCGATCGTAGTTCACCGATGCCCCGCTCCGTGGTTGGAGCGACCATTTTCTGAACGTCGAGGTCACACCGCTCGGTGACGGGCCTCATCGGCCGTCCGTTGCTCGCTTTCAGTCGATCGTTCCGTAGGTTCCACCCCGGCCTCGACGATCTGTGCCGCGCAATTCGAGCGTCACCTCGCCGAGATCGGCCAGAAACTCCTCGACGGTGTCGGCGTGAGATGCGTTCACCGTGCAATGCAACGATGGGGGAGGGCCTTGTCGGTCGATGTACCACCCACGCGTGGCCATGGCCTCGGCCACGGCGTACACGTCGATCGAGTGCCTTTGCTCGTCGGCTCCGAAGGACAGCAGCGTGGAGTCCGGACGGGCGCGAACCACGAGTCCGTCGATCCCGGCGATTCCATCGGCCAGGCGCAGACACGCCTCGCGGGCCCGTCGGGTCAGGTCGAGATAGCCCTCATCACCGAGGAACTTGGTGACCGCCCACGCCGCGGCCATCGGACCTCCACTCTTGGTACCGAGCACCCCGGAGGAACCGTAGAGACCACCGAGCCAGTTGTCGGTGACGAAGGTCTGGTACGAGCGCAGACGACGGTTGCGATGCACGATCACCGACGCTCCCTTGGCCGTGTACCCGTATTTGTGGAGATCGACCGAGATGCTGGTGACGCCGGGAACCGCGAGGTTCCACGGGGCCACGGTTTCGCCCATTCGTTCGAGGTACGCCAAGGTGACTCCACCCATGCACGCGTCGACGTGACAGTTCACATCGAGTCGAGCGGCGATCGCGGCGATGTCGGGAATGGGGTCGATGACCCCCTGCGGGTACTGGGGCGCCGAGCCGACCAGCAACACCGTGTTTTCGTCGCACGCCGCGCTCATCGCCTCCACGTCGGCCCTCCAATCATCGCGCACGGGGGTGCGGCGGGCCTCGACTCCGAGGTAGTGGCAGGCCTTGTCGAAGGCGGCGTGGGCCGACACGGGCAGGATCGCGTTCGGTGCGGTGACACCACGGTGCTGACGACCGCGTTCTCGAGAGGCTTTCACCGCCATGAGGATGCTCTCGGTTCCTCCGCTCGTCATGAAACCCGCCGCCTCGGTGTCACCGCCAACCCAGTTGGTCACCGTAGCCACCACCTCAGATTGGAATTTCTTCAAACTCGGAAAGGCCTCCGTGTTGAGCCCGTTCGCCGACGAGTACATCGCGTGAGCGCGTTCGGCCACCTGTTCGACTTCCTCGCCGGCGTAATACGCCAGGGAGAAGACTCGACCCTCCCTCCACGCGACGTCACCGAATCCGGCCTGACGAGCCTCGTTCAGAATCGCCTGAGCACGATCAGAGAGTTCCATCGTCGGTACCGTAGACGCATGAGCGTACCCGCCCCACTCGTGAGCGCCGCCGAGTTGAACGCCAGGTTGCGCGACCTGTTCGGAGCCGACATGCACGGATTGACGTCCGACATGGTCAGCGAGCTGGAGTACGGGATGGTGCTCACCACCATGGAGGTGAGCACCAAACAGTTGCGTCCCGGCAAGATCATCAGTGGCCCGACGGTATTCGCCGCTTGCGACGCGGCGCTGTTCTACGCCTGTCTTTCGGTGTACGGCTTCGACATGATGATGCTCACCAGCGACATGCAGATTCGTTTCCTGCGTCCGGCCAAGGGCACCCGGCTCCACGCTCGCGGGCGAATACTGAGCATCGGCAGCAAGCTGATCACGGGGCAGGTGGTGGCGTTCACCGACGACGAGTCCAAACCGGTCGCCGTGGCCCAGGGGTCGTGCGTTCCCCCGAAGAAAAACACCGACTCCTGACCCACCGGTCAACGTCGCCTAAGATCCGATGATGCCCGACCCGACCAAGCCGACGATCACCATTCCCGCGGGCGACCCGCCCGACGAACTCGTCATCGATGACCTCGTGGTGGGCGAGGGGACCGAGGCCTGCGCGGGCTGCCGACCGGTGATGCACTACGTCGGGGTGGCCTGGAGCACCCAGCGCGAATTCGACTCGTCGTGGAGTCGCAATGAGACCTTCGATTTTCGTCTCGGTGCCGGCGAGGTCATCGGGGGATGGGACCAGGGCGTGGCGGGAATGAAGGTCGGAGGCCGACGTCGCCTCACCATTCCGCCACACCTCGGATACGGCGCCCGCGGCGCCGGTGGGGTCATCAAGGGCAACGAGACGCTGGTTTTCGTCGTCGACCTCGTCGACGTCCGTTGAACGACCTCGACGAGGAGGAGAGGGGCATTATCCGCCGCGTCGACCGCGGGCTACCCGCGCCCGTCTCAATGTGTCATAACGGTTATTATGGGCTATCGCGGTGGGGAGCCACGGTCCGATTGTGCAAGGGCCGGGCGGCATCGAGGAGCCACCGCAGGGCTTCTTGGAGACTGGCCACGGTTGGTCGCCCCGCACCAAGTTCGCGGTCGGTGTCCTCGATGGCACACGACAACACGTAGAGGTCATCGTAGAGACGATCCAATTCGCGTCGGGCCACGACCAGTTCGTTCTCACTGATTTGCAACTCGCGAGCCCGTTGACGCGACACCCAATCCCACTGACGACAGGCCTGGGAGCAAAAGACCTTCGGGCGCCCGGGACCCGATCGGTTCGTCAGCACACGTCGACACCACCGGCAGCGGGGGCGGTTCGCCGAAGCCTCGTCTCCCCGACTCTGCGACCCCTTGGTTTTTTTCGTCATGACGAAATTATGGCACAGTCACGGGAGCGGGCGGTGGGATCGGGTGGCGATCGCCGACAGACTCGGGGCATGTCCGCTCCCGTCGCACCGCTCCATCGGTTCGCCAGTGACAACAACGCCGGGGTCCATCCCGCAGTCATGGAGGCTTTGGCAGCCGCCAATCACGGTCATGCCACTGCCTACGGGGACGATCCGTGGACGGCGATGGCAACGCGAGATTTTGCCGATCTTTTCGATCACGACGTGGTCGCCTTGATGGTCTGGAACGGAACGGGGGCCAACGTGCTGGCGCTCGGATCCGCCCTCTCCCCCGCTGGGGCAGTCGTCTGCTCGGACTGTTCGCACATCAACGTCGACGAGACCGGCGCCCCGGAGCGTCTGCTGGGTTCGAAATTGATGGACCTTCCGACGCGGGGCGGCAAGCTGACCCCCGATCAGGTGCGCGGGTTGCGTCACAATCTCGGGGTCGTTCACCACGTTCAACCGAGCGTGCTCTCGATCACGCAGAGCACCGAATGGGGGACCCTCTACTCCCCGACCGAGATCGCTGCCTTGTGTGAGGTGGCTCACGAGATGGGAATGCTCTACTCCCCGACCGAGATCGCTGCCTTGTGTGAGGTGGCTCACGAGATGGGAATGCGGGTTCACCTGGATGGTGCCCGAATCGCCAACGCCACCGCGGCCCTTGGCGGCTCGCGCGAGGTGTTGCGCTCCTTCACGCGGGATGCCGGGGTCGACATGGTGTCCTTTGGAGGCACCAAAAACGGCATGATGTACGGCGAGGCAGTGGTGTTCCTCGATCGTGAACTGGCCCGTTCCGCCGGGTACACCCGGAAGCAGTTCACGCAACTGCCGTCCAAGGTTCGCTACATCTCGGCTCAGTTTTCGGCGTTGCTGTGCGAGGACCTCTGGATCGACAACGCCCGACATGCCAACGACATGGCGCGACACCTCTATCAGGCCGTGCGGGGTCACCCGGCGTTCCACATCGCATCCGAACCGTCGGTCAACAGCCTCTTTCCGACTTTTTCGCCCACGGTCGAGGCCGACCGCATCGAGGCTTTGCGCGACTGGTCCTTTTTCTACGACTGGGACCCTTCTTTGCGCCAGGCGCGTTGGATGACCGCGTGGGACACCACCCCGCTGGACATCTCGGCCTTTCGCGCCGGCCTCGACCACTTCGTCGGTTGAGATTTCGCGGGTTGAGGATTCGTGGGTTGATGGTTCGTGGGTTGAAGGATCGCCGCCGGTGGTCGGGACCACGGGGCTGACATTTTTTAATTGACTCACCGGTTAGATAGTCCTAGGGTGAAGGGGTCGTCTCGGTGGTCGCGGCGTCGGTAGGGGATTCGTGGGTTGAGGATTTGCGGGTTGAGGATTCGTGGGTTGAGGGATCGCCGCCGGTGGTCGGGACCACGGGGCCGACATTTTTTAATTGACTCACCGGTTAGATAGTCCTAGGGTGAAGGGGTCGTCTCGGGGGTCGAGGCGTCGGTAGGGGGAGTTGTCAAGGGGGAACTCGTGGCGGCAACAGACATCGTCATCACTCGCCAGCAAACCGACGACGCCTGGATGAACAAGGGGGCATGCCGCGGCATGACCCACCTCTACTTCCCCCCTAGTGCCGAGCGTCCCCAAGCGCGCGAACGTCGCGAGGCTATGGCCCGAGCGGTCTGCTCCGCCTGCGCGGTCAAGGAGACCTGCCGTGAGTTCGCGCGCAGCAATCACGAGTACGGCCTCTGGGGCGGCGAGAGCGAGGACGAGCGACACGAGGCCGGATTCCGCCTCATCGCTCCCATCGGTATCCGAGCTGCCTCCTGACCTCGTCGCGTTCACCAGCCAAGAGACCTACTTGGTTCGCGTCATGATGTGAAACTGACGCATGGTCGCCGATCACCGCTCTGCTTTGTATTCGGCGTGGGAGGCGTTCGGAGACCACCGACGCATCGTGGCCATCTATGACACCAGCCCGATGGTCTCGACCAACACCGTGTATCGGCTCGACCTCGACCTCCCCGATGATTCTGGGTCGCGGCGGGTCTTCGCCAAAATCTCGAACTACGGCTCCTACTTCTTGTTCGCCGAGGATCACGACCGGCTCTTCCGCTGCTCACAACTCTTGCGCGGCACTCGATTCGACGGTTTTCTCGCCCCAGTTCTCGGTCGCAATGATCGTCCGTTCACGTACTACGACGAACGAGTCTGGGTGGCTTTCTACAGCGAGGCGCGACGGGGTGAATCTCTCCCGGCACGTCTCACTGCTCGGCAAACTCGTTGCCTCGCCCGTGAAATGGCCACGTTTCACGACGCTTGCACTGATATCGCCCCGGCCGTCCCGGCCACGTCGAATTCGATCAAGTCCGATGCGATCCATCTCCTCGATCTTTTGTCCAGTCCGTTCGCCTCGCGCAACTTCGAATTGTCCACCGAACACGTCAGCCTCCTCTGGCGACGCACCCACGACCTGTTGTTGACCATGGAGAACATCCGGTACGACTCCTGGACGCGCATCCCGATCCTCGTGGATTGGAATCTCGGCAACTTCTCCGTGCGGAGTGATCTCTCGGGTGACTTCGAACTCCACTCGCGTTGGGACTACGACTGGTTCCGTGTGGAATCCCGCATACTCGACTTCTATTTCTTGTCGCGCGTCTCGTCGGCCACCGGAGATCGCACCCATTGGACGTACTCACCACACACGCTGACCGAACCGTCCTTCGCCGACTTCATCGCGGCATACCATGCCGTGAGCCCCTTGACCGAAGAGGAGATCCGCTTTCTTCCGGTGGCGTACACCTTCTTCATCGTCAACTATGTCGTGCGAGAGGGAGCGCGGTTCTTCCGCCCCGATCTGTGTGCCCAGTTCCGCAACGACGCTGCCCGTGTGTATCTGCCGGCGGTCGATCGACTGAACATCGATCCTCTGCTACGAATCGTCACCTCTTGAGTGCCCCGGGTTGCCCTGCCACCGACCGCGAGGGTTCAATGACACCATGACCGTTGGTTCGCATTCGTACGACGTGGTGGTGGTCGGCAGCAGCAATCTCGACCTGGTGGCCACCGTCGAGCGTCTACCGGGTCCGGGTGAAACCGTGCTCGGCTCGGAGTACGCCGAGCATGCGGGCGGCAAAGGGCTCAACCAGGCGGTCGCGGCAGCGCGGGCCGGCGCCGACACGGCGTTCATCACGTGCCTCGGCCCGGATCACGCCGGGGACACCCTCCACAGCCTCATGGTCGCTGAGGGCGTGGCGTCGTTCGTGACCGATGTCGACGTTCCCACGGGCCGAGCACTCATCAGCGTGGATGGGAACGCCGAGAACTCGATCGTCGTTGTCCCGGGCGCCAACCAGCGGCTCGGCATCGGTGTGGTCGACGCCCATCGAGACGTCGTGTCACGCTCGCGGGTGGTGCTGTGCCAACTCGAGATCCCTCTCGACGCGGTCGAGGCCTCCCTGGCGATCGGACGGGCCGGTGGGGCGAAAACCGTTCTCAACCCCGCTCCGGCCAGGACCTTGACCCGGTCGCTGTTGCAGTTGGTCGACGTGATCACCCCGAACCAACACGAACTCGGACTACTGGGCGGTGCCTCGACCCTGCTCGCCAGTGGCGTGTCGATCGTCATCGTCACCTTGGGGGCTCGGGGTATGCGCATTGTCACCCGCGATGGCGAGATCGATGTTCCTCCATTCGTGGTGCGCGCCGTCGACACGACCGGCGCCGGTGATGCCGCTTGCGGTGCCCTGGCCGCGGCGATCAGCCAGGGAGTCGACATTGGTTCCGCCGCCCGGCGGGCGGCTGCCGCCGGAGCGTTGGCGGCGACGCGCAAGGGAGCGGTTCCCTCCCTGCCCAACCGCGAAGAAATCGATCTGTTGGCCGGCTCCTAGGGCCGCTCGAGAAGCAACGACGCCCAGCCGTCCACGATCACGCGTTCCGACACGGCGAAGTCCGGATACTCCCTCAGCACGTGGTCGTACCGACCGTCGAGTACCCCACTCAGAATCAGCACGCCCCTCGCCGCCACGTGACGGGAAATCTCGTCGGACAGCTCGATCAGAACCGGGGCGAGGATGTTGGCGAACACGACGTCGAACTCGCTCGCCGGGCGCCACGTGACGGGAAATCTCGTCGGACAGCTCGATCAGAACCGGGGCGAGGATGTTGGCGAACACGACGTCGAACTCGCTCGCCGGGTACTCGGACGAAACCGTCCAGCGGTCGCCCACTTCGTTGGCGAATGCATTCTGGCGCGAGATTTCGATGCTGGCCGGATTGACATCGACACCATGGGCCATGCGGGCTCCCCGCATCGTGGCGACGATTCCCAGAATGCCGCTCCCGCACCCGACATCGAGCACGCATCGATCTCGAACGTCGATTCTCTCGAGCAGTCCCAGACAACCACGCGTGGTGGGATGATCGCCCATCCCGAAAGTCGCTCCGGGATCGATGATCACGCGACGGCGCGCGACCTCCTCGACCGGTTCGACGTTCCACGCCGGCACGACCAAGAGATCACTTCCCACCTCGAAGGGACGAACGTGTCGTCGCCACGTGTCGCCGATGTGTTTGTCGATTCTCTCGAACGTCCAATCCAGCGAAATTCCGAGGGAGTCCATCGCCCGTCGAACCGTGGCACGGTCCTCCCCCATCGACGTACGCAGAATCACCGTTCCCCCGGTGCCGTTCATCTCCTCGATCGCTCCCACCCCGAGTCCCCACAGCAGATCCGATACCCAGTCAGCGTCTGATGCGGTGACCAGGACGCGAATCGTGAGGGTCATGGTTTCAGAGCGACTCGTCGCACCCTGACTCAGTCGAGACGACGAAGTCCGTCGCGATAGGTCCGGGCCCGTGTCACGTAGGAGTCCGAGCCCATCTTGATCTCGGCCGGACGTGCCCGGTTCGGTTTGATCACCGCCGGAGAACCCACCGCCAGCGAGCCCGACGGGACCTCGGTGCCATTCAAGAGGACGGAATTAGCCCCCACCACGGCACCGGAGCGAACGATCACTTCGTGCATCACGATGCTCCCGTTACCCACGAGGGAGCCGTTCTCGATGGTGCAACCTTCGAGATGCACCATATGGCCGATGACGCAGTCGTCACCCACAACCGTCGGGAATATGTGGGTGGTGTGCAGCACACAACCATCCTGAATGCTCGTGCGCTCCCCGATTCTGATCACACCGTCGTCACCGCGCAATACGGCGCACGGCCACACCGAACTGCCTGCTCCAATGGTGACCGAACCGATGATGACGGCATCGGGATGGACGTAGGCGTCCGGGTGAATGGACGGCATTCGGTCCCCCAAGGCGTAGATCGGCACACGACAACGGTAGCCCGATAGTCTCACGGATCATGTCCCGCCGGATCGAGATCGAGTTGACCAGTTCACGCCCCGATGGAACCTGGACCTGGCGTGCCGCGGGTGCCCGCGAACCCAAGGGAGTGGTCGATGGGTCCATCCTGCCCGCCGGTGCCAAGGTCGGCGATGTCTTCAAGGTCGAGGCCGAGGCCGACATCGATGGCATGACCATTGTCGGAGTGGTGCAAACACGCGTGAAGGTCGCCAAGGTGGACACGATCGCCCTCGTCGCGCAGGACAAGCCATTCGAGCCGGTCACACAACAGTTGGCCCGCAAGACGCGTGGTGAACGTGGTGAACGCGGTGAACGACGCGACCGCGGTGAACGACGCGACCGTGGTGAACGCGGTGAACGACGCGACCGTGGTGAACGCGGCCATCGCAGTGAACGCGGCTCCCGCGACGTTGCCCCGCCCAGCGTCGACAGTCGAACAGTCGACAAAATCGCGGACCCCGACGCCCCCGATTCGAGACGCCACCAGAACTCCCCTTGCGCCCCAAGGCCAAACGCTTGCGCGCCGGCAACACGCACCGGAATTCGGTGCTATCCGAGTTACCCGAAAATCAGCGCCCCATCGCCGAGTTGGCTCTTCAAGGGATGCAGACCGTTCGTCTCCGTCTAAAGGAGGCCAATGTCGCCTTGTCCGCGGAGGGCAAGCCCACCATGCCCGAGCAAAGCGTTCTTCAGATGGCCGAAAACCTGTTGCCCCGTCTGCGCGTGGCCGACTGGCTCGACCGAGCCGAGGCCGCCAAGCGTGACTTGGCCCAACTCGATCTTCGGGACCTTCGCAGCATCGTGGCCGCCGCCAACGATGCGGTCATCGTGCGCTCGGACCTGTGCCGTGAACTCGCTGCCGAGTTGAAAAACGGCCTCGCCGCGCGCAGCGAGCAGGAGTACTCGAATTGGCTCTCCGACATCGACGCCAATCTCGGCATCGGTCGCGTCGTGCGCGCCCTGAAGTTGGCCGGCCAACCCCCCAAGGCCGGCGCCATTTTCCCGGCCGAACTCGGGCGTCGCCTGGCTGAGGCTGCCACCAGCAATCTGACGTCGGACGCTTTGATCGACCGTTGGGTCGCGGTCCTCGAAGCAGCCGCCTTCACTCCGATACGCGCACAGCTCGCCATCACCTCCAAGCCCGCGTCGGTTCCGGCCGAGCTCGTCAAGACCATCGAGCGGCTGGCCTCGCTGTTACCTCAGATCGCCACGGCGTTCGGGATCGAGGCGGCGAGTTCCCACGCCCCCAAGCCCCTGCGTCCGACTCGCCCGACCAAGAAGTTGCCCCCGCGTCCCCCCGCCCGGCCCCCGGTGGTCGCCACGACCAAGAAGTTGCCCCCGCGTCCCCCCGCCCGGTCCCCGGTGGTCGCCACGACCGCAGCCGAGACGGCGGCGGGCTCCCCGTCGGTTGATCCTTCACCCGAGGCGGCTTCGGCCGCACCCGTTGTCGACGTCGATTCGCGGCCTGCTACCGACTAAGGACCGGTTGGTGCACGTGGTGGCACGACCACTACGGTCGCAGGGATGAGCGACATCGTCACCTACTCGTCCGAGGGCCGCATCGGCCTGATCACCCTCAATCGCCCCGACGCCCGCAACGCCATCAACGGTGACGTGGCCCGGGGTGTGGAGGCGGCCATCGACCGTCTCGAAGCCGATGACTCGGTGTGGGTCGGAATTCTCACCGCTAACACGCAAGGACAAGAACGACCGGTCTTCTGTGCCGGTGCCGACCTGAAGGCCATCAACTCCGGCCAAGCCGGCGACCTCAACACCAAGCGTGGAGGCTTCGCCGGCTTCGTCTATCGAGAGCGTCGCAAGCCGATCATCGTGGCCGTCGATGGTCTGGCCACCGCTGGTGGATGCGAGATCGTCCTGGCGGCGGATCTCGTGATCGCCACCACCCGCTCCGCCTTCGGTTTGGCCGAGGTCAAGCGCAACCTCATCGCTGGCGCAGGAGGGTTGTTCCGACTCCCTCGGGCCATCGGGCAAGCCGCCGCGATGGAGGCGATCCTCACCGGCGAGCCGATTCCGGCCGAGCGCGCCTACCATCTCGGTCTCGTCTCCCGTCTCGTGGAACCCGGACAAGCTCTCGACGAGGCCCGTCGTCTGGCCGAGCAGATCACGGCCAGCGCTCCCCTGGCGGTCTACGCCAGCCGTCAGGTCGTGTTGGCCGCCGCCTCCGAGGACGACGCCGCTTTGAAGACCCTCACGAACAAACTGTTCGCCGAGGTGATGGCCTCCGAGGACACCAAGGAGGGCTTGACCGCCTTCATCGAGAAACGGTCGCCGAATTGGAAGGGCTGCTGATCAGCCCTCGAGACGACGCGACACGGTGATGAGCCGAGCGGTGATGCCGGCCCTCTCGTACAGGTTCTTGGTCTCTCGGTCCCCGGGCAAAGCCTGAGCCTCCACGTAACGGCAGCCACGGGTCCGTCCGATATCGACCATCATTGCCAGAAGGGCGTCCCCGAACCCGAGTTCACGAGCTTGTGAAACAACGTGAACCCGGTCGATCCGCAGGATCGCGCCGCGTTCAGAGTCGTCGACGATCTCCCAGAGAGCCAGACCGACAACGACATCATCGATCAGTCCGACCACACAGTGTTCGATCACGTCGACCGCGACGAGATTGGCCAGTGCGGGGTGCTCGGCGAGCCACGCATGACCACCACGTTGATCGATCAGCGCCAGGCGACTCACGCCATCGATCTCGACGATCGGGTCGAGGTCCGACGAAACTGCCCGACGGACCACCGGTTCGAGAGCCATCACGTCATCAACTGAACAGTGGACAGGTGTCGTCACCTACCGGACACGCCGGAGCACCCTTGCGAACGAGCAGGAAGCACTGGTTACACATACGTTCATCCGCACGCCGAGGTTGGATTCCTGACTCCGGATCCGACGCCGAGGAGACCTCTTCTTCCTCTTCCTCCTCGACTTCCTCATCGTCCTCCTCGCTGCGACCCTTGATCCGCGCGTCCAAGATCACCCCAAGATCTGCTTCGACGTCGTCCTCACCGACCAGTTCGTCGTCTTCGTCCTCTTCTTCATCGGCGACGGCGTCCTTCTTGCTCTTTTTCGCCTTCTTTTTGGGAGCCACGGCCGGAGGATCGTCACCTTCGGC
>Ga0194127_10002514_pt1 | contig 24834 bp, 13 predicted proteins | sample TA2KigC100mmetaG_FD_148624 | JGI IMG/M metagenome (GOLD analysis project Ga0194127, IMG submission 148624) | Freshwater microbial communities from Lake Tanganyika, Tanzania - TA2015036 Kigoma Deep Cast 100m | ecosystem: Environmental > Aquatic > Freshwater > Lake | place: Tanzania: Lake...
CTTCGATTGATGGCCTCCATGACCTCGTGAAGGGAATCCGCCGCCTCGAACATGGTCACGTCGGTGCGTGGGATCATCACCTCACGGGCAATGATGTTCTCGAGGTCCAGCGCACCGGACAGGAGCCGCTCCTTCTCCTCGTCGAGGCTGCCCTCGACCGTCCCCTTCTCGATGAGGTACTGGAGCTCCTCCCCCGTGATGGTCGGGGCTGGGTTGGCCAGGTCGCCGCCCGTCAGGGAGATGAATCCCCTTCCGAGGCGTGCGAACAGCCGGGCAGCCGGCCAGAGCAGGAAGTAGACGACCTGCAGGACCGGCAGCAGCGGAAGGAGCACCATGGGATTGTGCCTGGCATACGTCTTGGGAAGCACCTCGCCAAACACGAGGATGGCAAAGGTCATGATCCCCACCGCCACTGCGATGGCCGCGCTGGTGCCGAACCCCGCCCCCGCCTCTTTGAGCACGCTCAGAGACAGCTCCGTCGCCAGTGAGGAGGCCAGGATGTTGACCAGGTTGTTGGCGATGAGCAGGAAAGACAACACGGTGGAGGGACGGTCCCGCCACGCCTTGAGCATGCCCGTCCCCGGACGGTTGCGGGAGATGAGCTGGGCCAGCCGCCCGTGGTGGAACCCGGTCAACGCCGTCTCGGAACCGGAGAACAGGGCCGAGAGCAGTATGCACCCGGCAATGGCCCCGACCTTGAGCAGGATCTCCTCAATCACCTGGCGAGTCCCCTTTCGACACCACCTGCGTGTCCGCTTCGAGTGTCGCAAAACCGCGTCCGATTTTCAAAGCAAAAAAGACCCACGCCGCAGCGGCGCCCAGTGCGGTGACGGGCAGCAGCCGGGTGGCTGCGGCCGTCAGCCCTCCCAGCACCGAGAGCAGGAGCGCCGCCCCACCCTTGGTCGCACGGTAGATCACCATGTCAATGGCCATCTTGGCCCGGTACCTGGAATCGAAGTCAAGGGGCACGTACAGGACTTCCTTGCAGCTCCGGAAGACCGAGTAGTCCACGATCTTCAACCAGGAGAACGCTGCCGCGGCAGCGAACAACCCGCCGAAGAGCATCATCGCCCCGACCGCCACGACGTGAGTCAGGGGGATGAGCAGGTGGAGCAGAGGAACGGAGAAGAGCCGCAGGAGGAACGGTGCAGCGAGCTGCAGCACCATGGAGCCGCCGTTGACCCATCCCCAGAACCGGCCCTCGTACGCAGAGCGGGCATCGAGTCCGACGATGGCCAGCTCCAGCTCCCGATGGAAGACCACGTCGAGCGCGGCAACCATCACCTGGCCCAGACCGACCACGACCGCAATCGAGGTGAGGAAGCCTGACGAGGCGAGCAGACCGAAACCCAGGCCCCCTTCCTTCCGGGATTCGCTCGAGCGCGGCTCCCGCCGGCTGCCTGCGTCCCCGGCCCCCCCCGAGCCATCGGCCCTGGCGGGCAGCGTATCGAGCCCCTGTGCGGGGCCGTGGCCCGCATGCGTCTCGGCCCCCTTTGAGGCAGCCCGGGCGACCCTGCTGCGATGGGCGATGACCATCAGCACCCCGAACGGGATGAGCAGAAGGGGGGAAAGGGGGTAGATGGCCCAGGTTCCCAGCCGGGTGGAAAACCGGGCCACCAGCTCGCTGCCAGCCACGGCCCCGAGCCCCCCGATCAGGAGGATGGGGCCATATGCGTTCTTGCTCCCGCGCAAAGAGAACGTGCTGTTGGCCAGTGCCCAGAACTGCTCCACCAGCAGGACGACGTACACCTCCTTCCAGACGTAGAGGAGGAAGACGGGAACCGCACCCGGGAAGAACCAGGGCAGGCTGAGGACAAAAGCCGACAGCAGGGTCGACCCGGCGCAGGTGATCCCGGGCCCGAACCGGGTCAGGGCCCAGGAGTACGGGAGGAGCAGGAGCGTCGCCAGCACCGGCACGAGCGCCATGCCCCACAGCATGTCAGAGGACCCGAAGTACTGGAGGAACAGCGCGTTGGACACGGGTCTGGCCACGCCGTGGCTGGCCATGATCAGGAACCCGCAGGCGGCCAGCATCAGGAACGGCCTTCCCATCCCGACTCTCCTCCGATGCCGGCAGGGCCGGCCTCGCCATTATCGACGGGAGCCCCATGCTGTCAAGCGCCCCCCCCCCCGCCCCTGAGCCAGGGGGTCTCTGCACAGGCAGGTTCATCCCCGGCCGGCGGGCCGGCGGCCGCTCCGGAGCGAGCCGGGTTGAGAAAACCCGCTCGTGGGTGCTGATACGCGTTTTTTATACTTGCTTGGGGCTTCCCCATGGTGCATAGTGAGCACGTATGCTGAAGGTGGGTGCGGTGCGAATGGAGGGATGGCGCTGGAACGCTGGGGAATCAAGACGATAGACGGAGCGCTGAAGGGGCTTGAGGAAGGACGCAAGTACTTCGTCCACGGCGACTCCCAGTTCGACCTGCTGGCCATGGTGGTGACCTTCCTTGCCACGGGCCTTCGGTTCAAGCAGCGAGTGGCCCTCTTGACCTCCGAGCCCCCCGGCAATATCGAGCAGGTGGCCCGCTTCCTCGGCACGGAGATCGAGCGGGACATACGCAAGGATCAGTTCGTGATCCTGCACTGCAAGCCGTTCTTCGGAGAGAAGCTGGTCCAGCTCGGCGGGGCGAGGCGGCTGACTCAGGAGATGCGGTTCCTGCTCGGCTCTCCGCTGCCGCAGCGAATCGGGGTGTTCCCGATTGCGAGCCTCCTGTCCCAGTCGACTCCGGAGCAGCTCATGCAGTCTACCCGCATGGTCTGCGAAGCGCTCGAGACGATCCCGGCGACGGTAATGGCGGCGGAGGTCGGCAAGACGGCCGGCGGAGAGGAGCTGTACGTGGTGGCGGAGATGCGGCGCCGCTTCGATGGCACGTTCCGCGCGGGAACGGGTCCCGACGGTACCCGTCAGCTCGCGCTGGAGAAGGACTGGGTCGAGAGGGAGCGAGGGCTGCGTTGGGTGTACTTCATGCAGCGCAGCCAGGGTATCCAGGCGGTGGAATCGGAGGAGGAGGAGAAGAGGGCGGCCCCTGCTTCGGCTGCCGAGGCAAGGAGCCTCCTCCTGGTCTCGGACGACGAAGCGGAAGTTACCCGGCTCAAGCAGGAGATGGAGCCGCTCTTCTCCCTGGCCGTGGCGCGGGGGGAAACGGAGGCCATGACCCACGTGCTGGGTCCATCCTGCTCGCTCGTGCTGGTATCTCTGCAGAACTTCGAACGGGGCATGGCATTCTGCCGCTACATGCGCAGCCAGCGGCTCCACCTGCCCATCGTGCTGGTGGGCAGCCAGAGGCGACGTGCTGCGGAGCGTGCGGCCATCCTGCTCCAGGGAGTGGACGACTTTGTCGTGCGGCCGTACTCGACCATCGAGCTGATGTCGCGTGTCTCGAGCATCCTGCGGCGAACCTCGCTGGGGTTCCCCCTGGAGGAGATCGCAGAATACATCGGGGTCCAGAAGCGGCTGTACCAGCGATTGAAGCGGCTCAGGAAGCTCGACCCGGATACCGGGCTGGCGACGTACCAGTTCTTCGTCTCCGCGCTGGAGCACGAGCTGTTCAAGGCCAAGATGGCGGGGTACCCGTGCTCGCTCGTGGCCCTGAAGGCGGGGGGGGGAGACGAGGCGTTCGAGGCAACCCGAGACCTTCTCAAGCAGCAGCTCCGGTCCGAGGACCTGGTGACGCTGCTGCCCAACGAGACGTTCCTCCTCTTCCTGGGGCAGGGGGGGGCCGAAGAGGCGAGGCAGTTCGTGGCCCGTCTCGGCGAGGTGGCCCGCATCACCATCCGGGAGTACGTCACCCACCTGAAGTACGGGGTGGCCTCCTATCCTCGGGATGGCTCCGATGCGGAAAGCCTCATCCAGGTGACCACTTCGAAGCTGCAGGATGAGTCGGAGAATGGAAAGCTTTAGGGGGGTTCCCTCGCGTTTTTTTTTTGTAGGCGCCTGTCTCTGGCTGGCATTGCAGGCGGGGCGCGTCCTTTCGCAACCCGCTCCACCGGTTGACCCCTTCCCCGATCTGGATGCGGCAACAGCCTGGCAGCAGGCCAACACGGCCATGGAGAAGGGAGACTACGACCTTTCCATCGAGCTCTGCCGGGCGGTCCAGGCCAAGGAGCCGGGCAACGCGGACCCGATCATCGCGATGGCCCGCGTGTACTCCTGGCAGGCCAGGTACGTCGAGAGCCTCCAGCAATACGATGCCTACCTTGCTGCCCGCCCGCACGACATGGATGCCAAAGTGGAGCGCGCCCGCGTGCTCGGTTGGAAGGGGGACCATTCGGCAGCCGAGGCATCGGTACGGGAGGTGCTCGCCATCGAGCCGGAGAACGTGGATGCCAACCTGCTGCTGGCTTCGCTGCTCGAGTGGCAAGGGCGGCAGCAGGAGGCTGCGGAAGTCTACGCCTGGGTTGCCCGCGTCGACCCGAACGCATCGGTTCCGTCCCCGGGAGCCGGTGGGCCGGGAGCCGGTGAGCCGGGAGCCGGTGGGCCGGGAGCCGGTGAGCCGGGAGCCGGTGGGCCGGGAGCCGGTGAGCCGAGAGCCGGTGAGCCGGGTGCTCGTGAGCCGGGAGCCGGTGAGCCCGCACCGGGGCAGGCCGGCGAACCGACGGGGGGGCTTTCCGACCGAGGGGGGCTCTTCGCCCTGGCTTCATACGGCGGCGACAGCAACGGATTCGCCCGAGTGAGCTGTCGGGTGGGGCCCACGTTCGGCCTGCCGGGAACGGACCTTGCGCTGGGCGGATTTGCTGCGGCGCGGCTCCTCAAGGACGGGAGCTCGTCCCCCATCGGCGGATACGGCGGCGGGCTGACGTCCACCTGGGCCGTGAGCCCTTGGGTGGAGCTGAAGGCCGAGGCTTCGGCCCTGTACTACCCGCACGGGGGCGGGGTGCTCGACTGGGGAGTGCTGCTGGGGGCCACCTGGGTTCCGTCATCCATCTGGTCGCTCGGAGTGACTGCGGACACGCTGCTGTGGGGGGCGCCGGGCCAGTCTGCTGCGGCCCAGCTCGCCGAGGTGCGGGCCTGGCGGGGGTCGGTCTGGTCGTGGATCGAATACAAGCGGTTCAATGCCTGGGGACAGCTCTCGGTTGCGGGGCTGGCGGGCCCGGGACACCCGGCAAGCTCGGCCATCACGCTGAGCCTGCAGCCGATGTTCCGCATCGCGGGGAAGGACCCCCGGTTCCTTGCCGGCTACAAGATGTGGGGAATCAACTACTCGTCGCCGGCCCCGGAAGACATCGGGTACTGGTCGCCGTCCCTCTACCTGTCGCACCAGTTGGCGCTGCGGCTCGAAGGTGACTTCTCCCGGGGCGGGCTCTGGTACCTCGATGCCGGTGGGGGGCTCGGGCACGAGTGGAAGCGGCCGATGACCGGGCCGGACGATACGTACCAGGCGGGCGAATGGGTGTTCTTCCCCGTGGTGTCCGGCGGTACCGGCATTCGTGTGAATCTGACCGAGCGACTCGATTTCCGGCTGGGCGGCTGGTCCTCCTTCTCCAGCAGGACATGGCAGGGACGCTTGTCCCGCTACGTGCTCTGGGAAGCGGAAACCGCGCTCTCCTATCGATGGTAGAAGAGGCCATGGGACGCAAACGCAGATACTACCCGCTAGCCTTCCTCGCGGTTGTTCTGTTCACGCTCGTGGCAGCGATCTTCGTGCATGCCGTGACCGAGGTGAGGGGCTACTACTTCGGCCAGCGCAGCGTCTTCATCACGATCTCCATCAGCATGCTCATCTTCTTCCTGTTCCTGCTGGTGCTGCGCTACCTGTTCCTTCTCTGGTTCTCGTTCATGCAGCAGCTCGAGTTCCTTCGGCAGCGCGACGACGGAGGATACACGCCGCTGGTTTCGGTGCTGATGCCTGCGTACAACGAGGGCCGCGTCATCGAGACCGCGCTCACGTCGCTCCTGGCTCAGGAGTACCCGTTCTTCGAGGTGATTGTCATCGACGACGGCAGCTTTGACGATACCTTTGCGGCAGCCAGCAAGCTGACCGGCGACTACGGCAATGCCCGGGTCCGGGCGGTCCGCCAGCCCCACCGGGGCAAGGCCGCCGCACTCAACCTCGGCATCGCGGTTGCGCGGGGCGAGCTGGTGCTGTGCATGGATGCGGATTCCCAGCTTGTCCCGCAGGCCATCCAGTCCCTGGTGCGCCACTTCCTGGACATGGACGTGGCCGCCGTGGCCGGCAACGTCAAGGTGAGGAACCGCACGACGCTCTGGACCAAGCTGCAGGCGCTCGAGTACATCGAGGGGCTCAACATGGCCCGCCAGGCGCAGGGATTCTTCCGATCCGTCAACATCATCCCGGGACCGGTGGGCATGTTCCGCCGCCAGGTGCTGCTCTCCGTGGGCGGGTACGAGAGCGACACGTTTGCCGAGGACGCTGACCTGACCTTGAAGCTCGTCAACTTCGGCTACGGAATCCGCTACGAGCCACGGGCCATCGCATACACGGAGGCCCCGGTCAAGCTGCTCGACCTGATCAAACAGCGCTACCGGTGGACGCGCGGCATCCTCCAGTCCATGAAGAAGCGCCCCGAGATCTTCCTCCAACCCTGGAAGGGGTTCACCACCTTCGTGATCCTCTGGTACATGATGTTCGAGGCCGTGCTCTGGCCTGCCATGAACATCTTCGCCAACGTCTTCCTCATCGGCATGAACCTGGCCTACGGCATGGTCGGTCTGCTGGTGTTCTGGTTCCTCCAGCTCACGCTGCTCGACGTGGTCGCAGCCGTCCATTGCGTGGCAGCGGAGGAGGAGGATCTCTGGCTGATTCCCTACGCGGTGGTTCACCGCGTGTTCTTCGTGCTTGTCATTGACGTGTGCAAGGTCCTGGCCACCGTCGAGGAAGTGCTGGGCTTCCGGATGACGTGGGGGAAATTGACGCGCTACGGAACCGGGTGAGACCATGCAGCAGTTCATCGACCTTCTTTCGAAAGTGATCTTCTTCACGATCATCGCGACCATCGTGCTGGCGGTGGTCACGTATGCGGCCTACAAGGTGCGCAGTGCCCGCCGTGGACCGGCCAGCGTGCGCCCGGCCCCGATCGTGGGGGACGACGGCTCGTTCCTGGAGCCCGTGCTGTTCGAGAAGTACATCCCCAAGGGGCGGGAGACCCGGGAGGAGTGACCATGCTGATTCGTCTCGCTCCGCTCCTCGTGATCCTCGTGACCTTGCTTCCCCGACCGGTCTCGGCCCAGACCGCCCGGGAGACGGACGTGGTCATCGTCAGCTCCAGAGCCAATCAGCTCGTCCACGAGCAGGCCTGGCGCGACTACCGGAAGGGGATCCGCGTATGGGGGGACATCTGCACCAGGGCCGGGTTGTCGTTCCGGATCGCGGGGGACTACGAGCTCGAGGCCGAGCCGGGAAAGGCCCTGGTCTACATCCTCCATCACATGGAGCACCTCTCCCAGGGCCAGCTTGCCAACCTCGAGCGCCTGCGCAGTCAGGGAATCGGCCTGGTGCTCATCGGCAACACCGGCGGGACCGACATCGAGGGCAAGCCTCTTCTCGATGGGGAAGGCAAGCCCATCCGATCCCTGGCCGAGCGCCTGTTCGAGCTGTCCGAGCCCCGGGATTTCACCCCTGAGCAGGGGGCGTACTTCGTCTCGCGGGCCGGAAATCCCTTCTCGCTGGGCAACGACCCGGGATTCCGGTTCGAGTTCGATACCGCCTGGCCCGGGGAAGCAGCGGCCTCCCCCTACGGCATCGCATTCGGAGTCAACTGGGATCTCCAGCCCTTCCCCGATCCGGACCGCAACAAGGACACGGTGCTCGCACTGCGCGAGATGGACTCTTCCCGCATCGTCTGGATGGGGGTTGGACCCGATTCCGTGCTGGAGGAGGAGCGGCTCCGGGAGGCCATCCTCGATTCCTCGGCCCATCTGCTCCGGTGGGTCGCACGCCGCCCCGTTGCCGCTCTGTGCCACTGGCAGGGATGCGCTCAGTCCGCTGCCGTCGTCACCGCAGATGTCGAGGACAAGTTCGAGACCGGCGAGGCCATCGCACTCACCTGCCGCAAGGAGGGCGTTCGCGGCTCCTTCTTCCTCGTCGGGCTGCTGGCCCCGGGCTTTCCGGAGGTCGTGACCGCCCTGGCCCAGAATGGAGAGATCGGTACCCACAGCATCAAGCACGAGTCGTTCGAAGGACGGCCGTACGAGGACCAGCTCGCAGAAATGAGCGAGGCGAAGATCAACCTGCAGCGGATGGGAGTCGAGCAGATCCTCGGCTTCCGCCCTCCGATGGAGCAGTTCGACGAGGCAACGGTCCGCGCCGTGGCCTCCGCTGATCTCAAGTTCATCTTCGGCAACCTCCAGTACGACCGCGCCTATCCGGTCGAGGTCCACGTCAACGGAACCGACGTCTGGCAGTTTGCCCGCATCGCAGCCGATGACTACAACCTGGTCGTCGAACGGGGGGTCACGGACGTCATGCGCTTCCGCGAGGAGTACATGAAGGAGTTCGACCGCCTGCACGAGATGGGCGGAATGTTTCCCTTCGCATTCCACACCAACTACCTGGCGCTCGAGGACTCCATCGATGCCATGAGAACGATGATCAAGGCGCTCAGGACGGATTCGGTCTGGCTGACCACGTTCGGCGAGATCGTGCGCTGGGTCCAGGAGCGACAGAGCGTGACCGTCACCGTTTCGCAGGAGGTCGGCACGACCCTGGTCACGGTGACGAACTCGGGCAAGACGGACCTCAAGAAGGTCCCCGTCCACCTCTTCCCGCCCGCTTCGGGGAAGGACCTGAAGCCCGTTGCCACCCCCGAGCGGGGGTTGAAGGTCCGCTCTGCGGAGCGAGGCGGATTCGTGCTCCTGGTGGACATGCCGGCGGGTCAGACCCGGGTGGTCAAGGTTCAGTAGCGAGTGTCCGTCTGCAAACCTCCTGCATGCGGATGGACGGCAGTGAGCAGTGAGCAGTGGGCAGCCTGCCCTCCGTAAGGCAGGGTGGGCAGCTGCTGGAAACCACGCAGCTCTGGCTCGCCGCTCACAGTGCTCCCGAACGAGGCGGTGTTGGTGGACTGGGGCTGGCAAGTCCGCATGGGCCATGCAGGGAGCATGGACGGAACGTCGCAACGGAGTTGAGATGGGATTGCGAGCCTTGGCGTTGCCTGCAATCGCCGTACTGTTTGCTTTCGTGGCGGCATCCTGCTGTCCCGCTCCGGGGCCCGCGGGCGGCGGCGCCTCGTTTCGTGACGGCTGCCTCCTGCGCGACGGATACCAGCAGCTACCCAGGCCCAAGCTGGTGCAGCGGCGCAGCTTCTACAGGCCCGAGTTCCGGCGGCTCCTGTCGGGATGGCTCATGGGCTTGGGAGACCGGTACATGCACCACTTCCCCGCGACCGAAGACAAGCCGGCCCGGTCTGCGCCTGTGCACGAATGGGCCCGTGACAACGATGCTCCGGTGAATGCCCAGGCAATCTGGCTCACCCGGGACTGGCAGGACTCCTGGGGCATCGACCGGGGCGACCTGATCCGGATGTCGAAGGACGGGGTCGTACCCGTGCTGATGCTCTACTACTTCGGAGATGAGATCAGCCCGCAGTACGTGCTCGAGCATCGGGACAACTGGTACCTCTTCCTCATGAAGGTCGCTGCGCTTGCAGCCATAGACCATCCCGTGCTGGTCGTGATCGAGCCTGAGTACAACGACGAGACCAACGACAGCCGTACGCTCGTGGTGGACTGGCCCGGCTTCAACGAGGTGGTCATCGACGGCATCTACCTGCTGCGCAGCCTGGCGCCCAACCTCCTGGTCGGCATCTGTCCGGGGGATTTCGGGGTACAGGACCTCGAGCTTTCGATGGGAGAGATCGCCCAGTACTCGGACTTCGTCGCTTTCCAGGCGATGCGTGCTTCCACCCGCCCGAACAACATCTCGCACGAGTTCGAGGACGTCACCGAGAATGCCCTGGCATACTCGTATCGGCTCCAGCAGCTCTTCGACAAGCCGATCCTGCTGGCCTACACCGCGGTATCCACCTACGACCAGTCAGGGGACTGGGCGCAGTTCCAGGCCGACGTCATCACCAACCTGTTCGACCAGAACTTCGCCGAGCTCGTCGAGCACGGCGTGTTCGGCGTCCTCTACTTCATGGCCTTCGACGACCCGCAGCACGTGGGCTACTTCGGCGAGGCGGAGAAGCACTTCGGACTGGCCGACGTCAACGGCGCGACCAAGCCGGGGTGGGACGCGTTCGCAGAGGCGGTCCGGAAGAGGGAGAAGGTACTCTACAGTCCCAGGGAAAATCGCTAGAACATCTCTTTCTGCCAATCCTTGGGCTGGGGATACTGGACCTTGCGGCAATCGAGGCGGCGATTGTTGAGTCCTTCGCTCAGGGCCTCGTACCACTCGGCATTGGCGGGGGTCTTCTCGAACTCCTTGGTCAGGCTCTCCCACTCCTTCTTCGTGAAGCCGGCGTCGAGACGGATCTTCTCGTTGTTGCTCTCGACGTGCTTGGCATAGGAGCCGCGCTGCCCGCCGTCGAACTCGTCGCGCAGGTCCTCCATGGAATTGGCGACCTGGGTGGACAGCACGGCCTCTTCGAAGTCCTGGAGGTTCTTGGCCAGCAGGGCGAACCGGTTGGCCTGGCGCAATCCTTTGTCCAGGGCCTTGAGCACGTTGGAGGGTTCCTTGAGGAGCGAGTCGGCGAGCTTGCGGCCGCGGCGGTAGTTCTTGGTGACGTTGGACTTGGACGTGCACCACGACTTGAGCTTGTCGAGCTGCGTGTTGTAGAGTCCGAAGTCCACGATCAACGCGTCCATCAGCATGGGCACGCTGTCGGAGTAGCGGTCGATCATCTCCTTCATGAAGGCCAGGTCGCTCAGGTAGGAGTAACGGGCCGGGTCGATCCACTTGGAGACTTCGAGCGCTGCCTTGAGCGAGAGCTTGCCGAACTCGCCCTCGAACTTGCTGGGCGACTCGATCAGCTTGAGGAGCCAGAAGTACTTGAGGTGGATGTCGTTGTTCACGATGTCGCGTACTGCGTCCTTGTAGGACGGCATCTGCGGGTTGGCTTCGCGGGCTTTTTCATACTCGAACTCGGGGGTCAGCAGGGGCTGGACGCGCGTCTGGAGGGTCTGCAGTCCGGCCTGGAGCTTCCCGGGGGCGAAGATCTCCATGTACGCGAGGCACTTGTGGAACTCCTTCTGGTCCCCTTCCTTCTTTGCAGGATCCCACTCGTTTGCGAGCGGCGGGAGAACGCAGAGCCCGTCCATCAGGGCCTTGCCGTCCTTCGGGTTGGACAGGTAGAAGATGCCGCCGTACAGCTCAGTCGACCGGGCCTTGAGCGCCTCCATCCCGGAATCGGGATAGAGAGCGAAGAAGGCCTTGCGGTCCTTGGCGTACAGGGCATTGGCCTCCTTGAGCGTGGGGCGTGCTGCCTCGAACGAGCGGAGAGAGCGGAGGAAGTCCTTGAATCCCTTGGCCTGCTCGCGGACGCCCTTCTTCTCGAGGCCGACCATCTCCTCGAACTTCTTGAGGTCGCGGTCATAGCGCGGCCGGTCATACTCCTTCGCCAGGAGCAGGCACCCCTGGACGTCCTGGGCCCACAGGCGGTAGTACCAGTCATCGAAGGCCATGCGGCTGCCGGTCCACCAGGCAATCTCGGCAGCATCCTTGAGCCCGCGGAAGACGTCGGAGGGGACGACCCCCCGCTTCTCGCAGTCCCGGCGGTAGTTGACCATGCGGGTCCGGGCGAACTTGGTCATCGCCTCGTCGAATGCCCTGGGGTCATACAGGATCGCCAGGATCAGGTACTCGAGGAACTTCCCGCTGCTCTCGATGCGGAAGACCAGGTCTTCGTACTTCTCCCCCCCCTCGTACTCGTCGACGGACGTGAGGTAGCTGTCGATGTCGGTGCGGGCAGCAGCGAGGGCGGAAACGCCGGCATTGGCGTCGACGAACTGGACGAGGAAAGCCGTGTACGCGGGCAGGTCGACACTGCGCAGGGCATCAAGTGCATCGGTGCACTCCTTGGCCTTGACCTGCACGAACTGCCCCTCTTTCTGGGTTGCGATCCACTGCTGGAGGCAGGTGAGCCCGGCCTTGGCGGTCGGGTTTGCAGCCAGCCACGCGTCCATTCCATCCCACTTCGCGCTCGGGTTCTTCATGGCGAAGAGCATGCTGTAGTAGACGCCCTTCTCGAAGTCGTCCAGCTCGGCAGGGGTCATCTTGCCGAGATAGGTCACGTACTCCTGCATCTTGATCGGGTCGCACCGGCCCGCCTCCGGGCAGTAGTAGAAGATCTCGGCCATGCCGTTGCGGATGGTGGACATGGTCTTGACCTTGCGGACGACGTCCGCTGCCGCCAACGACTTGAGGTACTGCTCGCGGCGTGCCTTGAATGCGGCCTGCTTCTCCTCCTTCTCCTTGGCAGTCTGGGCGATCTTCTCGCGCACGACGGTGAGGACCTTGTCACGCTTGACCTTCTCCCACTCGTCTTCCCAGAAGAGACGCCAGCACCGCATCATCTCGCGGGCTTCCGCGTACTTCTTCTTGACCGGTCCCCAGGCCCTCAGCAAGGCGAAGTCCTTGGGGAACTGGATGATGTACTTTCCCGAGCCGAGGTGGATCCAGTCGGCCTCGTTGTAACTGATGACCTGTGAGAGGAAGTCCTTGCGCTCGAAGAGGAAGTCGTAGCGGAACACGAAGAGGGGGACCTTGGCCGGGTCCATGAGCGTCTTGCCGTCGGAGCACACCATGATTCCGCCGGTATCCTCGATGTAGTACTTCTCATCCTGGGGGCAGAACTGGACCGCCTTTAGCGCGTTCTTGATGCACTCCTCGCTGGTGGTCGGGGCCGGGGCGGCCTCGGCAGCCTCGCCTTCCGCACCTTCCTCGGCCTGGGCCTTGCCGAGCTGCTCCCTGCACTTCTCGAAGCCGGGGCAGAACTGCTGGCTGGCGGGGTAGAACTGGGGGTTGGCGACGCACATCATCCCCTTCTCACGCACCGGGAGGTTCTCGATGCTGAGGTAGGGAAGCTCGTCCCCGTCGGCCAGGGTGAGGGTCTCGTTGGGAATCTCCCGCATGTCCCCCCACTCCTCCGATTCCCTGTCGTTGATGTCATCGTACCGGAAGAGGGTCTGGTAGATGTGCACCTTGGCATCGCGGGGGAAGTACTCGAGGCGGATGTCACCGTACTTCTCGCCGAGCAGCTCGATCTTCTCCAGGTAGAGCTTCTGGAGCTCTTCGGCCCGCTGCTTCTCGAGCTTGAACAGGTCGCCGCGGATGAAGCCCGCGATCTTGTCGCGCGCCTCCTCGCTGACGAGGGCGTATCCCAGCACACCCAGGATGATGACCAGGCCGAGGAGGAACATCACCAGCGATGCGTTCCCCTTCTTGGTCTTCATCAGGTCATCCAGGTCAGCCCCGCCATCGTCGCCATCGGACGACATGCCGCCGTCATCCGAAGAGATGAAGGTCTTGACGTCCTCCATCAGCTCGTCCTTCTCCCGGGAACCGCCCTTCTTCTTGTTCTTGTCGCTCATGGCACCCCCGTCTTCCAACGGAAAGAAAATCCACGGATTCTCAAGCCCGAAACGGCACTTGAAGGCTGATGTTAGAACGGACCCGTCCGTGAGTCAACAGGAGATTTCACCAAAGAGAGACCACGCGCGCAGGCACGCTGCGCGAAGGTGCGCTACAGACTTTCGTACTGCACCTTCAACGACTTGATGAGGGGCGCGTTGCCATCCTCGTCCGGAAGCAGGATCAGCTCGACCTGGAGGTACTTGCCCACCAGCTCCGGGATGGTCTTCAGGTCCATGGGGAAGGTGTTGGGCGGGAACGGTCCGTACGGACCGAGCCAGGTCGCACCGGCCAGCCCCTGGATGGTGTCGGCCGACCTGAGCCGTATCTTGATGGTGCTCTTGCCCTGGTAGGTGGCGTCGACGTGAAGCAGCGTCCACTTGGTGCCACCGACCGCGCCGCCCGGGATGGTGTGCTGGTAGTACCCCTGGGGCGACGTGTAGTTGTGCAGGGAGTAGCCGGTCATGTCGCTGTACGTGTACGGTGCCAGACCGACCGGGTAGGAGCCGATCACGTCGCCGGTCTTGGCATTGATCTTGGTGACCGAGTTCGTGCACTGGTTGATGCCCCAGACGTAGCCGTCGTAGTCCAGCGCGACGCCGGTCGGGCCGGTGACGCCCGAGCCCTGGGTCGCGAACACGGAGACCACCTGGTCCAGGTTCACGTCGATCTTGGTGAGCCAACGGCCGTTTGCACAGGTCCAGGTGTGGTGCCCGACATACAGGTAGCCGTCCGACGAGGCCGCCATGCCGCGGGTGTAGCCGTAGTTCCAGTTGGTATCGACGTAGGTGAACTGCTCCTTGGTCGGGTCGAACTTGTAGACCCGCCCGTTCTGGTGGCTGTTGGCAATCCACACCTTGCCGTTCACGTCCACTGCGATCCCATAGGTCGCGCCGGCCGAGAACGGGAACTGCTTGACCTGCTTGGTGACCGGGTTGATCTTCACCAGGTTGCCCGGGTCCCGTCCCGATACCCAGATCATCCCGGTCTTGTCGATCACGAGGCCGTAGGGGCGCGACGGAGAGATGCTGATGGAATCCACCACCGCGCCGTTCTGCGGGTCGAGGCGGCGCAGGATCATGCCGTTCCACTCGCCGACCCACGCGTAGTTGTCCTTGTCCACGCCGACGGCCCGCTGCACCGGGCCGCCCGGGTAGGTGATCATCAGCACGCACTCGTCCTGCCCCTTGTTGAGCAGCTCGGCGGCGTCGATCTTGCCGTTGTTGTTCACGTCCTTGGACGTCTCGATGGTGCCGTTCTTGTTCTTGTCGATGCAGTTCTTCTCGTAGACTGCGATCTTCGTCACGCCGCCGTCGCTACGGCAGCCGGCCCAGACATCGCCGTAGAGGTCCACCGAGGTTCGCGACGGGTTGGTGCAAACCCGGTAGCGGGCCGCTTCCTTGCCGGTCTGCGTATCGACCTTGGAGACGGTGTTCTCCCCCGAGTTGGCCACCCAGAGGAAGGAGATGTTGACCTGCTCGGTGGCCAGCGTGAGGTTGCCGTTCGGGTCGAGGTCCACGCCGTTGGAGTTGTCCTCCTCGAGCGTGTAGGGCTCGTCCCCCTCGTTGCCGATGATGGTCTGGTGGCAGGACGGGTCGCAGTTGCCGCAGGTGCTCGAGACCCCCTCGTCCACTTCGCCGTCGCAGTTGTTGTCGACCAGGTCGCACACCTCCTTGGCCGCCGGGTGGATCTTGGCATTGCTGTCATTGCAGTCGCCCGGGAACGACGCGGTCCACTGGCCGACCGACATGCAGTAGCACTTCACGGACGCGGTCAGACCGTAGGCATCGCCGTCCGCATCCTTGTAGAACTTCTTGCACCCCGTGGCGCCCTCGTTGTCCTTGGTCCCGTCACAGTCGTCGTCAAAGCCGTTGCAGATCTCTTCCGCCCCCGGGTGGATGGCCCAGGAGGAATCATCGCAGTCCCCTGGCTTGGAGGCCCCGTACTGCCCGGACGGAATGCAGAGGCACTGGGACTGTCCGTCGAGGCCCCAGCCGTCGTCGTCCTTGTCCTTGTAGTAGGTGCTGCAGCCGGTCGCGCCGGCCTCATCGACCTGGGCATTGCAGTTGTCGTCGATGCCGTTGCACTTCTCCTTGGCGTTGGGAGCGATGGCCGGGTCGAACGGCGCGCAATCCTGGAGGTCCGGCACCTTGTCGTTGTCATCGTCGTCGTCGCACGCGTCTCCCAACTCGTCCTTGTCGTTGTTGGCCTGATCCTTGTTGAAAGTGTTCTGGCAGTTGTCGAGGCCGTCGGGGACCCCGTCGCCGTCCTTGTCGTCATCCAGGCAGTCCTTGACGCCGTCGCCGTCCAGGTCGGGGAACCCCTCGTCGATGACGAAGTTGCAGTTGTTGTCGAGGCCGTCACAGAGCTCCTGCTTGCCCGGGGCCACCTTGATGTTCGTGTCGTCGCAGTCGCCCCCCTTGACGACGACGTATTCGCCGCTCGGGGCGCAGAGGCAGCTCATGTCCGCGTTGGTTCCCCAGCCGTCCTTGTCCTTGTCCGCGTAGTAGAAGACGCACCCGCCGGCCCCGGTCTCATCGACCTGCGTGTCGCAGTCGTTGTCCAGTGCGTCGCAGATCTCGGGAGAACCGGGATAGGCCGCTGCCGAGTTGTCGTTGCAGTCGCCGCCGGTCAGCGCGGTGTAGTCCCCGTCCATCTTGCACCGGCAGGAGGCCTTGCCGGTCCCGTACCCGTCGCCGTCCTTGTCGAGGAAGTAGGGCACGCATCCGGTCGCTCCGATCTCGTCCACCTGCCCGTCGCAGTTGTCATCCTGGCCGTTGCACAGCTCGCTTGCGCCCGGGTAGACCCCCATGCTCGAATCGTTGCAGTCGCCCGAGACCAGGGTGCTGTACTTGCCCGACGGGTCGCACAGGCACTTGAACTTCTGCTGGACGCCGTAGGCATCGCTGTCGCCGTCGTAGTAGTAGACGTCGCAGCCGCCGGCGTTCTCCTCGTCGGCCTTGTCGTTGCAGTTGTCGTCCACGCCGTTGCAGATCTCCTGCGCACCGTGGAAGATGGCCTTGTTCATGGGGGCGCAATCGGTCAGGTCCGGGTCGCCGTCGTTGTCGTCGTCCTCGTCACAGGCATCGCCCTTGCCGTCCTTGTCGGAGTCCTTCTGGTCGGAATTGAACACGGCCTGGCAGTTGTCCTTGATGTCCTTGACGCCGTCGTTGTCGTCGTCGTCATCCACGCAGTCGGCGAGCTGGTCCTTGTCCGCATCGGGATAGGACTCGTCTACCTGCCCGTTGCAGTTGTTGTCCACGCCGTCGCAGATCTCCTTGGCGTTGTGGTAGATCGCCGGGTCCTGGGGTGCGCAGTCGCTGGCATCCGGGTCGCCGTCGCCGTCATCGTCGATGTCCTCGCAGTCCGCTACACCGTTGTTGTCCTTGTCCGGGAAACCCTCGTCGATCTTGCCGTCGCAGTTGTTGTCCGCACCGTCGCACAGCTCCATGGAGTTGTGCGAGATGGACTGGTCGAGCGGGGCGCAGTCGGTATCGTCCGGATCACCGTCGCCGTCGTCGTCCTTGTCCAGGCAGTCGGTGAGCCCGTCCAGATCGGTGTCCTTGAACCCCTCGTCGATCTTGCCGTTGCAGTTGTCATCCGCACCGTTGCACTTCTCCTTGGCGAACGCGTTGACCTCCGGGTTCATGTCGTTGCAATCGGTCTCTGCGAGCTCGCCGTCTCCGTCCTTGTCCGCGTCGCAGGTATCGCCCTGCCCGTCCTGGTCGAAGTCGAGCTGCTGCGGGTTCTTGTCGTAGGGGCAGTTGTCGAGCGGGTCGGGCACGCCGTCGTTGTCATCGTCGTTGTCGCAGACGTCACCGAGCGTGTCGGAATCGGTATCGGACTGGGACGGGTTGGCAACGAGAGGGCAGTTGTCGTTGGGGTCGGGCACGCCGTCGTTGTCATCGTCGGGGTCGAGACAATCCGCTATGCCGTCGAGGTCGGAGTCCATCTGGGTCTCGTCGATCTCACCGTCGCAGTCGTTGTCGATGCCGTCGCACAGCTCGTCGGCTGCGTGGTGGATGGCGGGGTCGAGCGGCTCGCAGTCGAGGGTATCGGGGTCACCGTCCTGGTCGTCGTCCTCGTCCACGCAATCCGCCATGAGGTCGCCGTCCGAATCGATGAAGCCCTCGTCCACCACGTTGTTGCAGTTGTCGTCTACGCCGTTGCACAGCTCCGGGCCGGGAACAGTGGCGGTGCATTCGGTCCAGCCGAACTCGGGGTCACAGTCGTGGACGCCGAGGCAGGTCCCGTACTCGTTGACGTTCTTGCAATCCTTGGTCTGGCCCGCGTTCTGGAGCGTGCAGATGCAGCTCTTGGTCTGGGGCAAGCACTGGAGGACCGACTGTCCGAGCTCCGGGATCTCCACCTCCTTGCAGGCGGAGCCCGCGGGACACTCGTTGTCGGCCTGGCAGTGGGTGAGACAGAACTTGCCCTCGTCCCCCATCGCCACGCAGTAGTCCTCCTCGATGCCGCACTCGCTGTGCTTGGTGCACGGCTTGCACTGGTCCCAGTAGGTGGGGACGCAGACGAAGGTCGGGTCGGGCGGGAAGATCATCACGCCCTGGCAGCTCCACCCGGGGGGGCACTCCTCGATGCACTGCTCAGTGCACTGCGATCCCTCCGGGGTCTGCAGGCAGATTCCGCTGATGCACGCCTCGGAATCCACGCACGGGTCGCCAAGCTTGCCCCCCTGGGGCGGCAGCTCGCCGTCCACCTCGACGTCCTCAGGGAACCAGGCATCCGGCTTGGGAGGAACGTAGATATCGTCGTCCTCCACCTCCGTGGAGACCTTCTGGTCCTTGCCCGGACCCGTATTGTCCTGGGCATCTTCGGTGAACTTCCCTGTCACCTTGCTGCCGCTGCTGCAACTTGCGGCGAAGAGGACGAGCACAAGTCCGATACCGAGAGCGGAGACGAACTTCTTCATGAGAACCTCCTTCCCATCCGGTGCATTATATATCAGGTGGCAGGCGATTTCAACGGACCGGCCGCGGGCGTGAGAATAGGCGTTCCCCGCCGACCGGGTTTGTGCTATACGGTCTCGAGCCGGCGTTCCTGGCCGGCCGGCTCAGAGCTTTCGTCCAGCAGTCCGGGAGGTTCTGTCCCATGCGGGCCACCAACGGCCGCCTGTCACTGTTGTTCCACCGCGTGGCGGACCGCCTGGAGATCTCGGGAGGCGCCACGTTCCAGGTCCAGGCATACCGTCGGCTTGCCGATCGGGTTGCCGGAATGGAGGAATCGCTGCACGAGCGATGGGTCGCGGGGGGAAGGTTGTCCGAGGTTCCGGGGATCGGCAAGGCGATCGAGGCCAAGCTCGACGCACTGTTCAGAACCGGGACGTTCCCGCTCCTCCAACGCCTGGCGCAGGAGGTTCCGGAGAGCCAGCTCGAGCTGCTTCACATCCGAGGACTGGGGCCCGCCCGGGTCCGTGCCCTTGCCGAGCACCTCGGCGTGCGCGACGTCGAGCAGCTCCGGACCGCGGTGGAGACAGGGCAGCTCGCGCAGGTGCCCGGGTTTGCCGAGCGAACGGCGGACCGGGTTCACCGCAGCCTGTTCGAGTACATGAGCCATCGCGGACGCCGTCTGCGCCACCTGTGCGACGGTCCGATGGACACCTTGCTTCGCCGCCTCTCCACATGCCCGGCCGCGGGCGCGGTCCACCCCGTCGGCTCCTATCGCCGGGGGGCCGAAGACATGGCCAACCTGGACCTCGTCGTGGTGACGACCCGTCCCGAGCAGATTGCCGCCTGCCTGGCCGATCTCGATGCCGTGGAAGTCCTCGATGAGACGGTTTCGGGGGGGACGCTCCGGGATCCTCCTGATGCCCTGGTTCCGACCGGCAGCGACAGCGGACGAGATCGCGGCGATGCCGGACGGCAGGGGGACGCCCCCCTCCCCTCCGTTCGTGTGCGGTTCGACTCCGGCCTCGTCGCCGTCGTCCGCCTGTGCCCGCCGACGATCGCAGGCGGCGCAATCGCCTGGCACACCGGATCGAGGGCCCACAACGCCCGTCTCCGGGAGCTGGCGTCGGCACGGGAGATGAGCTACGGCCCGACGGGGCTCAGGGCGGGCGGCCGGCCCGTCAGGTCCCGGGACGAGAGCGCCCTGTACGCGGCCCTCGGCCTGCCCGAGATCCCGCCGGAGCTTCGGGAGGACCGCGGGGAGATCGAGGCCGCGCTCGACGGCCGGCTGCCGCAACTGCTCCGCCGCGAGGACGTGCAGGGTGACCTCCACATGCATACCCGCGCCTCGGACGGCTCGGGGAGCATCCTGGACATGGCCATGGCGGCCCGAGCCCTTGGGCACAGCTACATCGCCATAACGGACCACACCCAGAACGTACGCATCGCCAACGGCCTGACCCCGGAGCGCGCCGCAGCGCTGATCGACGAGGTGCGACGCGTCGACTCCCAGGTCGAGGGAATCCGCATCCTGGCCGGCCTCGAGGTCGACATCCTCAAGGATGGTGCTCTCGACATGCCGGAGGAGATCCTCAGCCGCCTCGATGTCGCGATCGCGTCCATCCATAGCCACTTCGACCAGCCGCTCGAAGAGATGACCGCCCGAGTGCTGAAAGCGCTGGAGAACCCGCACATCCATATCCTGGCCCATCCCACCGGCCGGCTCATCGGCCAGCGAAGCCCTCTTCAGCTCGACATGGACCGGCTGTTCCAGGCCGCGCTGCAGTGCCGCGTCTCACTCGAGATCAACTCCAACCCGGAACGGCTCGACCTCGACGACCGGCATTGCCGGATCGCAGCCCGCATGGGCGTCCCGGTGGTGATCTCGACGGATGCACATTCCACGTCACAGCTCGAGAACCTGTCCCGCGGCGTGCTCCAGGCCCGCCGCGGGGGACTCGAACCCAAGGACGTGGCGAACACGCTGACCTGCGGGGAAGCGCTGGCGGTACTGAGGAGAAGGGGGTAGGAAACTACCGGGTGCGCATCCTCTCCGCCAGGATTTCAGGGAGCATGTCGGTCCCGTGCTCCAGCATGGCCACTTCGTATGCGGAGCGGTCCGAACGGTACCACGGGCGCCATGCGGCCCGAACCATCATCCGGGCAAACAGGGGATGGCAGCCGTCGGCCGTGCCGAAGATCCCCATGTTGGCCGAGTTGCGCCCCTCAGCCTGCCAGTAGCGGTGCACCCGAAGAAGCCCTTCGACGAAGTCGGAAAGACATCGGTCCGCGAGGTCGGCGAACCGTTGGCAACGGAGATGCACCGCGTGCACTTCCCAGGCCGCCAGCGGGGCAAACGCTGCAAAGAACACCCACTCTCCGCAGCGCCACAGCCTGCGAGGCCCGCTCTCCTCGGCCAGGGCGAGCCGCAGCATCCTGTCCGGGTTCGGACGCTCCAGCAGCAGCCGGTGGTAGTTCATCGGCTGATGATCCAGGTTGACCTGGAGGTGCGGGTGGAGCAGCGCTCCACCGGACGCCGGCAGGATGTTCTGCGACACGACCTGGTGTGTCGAGGTCGGGTCGAAGCGGAGCACCTCGGCCGAGTAGTCGAGGCAGTTCCGGATCGCGTCGTGGAACTTCGTCTGCGTGAACTCCCCCAGCGGAATGTGGTGCTGCGGCGAAAACAGGCAGACCGCGCTGTGCCGGCCGTAGGGCGCTATGTTGGGGAACAGGACCGACGATCCCCGATGAAAGCGCAGTCCCGTGCAGGAGTCGGCGCGGTCGTGCCGCGGGCGCCCCGCATCATTGAACAGCTCGGCCAGGTATGCAGGCGTCTGGGCTTCCACGTTGCCCTCGCAGAACGGGCAGCCGCGAGTCATCTCGACGCGCTCGGAGAGGTCTGGCAGCTCGTCATCCCCAGGCGCCATTTCCAGCGGCCTGTCACCGGTGATCCGCACGGAGAACCCGGTGACGGGATCGATTCGGCGGCGCACGCGCTAGGCTTCCACTCCGCGGCCCGGTCCCAGATACCGCCCCTCGAGCATCTCCTCCACGAACAGGTCCATCCCCCCCTCCGCCGGGGCCAGTCTAACCGCTGCCGGCTCCGGACACAACCACCATCCCCCCACGATCCCCCCCCGAACTCCGCGCTTGACAACGCTTCGCAGACCAGTATTCTGAGCATGCGATGTTCGAAGTTTACGATATTGCAATTTGGCAATACTGTTGACGCGGGCGAGTGCGGGAGCCGGGGGGAAACATGGGCACGTTCTCGAGAAGGCAGTTCCTGAAGATTGCGGGGGCGGGAGCGGCGGCGGCAGCCGTTGGCAGCGGCCTGTCGACCCGATGGTGGGGGCTGGATCCGGACCCGATTCCCGACCCCGGCACCGAGGGAGACCGGGTCGTTCCGACCTTCTGCGAGCTCTGCTTCTGGAAGTGCGGCGTGCTGGCCCATGTCCGGGACGGCGTGGTGACCAAGCTGACCGGGAACCCCGACCACCCGTTGTCCAGGGGGCGCCTCTGCCCGAGGGGCGCCGGCGGGACCGGCCTGCTCTATGACCCGGATCGGCTCAAGAGGCCGCTGATCCGGGTCGAGAAGCGTGGGGAACAGCAGTTCCGGGAAGCCACGTGGGAGGAGGCGCTCGACTTCACGGCGGAGAAGATGCTCGCGGTCCGGCGGGAACACGGTCCCGAAGCACTCGCCCTGTTCCTGCACGGCTTTGGTGGAAGCTGGTTCAAGCACCTGGTGAAGGCGTACGGCTCCCTCAACATCTCGGCCCCGTCCTATGCCCAGTGCCGGGGACCGAGGGAGGTGGGATTCTACACGACGTTCGGCTCGATCATCGGCTCGCCGGAACGTACCGACCTGGAGAACTCCCGGTGCATCACCCTGATCGGAAGCCACCTGGGCGAGAACATGCACAACACGCAGGTGCAGGAACTCGCCGACGCGCTGGCCCGCGGCGCGGGCCTGGTGGTGGTGGACCCGCGCTTCTCTGTCGCTGCCTCGAAGGCCACCCACTGGCTGCCCATCAAGCCCGGCTCGGACATTGCGCTTCTGCTCGCGTGGATACACGTGATCCTGAAGGAGGGGCTCTACGATGCCGACTACCTGGCAAAGCACGCGGTCGGCCTCGACGAGCTGAAGAAGCACGTCTCGGACAAGACCCCCGAGTGGGCCTGGACGCACACGACCATTCCGCCGGAGAAGATCGTGGAGACGGCCCGCTTCATCGCCGGGGCGCGGCCGGCGTCGGTGATCCACCCGGGCCGCCGTGTGACCTGGTACGGCGATGACACGCAGCGGGCCCGGGCCATGGCGATTCTCAACGCGCTGCTCGGCTCGTGGGGACGCAAGGGGGGGATCTGCATCCCGTCCAGCATGGACATTCCCGAGTACCCCTACACGGCCTATGCCCACAAGCCGAAGGCCCCGGCCGACATGCCGAAAGGGAGCAGCTACCCCATGGCCGACGAGGTCCTCTCGTCCGGAGTCTGCGACGCCACCATCCCGGGGACGTCGGAGTACGACATCCGGGCATGGCTCGTGTACGGGACGAACCTGGTGAAATCCCTCCCCTCTCCCGCCCGGGTGCAGGAGGCGATCCAGGCACTGGACTTCCTGGCCGTCGTCGACGTCCTGCCGGTGGAGATCGCAGGGTGGGCGGACGTCGTGCTGCCCGAGTGCACCTACCTGGAGCGGTGCGACGACGTGTATGCGGCCACCTACAAGGTGCCGTTCCTTGCCGTGCGCCAGCCGGTCGTGGAGCCCATGTTCGACTCGAAGCCCGGCTGGTGGATCGCACAGGAGATCGGACGTCGCATCGGGCTGTCGGACTACTTCCCGTGGAAGGACAGCACCGAGTACGCGATGCACCGCGTCCACGCAGCAGGGTACGATTGCGACGACCTGCGCAGGACCGGAGTGATCGTGGGCAAGGCGCCGCCGGCGTTCGAGGAGGACGGCCTGGAGCTGACGTTCGGTACCCCGTCAGGGAAGATCGAGCTCTACTCCGGTCAACTCCGGGACGCCGGCTTTGACCCGCTGCCGGTCTACACGCCCCCCGAGGAACCGCCGCCCGGCATGTTCCGGATGCTGTTCGGTCGCGCCCCCAGCCACTCCTTCGGCAGGACGATCAACAACCGCCTGCTGTGCGAGGTGTTTGCCGAAAACGAGGTCTGGGTGAACGACCGCATCTGCGCGGAGCAGGGATTGACCGACGGCGACCGGATCATGCTGGTCAACCAGGACGATGCCCGGTCCGGCCCGGTCCGGGTCAAGGCGACCCGGCGCATCCGGCCCGACTGCGTCTACCTGGTGCACGGCTGGGGGACGAAGGAGAAGGGCCTCACACATGCCTATGGAAAGGGGGCCAGCGATTCCGACCTGGTGACGCGCTTCAAGACCGACCCCATCATGGGGGGTACCGGAATGAACGTGAACTTCGTCCGGCTGGAAAGGGTGTAGAACATGTCATCGACGACCCGAAGATTCGCCATGACCGTGGACACGAAGCGGTGCGTCGGCTGCAGCGCATGCGTGATCGCGTGCAAGACCGAGAACAACGTCCCGGAGGGCTGCTACCGGGACTGGGTCGTGCAGGAGACCTCGGGGACGAGCCCGGACCTGCAGCTCGAGATCCGCTCGGAGCGCTGCAACCACTGCCAGCACCCGGCCTGCGTGACCGCGTGCCCCACAGGTGCGTCCCACGTCAACGAGGGCGGCGCCGTGCTGGTTTCGGCCCACAAGTGCAGCGGGTGCAAGGCCTGCATGGCCGCGTGCCCGTATGATGCCCGATTCGTGCACCCGGACGGGCATATCGACAAGTGCACCTTCTGCCTGCACAGGACCGCTGGAGGCGGATTGCCGGCATGCGTGTCGGTCTGCCCCACCGGAGCGCTGGCATTTGGAGACCTGAACGATCCCGATTCCCCGGTCTGGAAGCTGCTCGCCTCCCGTGCCTACGAGGTCAGGCACCCCGAGACCGGCCTCGAGCCGAACCTCTTCTTCCTGGAGTGAGGGGAACCGATGGAGACGATGACCTGCAGGTGCCTTGCGGCGCTGGAGGGGAACCGATGGAGACGATGACCTGCAGGTGCCTTGCGGCGCTGGAGGGGAACCGATGGAGACGATGACCTGCAGGTGCCTTGCGGCGCTGGAGGGGAACCGATGGAGACGATGACCTACAGGAGCAACCCCGGAGTGGACCCCCATCTCGACGTGTGGGAGATGCAGATTCCGATCTACCTCTTCCTGGGCGGCCTGGCTGCGGGGATCCTGGTGATCAGTGCGGTGGCGGGGCTGACGAAGTCGAAGTCGTGGGACCGGACGCTGGCGGCCTGGGGGTCGCTGGCCGCCATTCTCATGCTCTCGTTCGGAATGCTGGCCCTGTTCCTGGACCGCC
>Ga0194127_10002517_pt1 | contig 24818 bp, 25 predicted proteins | sample TA2KigC100mmetaG_FD_148624 | JGI IMG/M metagenome (GOLD analysis project Ga0194127, IMG submission 148624) | Freshwater microbial communities from Lake Tanganyika, Tanzania - TA2015036 Kigoma Deep Cast 100m | ecosystem: Environmental > Aquatic > Freshwater > Lake | place: Tanzania: Lake...
GATCTTCTCGAACAGGCGCACGTCGTCGGTGACGGGGCGCGCCCATTCGGTGTCGTGGTAGTCGACGTACAGCGGATCGTCGCCGGGCCACCAGCACCGCGGTCGGCCGTCACCTCCGATACGGAGCCAGTCGCCGGTCACGGCGTCACGACCGGCGAGCCGGGTGTCGGCGGGTGATCGATCCGGTCTGGCACGGCACCTAGTCGTCGTCGCAGTGGCACCTCTCGTCAACCGGGACATCACCCAGAATCTCCTCGACGTGGGCCCCACAGCCCACCCAGCCGGGCTTGTCGCATTCGGGGCAGACCACTCTCGTGCACATGTTCCACAGCGAACCACGCCCGCAGTCCGGATGCAAGACTCGCCGCGGTGACGTCGCTTCCCGAGATCGTGCGCCGGTTCCTGCGCCTCGGCATCGTGGGATTCGGCGGGCCGGCGGCCCACATCGCGATGATGCGCGAGGAGTTCGTCGTCCGCGAGAAGTGGTTCGACGACACCGAGTTCGCGCGGATGGTCGGTGCGGTCAACCTGATCCCGGGGCCGAACTCGACCGAGTTGGCGATGCACATCGGTCAGCGGCGCGCGGGTGGGCGCGGACTGGTTGCGGCGGGACTGTCCTTCATCCTCCCGGCCGTTCTCATCGTGGGCTTCATCGCCTGGCTCCACGACCGGCACGGCACCGATCCCGCCGTTGTCGACATCAGATGGGGCGTGCTGCCCGCGGTCGTGGCGATCGTGGGGCACGCGACATGGGGACTCGCGCGCACGAATCTGGTCTCGCCGCTCCCGTTCATCGTCGCGTCAGTGGCGATGGCGGCCCACCTCATCGGGGCGAACGAGCTGGCGGTGCTCGCCGCCGCTGGATTCATCGGTGCGCTCCGGGGCAGCATCGGCGACCGTCGCGGCGTCTCGTTGGCTCCCCTCGCGGTCGTGTTCGGAGCAGCGAGCCATCCGTCCCTGTGGCGGATCCTGGCGGTGTTCTTGGAGATCGGCGCCGTTCTCTACGGCAGCGGCTACGTCCTCGTGGCGTTTCTCCAGGGTCGCATCGTCGATGAACTCGGCTGGCTCGACGCGACATCGGTGCTCGATGCCGTCGCGATCGGCCAGATCACACCGGGACCGTTGTTCTCCACCGCGACGTTCGTGGGGTGGGATCTGGCAGGTCCGTGGGGCGCGGTCGTGGCCACGGTCGGCATCTTCGTCCCGTCGTTCGTCCTGGTGGCGCTCCTCGGTCGGGTCATCGGCTGGCTCGAGTCACACGATGCGGGCCGGGCCTTCCTCTCGGCGGTCGTGGCGGCATCGCTTGGCCTCATGGCCGGGGCACTCATCCGCATCGCCGAGGCGGCCCTGGTCGATGCGGGCGCCGCACTCATCGCCGCGGCTGCATTCGTCGCCCTGCTCGCACGCGTCCCCGCGACGAGGGTCGTCCTCGCCGGGGTCGCGATCGGTGCGGTGCGATCCCTCGTCGGCTGAACGACAGAGCCGACCACCCGCGAGAACCCCGAACACGACCACTGTCGCGCAGCGGCGCAGGACCCGAGACCCGCACCCGAACACGTCAACCTCGCGGGTGCGTGTCCCTGTCCGAGTCGGAGATGACGACGCCCGACGGCGGGATCCCGGCGACGTGCACCGGTTCGGTCGCCAAAATCTGAGGTGCCGGCTGGACTCCGTTCATGCGGTGCAGTCCCCGGTGAAATCGGCCTCGCCCGGGTCGCACTACGGTTGAGCGCGTGGGGGCTGAATCGACCGTTCCGGGCTTCACGAAGCGTCAGTTGTTCACCGTGCTCGGGGCTCTCGCGCTCGCCACGATGCTCGCCTCGCTCGAGACCTCGATCATCGCGACCGCCCTGCCGACGATCACCGGCGAGTTCAACTCCTTCGAGAGCTTCGCCTGGGTCGGCACCGCCTACATCGTGACCTCGGCGATCGGCACGCCCCTCATCGGCAAGCTCTCGGACATCTTCGGCCGGCGCACCATGTTCCAGATCACGATGGGCATCTTCCTCGTCGGATCGTTGCTGTGCGGGTTCTCCCAGTCCATGGGTCAACTGATCGCGGCGCGTGCGTTGCAGGGCCTCGGCGGCGGTGCCGTCCAGGCGCTGGCATTCTCCGTGATGGGTGACATCCTCCCGCCCCGCGAGAGGGGTCGCTACATCGGGTACTTCACCCTCGCCTTCGTCGGAGCGGCGCTGCTCGGCCCGCTCGTGGGTGGCCTCATCATCGACCATTACTCGTGGGAATGGATTTTCTGGATCAACGTGCCAGCAGTTCTGGTGGTTGGCACGATCACGCACTTCGCCCTGCGGCTGCCGTTCACGAGGCGCGAGGCCAAGATCGACTACTCCGGCGCGGTCCTGCTCTCGGTCTCCATCGGTGGGCTCATGATCGCCCTCGAGGAGGGTCGCCACGGCTGGGCCCAGAGCCATGTGCTCGCGCTGCTGGGTGTCGGGGTCGTGACCCTGCTGCTGTTCTTGAAGGTGGAGCAGCGCGCCACCGAGCCGATGATCCCGTTGCGGCTGTTCCGCAATCCCGTGGTTCTCGCGGCCTCGATGCTGGGCCTGTGCGCGGGCATCATCTCCTACGGTGCCGGACAGTTCCTGAACCTCTACTTCCAGGACTCCCAATTGATCTCGCCCACCGAGTCGGGTCTGCGCACGATTCCCCAGATGATCGGTGTCACCGCCGCCACCTTCGGTGTGGGTCGACTGATCGCCAAGACCGGTGGGTACAAGAAGTACCCGATCGTGGGGTCCGCACTGGCCGTCGTGGGTCTGCTCGCCATCTCGCGGATCGACGGTGGCACCGCGTACTGGACCCTCGTCGTGCCGATGGCATTCCTCGGGTTCGGGTCGGCCTCGATCTTCACCTCGACCTCCATCGCGGGACAGAACGCGGTGGCATTCCACGACATGGGAGTGACGACGGCGTTTCTGATCTTCTTCCGCAACTTCGGCGGCTCGTTCGGACTCGCCATCTACGGCACGATCCTGAATTCGACGATCCGCAGCGAGATTCCCGCGCGCACCGGCATCGCGGCCGACGAGGCGGCCTCGCTGATCCGATCCCCCAGGGAGATCGCGTTGCTCCCCGCGCGGCAGCGCGATGCCGTCGTCGACAGTGTCGCTCTCGGTGTCGGGCGCATCTACCTCGTGTGTGCGATCGTGATGGGGGTCGCGCTCATCATCGCCATGCTCCTCCCGGAGACACCACTGCGCATGCGTGCCGGCCTCTCCGATGCGATGGAGGAAGAGAGAGCCAAGGCCTGATTGGCCCCGGATGGGGGACACGAGGGCGACATCGATCGCGGACGGGCCGCGACCGCCCACCACGTGGATCGACGCGATAGACAAGGTCGGTGCGCAGGCGCGCACGAACGACAACGGGGGTGTCCGATGAGAGTGGTCGGTGTCGGTGAATTCGGTGGGCCGGAGGCATTCCGCGTCTTCGAGGTGCCCGAGCCCCACGCGGGTCCGGGGCAGGTGCGCATCGCGGTGCGCGCCGCCGCGGTGAACCCCACGGACACCTACACGCGCAACGGCGCTCGCGCCGAGATGCTGAGCAAGCACCCGCCGCCCTATGTGCCGGGCATGGACGTCGCCGGTGTCGTCGACGAGGTGGGCGACGGCGTCTCGAGCGTGGCAGTGGGCGAGGACGTGATGGCGATCGTGGTGCCCGTCGGTGGGCACGGTGGCTACTCGGAAAAGATCGTGCTGCCGTGGGAGTCGGTCGTGCCGATCCCCCGGGGTGCGACGCACGTCGAGGCCTGCACCCTGCCGATGAACGGACTCACCGCGCGGCTCTCGCTCGATCTCATGGCGCTCGCGCCCGGTGCCACGATCGCAGTCACCGGGGCCGCCGGTGCCTACGGGGGATACATGGTGCAACTGGCCAGGGCCGACGGCCTCACCGTGATCGCCGATGCCTCCGACCGCGACACCGCACTCGTCGCATCACTCGGACCCGACCATGTCGTTGTCGACGGACTGGCCGACGGCTCGGTCCAGAACGACCAGATCGTGCCCGCCGTGCGCGATGGCGGCGTGATCGCGACCGTGCGCGGGTGGCAGGCTGATCCCGGTCGTGGCATCCGCATCGTCCCGGTGTGGGTGCGGGAGTACGCGCGCAACCACGTCGCACTCGATGTGCTCCGCCAGCAGGTGGAAGATGGCCGCGTCAGTCTGCGAGTGGCGCGAACACGATGGCGGCGTGATCGCGACCGTGCGCGGGTGGCAGGCCGATCCCGGTCGTGGCATCCGCATCGTCCCGGTGTGGGTGCGGGAGTACGCGCGCAACCACGTCGCACTCGATGTGCTCCGCCAGCAGGTGGAAGATGGCCGCGTCAGTCTGCGAGTGGCGCGAACATTCCCCGCCGCGAACGCGGGGGAGGCGCACGCCGTCCTCGAGGCCGGCGGCACGCGCGGGCGCCTCGTCCTCGAGTTCTGACGCCTCCGGCGCCTCAGACCTTGACAGCACGCAACGTGTAGCTGGCGGCGAGTCGCTCGGGGCGCTCGCGCAGGCGCCACTCCCCCAGGTCACCCACCACCATCGCATCCCCGAGTGCGTTCCACACGGCACCGAGTCGTGCTCCTCGAAGAACGTGATGTCCATGCCCGCGTCCCAGAGTCCGTTGAAGATCTGTGCGAGACCGTGGTTGAACGACACGAACGACGGACTGGCGAGGGGTTCGTCGTGGGCGACATAGCTGAACTCCTCGGTGCCCGACTCGCCGCGCGTCTCGAAGTACGGATAGTCGAGCGTGACCAGACCATCAGGTCGCGGGTCGCACAACGACCCCAGCATCGGATGCCCCTCGCGGATGAAGAGCTCCCCACCGGGTCGCAAAAGCGCCGAGACGACTTCGGCCCACCGTGCCACGTTTGGCAGCCAACACAGCGCGCCGATCCCGGTGTAGACGAGGTCGAAGCCACCCGTCGGGAGAACCGACGTGGCCGAGTAGAGATCGGCCTCGACGAACGTCGCCTCGGGGGGCACCTGTCTCGCGGGCGAGTCGTCGTGCCACCTCGAGTGCCGGTGCCGAGAAGTCGAGACCAGTCACCCTGGCGCCGAGCCGGTGCAGCGACAAGGTGTCGGTACCGATGTGGCACTGCAGGTGGACGGTCTCCCTGCCGGTCACCTCACCGAGACGCGGCACGTCGAAGCGCACCGTCTCGGACAGGTGCGATGGATCGACGAGGAAACGCTCGACCTCGTAGCCCTTCTCGTGGTGCGGGACGCGCGAGTCCCAGTTCGCCCTGTTGATCGCGAGATAGTCGATCGAGGCGTCATCGACCGAGGAGGCATCGTCGCTCACCGGAACGGCTCCCTCACAGCTCGAATCTGTAGACGTTGGTCTCTCGCGCAGTGAAACCGAGCCGTTGGTAGAGCCGGTTCGCGGCCTCGCGCGAGGGTCGAGACGTGAGATCGACCGTCACCGCGCCGCGGACACGCCCTCACCGCGCCGCGGACACGCGCCTCCCCGATCGCGGCCTTGTTCAGCGCCTCTCCCACTCCGTGTCCGCGCGAAGCCGAATCGACGACGACATCCTCGATCCATGCGCGCACGCCCGTCGGAATCCGGAACACAACCAGCGTGAGTGCACCCGCGATGCGGCCCTCCACACGTGCCACGAACAGCACGGTGGTCTCCGATGCGACGATCTGTGCGAGTTCGTCCCTGCCGGGTGCCGGGTTCGACGACGACAACTGCGGCATCAGCACCGCGAACGCGTCGACGAGCTCGTCGTCGACGGAACGAGCAATTTCCACGGTGACGCCCACGGACTCCACCTTGCCACAGCCGACGACCTAGCGTTCGGCCATGCCGACCGATCCGTCCCGTTCCCTCGCCGCCGCCCTCGAGCCCGTCACCGGTCAGGTGTACTTCTCGCCCGAGTGCCACTCGAACTACGAGCGACTCGGGTTCGCCCCGAGCCGTGGCGAGTTCAACGGCGTGATGGCCCCGGACGGTCCGGCGTACTTCACGAGCCGCGGCTCGGTGATGGGACAGGTGCAGGGGCACGTGGTGGCGGCCGCCTTCGCCGTCTTCAACCCCGCCGTCGTCGTTCCCTCGGTCTCGCATGGGTGGTCGCTCACCGACGCACCCACAATCTGTGCTGCCCGTGACTCCGGGGGAATCGGCCAGTTGGTGCGCCTGCTCGGTGAGTCGCCCGATGGTGCAGGTCGCGCGCGCGACCTGCTGCGGCGCGCGGTGGATCCACTCCACCCGGAGGGACGGCCCTTGTTCGCCGGACTGCTCTCACAGGTGGTGCCCGATTCGCTCGTGGGCGAGATCTGGCGACTCGGCGACATGCTCCGCGAGTACCGCGGCGACTCCCACACCGCGGCGTGGATCTCGGCCGGCTTCACCGCGTGCGAGATCGGTGTGGTGAGCGAGTTGTACTGGGGGCTTCCCGCGCGCTCGTACAGCCGGACCCGCGGGTGGACCGACGACGACTACGCGACGGCGATCGCTCGCCTCGAGCGCGACGGACTCGTGGCCGCAGATGCGCTCACGCCGCACGGACGCGATGCGCGCGAGCACGTGGAGATCGCCACCGATGCGCAGATGAACCCGGTCCGGTCCGCGCTCGGCGACGATCTCGCGGAACTGGTCGACATCCTCGTGCCGTGGGGTGCCGCCGTGCGCGCGGGCAAGGGCTACCCGGCGTCGGGTCCCCACGATCTCGCTGAATCAGCGCGGAAGTGACCCCGCCGCACAGATCCCTGTCGCGCACCGAACCGGTAGGTTGACCCTCGATGTCGGCATCTGAGCACGTCCGCTGGCTGGCGAATCCGACGTTGCGCAACCCCGCAGTGATCACCGCCTTCCAAGGATGGAACGACGCCGCCGATGCGGCGAGCACCGCGGTGCGCACGTTGGTCGATGCATGGGGTGCCGAGCCGCTCGCCGAGATCGACCCCGAGGACTTCACCGACTTCGCGACCGTTCGACCCTCGGTGAGACTCGAGGACGGCAGGCGCCGTGTGATCGTGTGGCCGAAGGTCACCCTGTGGTGGGCGAGCACCCCTGGCGCCGACGTGGTCCTCGTTCTCGGCCCCGAACCGAGCCTGCGGTGGCGCCTCTTCACCGAGCAGATCGTCACCGTCGCGGAGCGATGGGACGCCTCGATGGTGGTCACGCTCGGTGCGCTGATCGCCGACGTGCCCCACCGGCGCCCCGTGCAGGTCTTCGGCACCGCCACCGACGACGCCACCATCGAGCGGTACGGGCTCCAGCGCAGTCGCTACGAGGGACCGACCGGGATCGTGGGTGTGGTGAACGATGCGTGCGCGCAGGCCTCGATCCCGTCCCTCTCGCTGTGGGCGGCGGTGCCGGCCTACGCGTCGCAGATCTCCTCGCCAAAGGCCGCGAGCGCGCTGCTCTCGCGAGCGGGTGAGATCATCGGCACACCCCCGCCGCTCGGTGCTCTGCACAACGAGGTCCTCGCCTACGAGAGCAGGGTCGACGAGATGATCGACGAGGACGAGGATCTCGCCGAGTACGTCGAGCGACTCGACCAGATGGGCGACGAGGCCTTCGGCGAGCCGAACCAGAACCAACTCGAGTTCGACTTCGACTCCGGGGACGACACCGATGGCCAGAGCCTCGCCGACGAGGTCGAGCGGTTCCTGCGCGACCAGGACGGAAACTGACTCAGTCGCCCCCGCGCCAGGTCTGCTCGCGCGGCGCATCGAACGACGCGGGGGGCCTCGCACCTCTGATCGCGGCGAAAGCCATCTCGCCCCACCACTGGGCGCCGGCGGTCGGTTGCGGCAGGTCGCCCGCACCGAACCATCCCACGCCGTCGGTCTCGAGCGGATGGCCGTCCAACTCACCACCGGTTGCGTGCAGATGGAACAGGAGCATGTACATCCCGAAGCGCGAGAATCCCATGCGCATCCCGTCGACGACGCCGAGAAGTTGCACCGGCTCGGCGAGGATCCCGGTCTCTTCCTCGACCTCTTTCATGGCGACCTCGGCCGGGGAGTACCCGACATCCGCCCAGCCGGTGGGATAGAGCCACACGCCGCTCTCGCGGCGCTTCACCAGCAGGATTTGCCCCTCGTCGTTCCCGACGATCGCGCCCACCGCCACCTTCGGCGTGACGTATCCGGGCACACCCTCGCCGACCGAGTCCATCCACTCCTGCACGAAGTGGTCCTGCTCGCGCCGGATCTCGAGTGCGTCATCTGCGGCGATCCTGATGTCGGCGGCCACCTTCAGGATCTCCTCGTAGCGCTCCTTCTCGTAGAGACTCTGGGTGAACCCCATGCCGGTGCGTGCGATCGCGGCCAGGGTCTCGCTCCAACGCACCAGATCGCGCGTGAAATCCCCCGGTTCGGCGGTGCTCACCGGTCCGACACTAGTTGTCGGCGCACGCTCACTTGTCCGTCGGGACGCCGCGATCGGTGGCGGCGTGGAGGAGTGCACGGGTGATCTCGGCCCGGTGGTCGGGATCCACGATCCGGCCGACGCCGGGTTCGGCGACGTAGAACGCATCAACCACTTCGTCATCCGGCCGACGCCGGGTTCGGCGACGTAGAACGCATCGACCACTTCGTCGCCGAGCGTGAGAACCCTCGCGTGCCGGATGTCGAGACCGAGGTCGGCGAGGGCCTTTGTGACGCGGTGCAGCAATCCGACCGAGTCGGGGGCCCGCACCTCGAGGAACGTCGCATTCGACGACGTCACGTCGTCGAATCGCACCGACGGAGGCGCAGGGGCCGCCGCGGCGAGGGGTCGCCTGGGACGCACGTGCGTGGCACGCTCGGCGAGGCGCGACTCGAGCGCGAGTCGTCCCGAGAGCGCCAGTCGCACGTCCGACTCGACCTTGGCCCAGTCGGTCTCGCCCCACCGGCTCGTCACGGTGAAGCGCGAGGCCGCCATTCCCTGTTCGTCGGAGTGCGCCTCGGCACCGAGCACGTCGAGATCATGCAAGGACAGCACGCCGGCCACCCTCGCGAACGTGCCGGGGCGGTCCGGGCTCACCACCGTGACCGTTCCATCGACGGCCCGGACCTCGATTCCTCCACCGGCCATCATCCCGAGCACCTCGGCATCGGGGAAGAGCCGCCAGCCCGGCTCATCGGCGGCACCTCCGAGCCGTGCGCGCACGCGCTGCACCAGCAGATCGACCAGCTCCGCCTTCCAGTCGCTCCACGCCGATGGACCCGTCGCCAGGGAATCGGCCTCGGTGAGCGAGCGCAACAGATCGACCGTGACGGTCGTGCCGAGTCTCCCGGCGACCATGTCGATGGTCGCGTCGTCGGAGAGATCGCGCCGTGTCGCGACGTCGGCGAGCAACAGGTGGTTGTCGATCAGCGAGGTGACGATCGCCTGATCGGGGTCGCTCAATCCCATCCGTGCTCCGATCGCGGCGAACAACTCGACACCCGCCTCGGTGTGATCGCCGGGGTATCCCTTGCCCAGATCGTGGAACAACGCCCCCAGCACGAGCAGATCGGGGCGCGCCACACGGTCGGTGAACCGAGCGGCGTTCGCCGCTGTCTGCCACAGGTGGCGATCAACGGTGTAGCGGTGGAAGGCGTTGCGTTGCGGACGGGAACGAACCGGAGCCCATTCGGGCAGCACGCGCACGATCAGGTTGCGCTGGTCGAGCGACTCGAACACCGGAATCGCGGCCTCACCCTCGAGCAGGAGCGCGACGAGATCATCGCTCGCGCCCGCGGGCCACGGATCGGGGAACACGGGTGCGCGGTCACCGAGTCTGTTCAGCGAGTCGCGGTCGATCCGGGCCCCCTCGCGGGCGGCCGCCGTCGCCACGCGCAGGAGCAGGGTCGCGTCGCCGGCAATGTCGACGTCGTCGGCGAGATGGATCTCCCCGTTGATGATCTGGACTCCCGGGGCGAGGGACCGCGGCACCGGCGACCTGTCGGCCGTTGATGATCTGGACTCCCGGGGCGAGTGACCGCGGCACCGGCGACCTGTCGGCGGGAGGATCGAGGCGCGCCCACGCCTCGTCGGCGATCCACGCGACCTCGCGGCCCACCTCCGCGACAGCGGCCATGAGCGCGTCGTCTGAATCGAAGCCCGCGAGACGGGCGACGGGTGCCTGATCCTCGAGGCGCAACACCTCGACGGGTCGGCCGGTGTGGCGGTGCAGTGCGACGCGGATGCGCAACAGGGTCTCGTTGCACGCCATCAGATGGTCGAGGTCCTCGGGCGAGAGCTCGAGACCGGCCTCGACGGCCCACTGCAGGGCATGGATGTCCCGCAGTCCGCCGAGGCCCTCCTTCAGGTCCGGCTCGAGCAGGAATGCCACCTCGCCGTTGCTCGCGTAGCGCTCCAGTGTGCGCGAGTGCAGCTGGACCAGCCACTCGCGGCCCCGCTTGCGCCACCAGCCACTCGCGGCCCCGCTTGCGCCACGCCTCGCGCGCTCCCTCGACCACCTCCCGTCCGAGATCGGCGTCGCCGGCGACGACTCGTGCGGTCACGAGCGCGGTCGCGGTGTCGAGATCCGTGGCGCACAGGGCGAGTGTCTCCTTGGGTGTGCGCACGGCGTGACCGAGTTTGAGTCCCGTGTCCCAGATCGGATACCACAGGCGCGAGGCGACCTGATCGATGCCGCGCACCTTGCGGTGCACGAGCAGCACGTCGAGGTCGCTCTGGGGTGCGAGCTCGCGCCGGCCGTATCCGCCGACGGCGAGCAGTGCCACCGCGTCGCGCGACCCCAGCGCCGACGAGGCTTCGGCGAACAGGCCGACCAACCATGCATCGGTGGCATCGGACATCTCGCGGCACGCCGCGGCTCCGGACGTCGCGTCGGAGATCTCGCCGCGCGACGGGGTCACCGGCGCCCCTCCTGGCGTCGGCGCGTCAGCACGGTCGCGGCCTTCCACGCCCCCCACTCGATGCCGGTCTCGTGCACCGCCTCCCCGAGGTCGCGCCATGCGAGCGGGCCGACACCGTAGGGATCCTCGGGCATCGCGCGGTGCTCGAATTCGTCGCGCACGGGAACCGGCACACCGGCCGACTCCAGCACGTCGGCGGCGAAGTTCGAGGCGCGGCGCAACACCTGGAGGGGGTTCGCGCGTTGTTCGTCGACGTCGGTGGCGAGCAGGCTCTGCAGCTCTGCCTCGACCCACGCGGCCGCGCGCGTGACTGCGCGATCGACCAGACCGAGGGCGACGGGATCGAGATCGCGTCCCGATGCGCGTGCGATCGAGGTGATGCGACCTCGAAGCCAATCCGGGTAGGCGCCGCACACGGCGGTCAACAGCGCCGCTGCCGGTGACGCACCTCGGGGCGTGGGACTCATGAGCCGGAGTGTAAGGAGCGACTCCCGCGGACGGGGAACCGGGCCGGCCGGGAGCACAGCCCCTTCTCGGCGACCGGGAGTGCCGAGGTTTACGCTTCGTGCGATGGCGAGGCTCCCGTGACGTTCGAACCGACCACTCCGGGGGGATTCCCCGGTCGCATCGGACGGACGATCTCGGACTCGGTGCCGCACTGGGCCGCGCACGATCCCGACACGACCGGCAAGCCCAACATCCTCGTCGTGCTCCTCGATGACGTCGGCTTCTCGGACTTCGGGTGCTACGGCTCGGAGAACCGGACGCCGACGATCGATGCGATCGCCCGACGGGGACTCAGGCTGACCGGGTTCCACACCACGGCGATGTGCTCGACCACCCGTGCCGCGCTCCTCACCGGGCGCAACCACCACTCGGTGGGCATGGGGTGTCTCGCCAACTTCGACTCGGGATACCCCGGCTACCGCGGCAAGATCGCCAGGGAGGCGGGCACGCTCGCCGAGATGGTGCGGCCGCACGGGTACCGCAACTACATGGTGGGCAAGTGGCACGTCACCCCGCTCACCGAGACCGGGCCCACCGGTCCCTTCGACGGTTGGCCGCTCTCGCGCGGGTTCGACCGCTTCTATGGATTCCTCGACGCCGAGACGGACCAGTACAGCCCCGAGGTCGTGCGCGACAACACCCACGTCACCGCACCGGGCACCTACTGGACCGGGTACCACCTCACCGAGGACCTGATCGACAACGCGATCACCTACCTCGCCGATCACGAGGCCGGCGCACCGCACCTGCCGTGGTTCATGCTGCTCGCACCCGGTGCGTGCCATGCACCGCACCAGGCCCCGGTGGAGTTGATCGACGAGTGCGAGGCGCGATTCCTCGACGGATGGGACGCCGTGCGCGAGCGCCGCCTCGTGCGGCTCATCGAGATGGGCATCGTTCCCGCCGACACGCATCTCCCCCCGCGCAACGACCATGTCCAGGAATGGGACGCCCACTCGGCCGATGAGAAACGGTTGTTCGTGCGCCTGATGGCGGCCTATGCCGCGATGCTCGAGCATTTCGACACCCATCTCGCACGATTGCTCTCCCACCTCGGGACCTCGGGACGACTCGACGACACGGTGATCGTGGTGATGAGCGACAACGGTGCGAGCCAGGAGGGCGGGCCGCAGGGTTTCGTGAACGCGATGGCTCCGTTCAACCTCGTGCCCGAGCCGCTCGAGGAAAAGATCGCCCGGATCGGCGACATCGGTGGACCCGACACGCACTCGAACTTCCCGTGGGGATGGGCAATGGCGGCGAACACCCCGCTCAAGCGCTACAAGCAGAACACCCATGGTGGCGGGATCCGCGACCCGTTGGTGATCGCCTGGCCGGGGCGGATCCCCGACCCGGGTGCGGTGCGGCACGGCTTCTGCCACGCCGTCCCCCGATCTGGCACCCACCATCCTCGATGCTCTCGGCATCACCCCGCCCTCGTCGGTGAACGGCACGGCCCAGGCACCGATCGAGGGATCGAGCATCGCGGCCAGCCTGTTCGACCCGGCGGTGCCGATCGTGCGCGGTCCGCAGTACTTCGAGATGTTCGGTCACCGTGGCATCGTCGCCGACGGGTGGAAGGCCGTCGCCTACCACCAGCTGGGCACACCCTTCGAGAACGACACGTGGGAGCTGTACCACCTCGAGTCGGACTTCGCCGAGAACCTCGACCTCGCCGCGACCGAGCCCGATCGGCTCTCCGCCCTCGTCGATCTGTGGTGGCGCGAGGCCGACGCGCACAAGGTGCTCCCACTAGACGACCGCTTCGCCCAGCGGTTCGCCGAGAATGCCGCGCGCCACACCGGTGAGCGCACCCGCTACACGTTCTGGCGTGGGATGGGCCACATCCCCTCCGATGTCGCGCCGGACCTGCGGAGTCGGTCGTACACCATCACTGCCGATGTCGTGGTCCCCGAGGATGGCTGCGAGGGCGTGCTCGTGGCCCACGGTGATCTCACCACGGGGTGGAGCCTCTTCATCCGCGACGGCCACCTCGAGCACGACCTCAACGTGGGTGGCTCGCACCAGATGCTCCGGTCCTCGATCCCGGTGCCCGCCGGCGAGCACCGGCTCGGCGTGCGGATGAGAAGGGTCGGCAACGAGGGAACGCTCACCATGTTCATCGACGACCGGGAGGTGGGCGAGATGACGACATCGAGCATCTTCTGGCTGCTCATCTCGTGGTCGGGTCTGGACATTGGTCTCGACCGCGGCACGCCGGTGAGCCACTACGAGTCGCCGTTCACCTTCACGGGTTTCCTGCGCAAGGTCGAGATCGTCCTCGACACGGACCAGAAGCTCGACATGAAGGGCGCAACTCGCGCCACACTCTCGCGCGACTGACCCGACGCGCGCGGTCGCTGAGCCGACGGGGCCGGATCAGCGACGGGTGCTGGCGGGAACCTCGCGGAAGGGCATCTCGCGGTCGGTCTCGGGCTCCTTGGGCAGACCCAGGATGCGCTCGGCGATGATGTTGCGCTGGATCTGGTCGGTGCCACCGCCGATCGAGAAGAAGTAGGCGTTCAACTGCGAATAGTTGTGCGCGTTCACCGTGTCCGACTCTGCTCCCCCGAGCGTGGCATCCATCCCGAGGATGTGTCCCTGGATGCGCGCGGCATAGTGGAGGATCTGGGCCATGTAGAGCTTGCCCAGCGAGGCGAGCGGCGACGATCCGCCGGTCTCGGCGGCCGCGCGCGCACGCTCCCCGTTCCATTCGTTCGTCATCCTCATGCAATGGAGGCGCGCGATCTCCTGACGGAACCGTGGATCGGTGTCGCGCCCGGTGCGTCGGGCGAGTTCTGTGAGCGAGATGTCGGGCATCGGGATCGAGCCGTGCGCGGACGCCGTCGCGCCCCGTCGCGCTGTGCGCAGGGCCGGACCGCGACGACCGCCACCCATCGCCACCCGCTCGTACATCAGTGCGGTCTGGAGGACCCACCACCCGGCGTTCAACTCACCGAGACGGTGCGTGTCGGGGACCCGCGCGTCGGTGATGAACACCTCGTTGAAGCGCGAGTCGCCGGTCGCCTGGCGCAGGGGCCGGACCTCGACACCGGCCTGGCGCATCGGGAACCAGAAGAACGAGATGCCGCGGTGCTTGGGTTGGTCCCAGTCGGTGCGCGCGACCAGCATGCCGTACTCGGCACCGGCCGCACCGGAGGTCCACACCTTCTGGCCGTTCACGATCCACTCGTCGCCGTCGCGCACCGCGCTCGTGCGGATGCCCGCGAGATCCGAGCCCGCGCCCGGTTCGGAGTACAGGAGGCACATCGCCACGTCGTCGAGGAGCAGTCGTCGCATGAACTCGTCCTTCAACGAGTCGCTCCCGAACGACACCATCGTGCCCGCCCACAGGTTCGTCTTGTCCTGCCCGGGGCCCGGGACACCGCGCTCGGCGAACAGGGCCTCGACGGCTGCGGCGTCGTCGTCGGACATCTCGCGGCCGTACCACTTGCGCGGCCACCGCAACGCGGCCCATCCTGCGTCGATGACGCGCTCGCGCCACTCGTCGGGGTCGACATCGTCGCGCCAGTGCGACCCGATGAACTCGTCGGCCTCGCGCAGGGTGTCGTCCAACATGGAGCGAAATCTAGACGCGGTGCGCCCCCGGCGACCACACCGGGGACGGGATATCTTCAGAGAGAACGGACCCGCTGATCACAGAAGGAACGTGGCCCATGTCACGCGTGCAACTCGCTCTGAACGTCTCGAACCTCGAGGAGGCGATCGCCTTCTATTCCAAGCTCTTCGGCACCGCGCCGTCCAAGGTGCGGGAGGGATACGCGAACTTTGCGATCGCAGAGCCCCCGCTCAAGTTGGTCCTGCTCGAGAACGCCGGTGCCCCGGGCACGATGAACCATCTGGGTGTCGAGGTCGAGTCCACCGATCAGGTGGGAGCCGCGATCGCGCGCCTGCAGTCCGAGGGTCTCGACACCGTGGTCGAGGGGGAGACGACGTGCTGCTTCGCGGTGCAGGACAAGGTCTGGGTGAACGCCCCCGATGGTGAGCCGTGGGAGGTCTACACCGTGCTCGCCGATGCACCGACCATGAAGTTGATCCCTCTGACCGACGGAGATGCCGCGTGCTGTGCACCGGCTGCCGCCGACTCCACGGGCGACGCCGGTTCCTCCTGCGGTTGAGGCCGTCTCAGCCGGATGTGAACACTGCGGCGAAGAGTCCGCCCGACACCCACCGACGCCACCGATGCCACGGTGGCGGACGACCTCGATCCCCTTGCCCGCGGGATCCTCGAGCGGCCAGTCGATGTAGCTCTTGCCGGGGATGTAGGGACACTCGTCGCCGCATCCCATCGTGATGACCACGTCGACCGTGTGCAGCATCTCCTCGGTCCAACGTTGGGGCGAGTTGCCAGCGATGTCGATTCCCACCTCGCCCATCACCTCGACTGCGACCGGGTTCAACCCCGCACCCGGCGCCGACCCGGCTGAGAACACCGACACTGCATCTCCTGCGAGGGCGCGCAACCAGCCCGCCGCCATCTGCGAGCGCCCCGCATTGTGCACGCACAGGAACAGCACACCGGGACGGCTCACCGGGTCCTCACCTGGGACTCACCCCGGGTCGCCGGAGTCGGCGAACACGAACCTGATCACCGCGAACCCGATCACAGCACCCACCACCTGCATCAACACGAACATCGGCACCGACGATGGGGCGATGCCGGCGAAGGTGTCCGAGAGAGACCGTGCCACCGTGACGGCGGGATTGGCGAGACTCGTCGACGAGGTGAAGAAGTACGCACCGCCGATCCATGCACCGACGGCGAAGGGAACAGCGTCGCGGCGACCGTTGCGCACGCACCCGTGGATCACGAGCAGCAACCCCACCGTCGCCACCACCTCGGAGAGCCACAACGCTCCCGATGATCTCTCCTTGGTGGACAGATTCACCGCATCGAGCTCGAACATCAGGTTCGCCACGACCGCACCGATGCTCCCACCGACGACCTGTGCGAGGCCGTGGAGCACCGTTTCGCGCGTCGACACCAGGCCCGCGAGCCGGTCGACGAGCGTCACGACCGGATTGAAGTGCGCACCGGACACACCCCCGAACATGAGGATCAACCCCACGAGCGCACCCGCCGTCGCCACGGCGTTCTCCAACAACTGCAGGCCGACATCGTCGGGCGACAGTCGCGACGCCATGATCCCCGAGCCAATCACCGCCATCACCAGCAGCCCGGTGCCGATCGCCTCGGCGGCGAGGCGTCTCTTCAGCGCGGGTGTCGACACATCTTCACCCTAGGAGTCACTGGCGACGCGAGAGTGAACCGGGGATGACGCCGGGGTGGACATCGCTCAGGTCGCGAGCGAGCCCCCGAAGATCTGCCACGCAAGGAAGGACTTCGCCCCCAGGCTCAGCACGAGGTACACCTTCTCCCCGTGCAGATAGTCGGCCCACCGGCCGACGCGCCTGTACTGCAACCACTGGTTGAGACCGAACGAGAAGAAGAAGATCTGCTCGACCACCACGATCCCGAAGACGAACCCGGGCACCGTGTCGGCACCGATCACGTTCACCCACACCGCCACCCACGGGGCGATTCCGGCGAGGGTGCCGAACCAGAAAGGCTTCATCGTGGTCGTGGTCCGGCCGGGCGGGTTCATCGTCTCTTGCAGCCATCCGAACAGGATCATCGCCACGTTCGCTCCCGCCATCGTGAGGATCGCGGCGATGTCGGTGATGCCCGAATAGGCACAGATGAGCACCAGCATCAACGTGGCCGAGAACGAGTACTCCACCCACCTGAACCGGTTGATCCCGCGCGCGAGGTCGGCCTCATAGGTGCCCCGGGCCACGGTCGCCGTCACCAGATGGTCGACCGCGGCCAGCAGGAGGAATGCCGCCACGGCCGGCCCGATCGGCAGGTCGAAGAGCGAGTCCGGCGAGGCGAGGCGCGTGCCGGGGGGACCCTGCGGGAAGGTCGAGGTGACCGCGATCGAGAACGATCCCGCGAGCAGGAGGAGCCCGATGGCCTGGGCGAGATGCAAGAGGGTGAGGCCCAGGTTCCATGCGCGCAGATTGACGAGGCGTGCCGCATCGAGTGCGGGGGCTACTGGTTGGGTCACTGGACCAACCTAACCCCGTCGGACCGCGTGCTGTTCGATCTCTCGAGCCAGATCACCACGACGTTCAGGATGAGGGAGATCGCGGTCGTGGCGATCAGGGTCGGACTCGCGAGCAACACCGAGTACGCCATCCAACACAGAAGGCACCCGAGACTCAATGCATTCGAGCCGATCGAGACGGCCGTCGATCCGCCCCCCGCGCGCCGGGTCCTCCACGACCTCGCCACCTGTGGCGCCCGCGAGAGGGTGAAGAAGAACAGCAGCGGGTTCACGATCCACACCGGCAGCAGGGCCGCGGCCGCGGTCACCGCGACGAAGATGCCGACGACGCGGGCTGCCAGTCCCGCACGGTTGTTCGAGATCGCGAGCACCACGTTCGCGTTGATCAGGCCCGTGGCCACCGTGCTCACGATCAGCGAGGGGGATGCCGTGCGCAATCCGTATCCGAGCCATGCCCCGCTCGAGACCGTCATCATGATCCACATCGCGAGGCTCACACCAGAGGCATGACCGAGCGAGCGCACCTTGCGCGCCTGGGGCCAACCCTGCAGAACGCCCTGCACCGCGGCCGCGAACCCGAAGATCTCCGCGATGAGCACGCATCGAACCTAACGGGCGGGCCCCGGTGATCGATGGACCACACGGGTCCTGCAATCGAGTCTGCGTCGACTCATGCGTCGAGAATTTCGACGCGGATGCGCTTGTTGCCCTTGCCCTTGCTCTCGGTCTTGACGACGCGGAACGCACCGACCTCGCGCGTCGAGTTCACGTGGGTGCCCCCATCGGCCTGCTTGTCGAGTCCGACGATGTCCACCACGCGGACCTCGCTCACGGTCTCGGGGATGAGCGACACCTTGGTGCGGATCAGCGCCTCGTCCACGACGGCGATCTCGCGCGGCAGGAACGAGACCTCGATCGGATGGTCGGCCAGGATCGCCTCGTTCACCAGTTCCTCCACCCGCGCCGCGAAGCCCTCGGGCAGGGGGTCGAACTCGAAGTCCATGCGCGCCGACAGCGGTTCCATGTTGCCCCCGGTGACGGGTACCCGCCACTCGTTCCAGATGACGCCGCACAACACGTGCATCGCCGTGTGGGTGCGCATCAACTTGTGGCGGCGTTCCCAGTCGATCTCGCACCGCACGGTCGCCCCGACCGCCGGCATCGGCGAACCCTCCACCAGATGGTGGACGATCTCGGTGCCGTCCTTGCGCACGTCGACGACCGCGTGCCCGTCGATCGAGCCGGTGTCGTGGGGCTGTCCGCCACCCGTGTAATAGAACACCGTGCGGTCGAGCACGACGGCCCCGTCACGGACCCCCACCACGATCGCCTCGCACTCGCGCTGGTAGGCGTCGCGCAGGAACAACAGATCCGTCGCCACGATCGGCTCAGAGCTGGGAGATGAGCTCGTGGACCGGTGTCACCATGCCGACGTAGAACGACCCGAACTCGGCGTACTCGGCCGAGGCCTCGTCATAACGCATCGTGTAGACGACCTCCTTGAGGTCGTCGGGGTGCACCGCGAACAGCGTCACCCCCCACTCGAAGTCGTCGAGCCCCGTCGAGCCGGTCACCAACTGGATGACGCGTCCGGCGAAGGCACGGCCGCTCTTGCCGTGCTCCTCCATGAGTTCCTTGCGACGGTCGTACTCGAGTGTGAACCAGTTCTGGCCGGGGTTGCGCCGCTTCGACATCGGATAGAAGCACCAGGCGTTCTTGCCCGCTGGCGGCAACTGCGGATAGAGCCGCGAGTTGAGCATCTCGGCCGGCATGCCCTTGGCGTACTCGGAGACCTCGGTGAGCGAGACGTAACTGTCGACGATCCCGACCCCGGCGCGCTGCACGCCGGTCTGGAGGTTCCTCAGTTCGCGCATGTCGGCCGCGAGGGCCATCACCGCGAGATCGGCCTTGTGCCCGAGCATCGAGACGCACACCACGGTGACCCCGGCGTTCTCGGCCGCCTTGACCGAGTTGAGGAGAGCCTGGCCGTCGAAGTCGGGGCCGGGCTTGCCGAACAAGTGCACGACACCGAGTCCGGTGGAGGGCGACATGGATTCGCTCATGTGCTCAACCTACCGAGCGAGCGTCGCGCCGACGAAGCGTTCGGCTGAGCCGGGTGACACGTGGAGGAACAACGACGGCTCCGCCAGTTCGACCTCCATCAACGCCGGTGTTCCCCGTTGACCCTTCACCATGTCCACGCGCGCGTACAACGGTGGGGTCCCGAAGCGCCTCCCGAGCCACGCCACGACCCGATCCCCGAGCTCTCGCTCCTGGTCGGTCGGCGTGCGCGCCGAGATCTCCTCCTCCACGTACAGATCGTTGTGCACCGTCTCGCCCGCGCTCAGGATTGCGCCCTTCCGGAAGGCGTGCGAGAAACGGCCACCGAAATACAGCAGACCCGTTTCGCCCTTGTCATCGATGAAGCGCTGGTAGGGCTGGACCATCACCGACTTGCCGAGCGCGAGGATCTCGCGCGCGGGTAGGGCTGGACCATCACCGACTTGCCGAGCGCGAGGATCTCGCGCGCGTGCACGGCCGCCGCATCGGCGTCCCCGGTGTGGCGCCACGAGTGGTTGGCGCCAGCGCTCACCGTCGGCTTGACCACGATGTCACCGCCAAGCAACTCGGCGACTCCGGCGAGGTCGTCCTCGGACTCCACATACGTGGTCGGGATCACGTCCAGACCCGCGGAGGTCATCTCGGCGAGATAGTGCTTGTCGAGGTTCCACCGCAGGACGTCGGCGGTGTTCCACAGCGTGGTGAGAGTCGAGACCCGTTGGACCCATGCGAGGAACTCCCCGAGGCGGCGGTGGTAGTCCCACGGGGAACGGACCACCGCCGAGGAGAACCGTGTCCAGTCCTCATCGGCACTGTCCCAGTCGATGATCTCGGCCGTCACGCCCCGGTCCGCGAAGGCCCGGACGAGGTACCCCAGGTCGGTGTCGAGTTCCCGCGCGTACGCCGAGGAGACCAGGGCGATCGGGCGGGGCATTGTCGGGTGCGCGCGGCGCTCGACTTAGAAGTCGTCCATTCCCCCGCCGTGGGCGTGCCCGCCGCCCGACTCCTCGGGCTTGTCGGCGATCACGGCCTCGGTGGTGAGGAACAGCGCCGCGATCGACGCCGCGTTCTGCAGGGCCGAGCGGGTCACCTTGGCCGCGTCGATGACGCCGAGCTTCACGAGATCCTCGTACTGGCCCGTGGCCGCATTCAGGCCCTCGGCACCCTTGAGGTTCTTCACGCGCTCCACGACGACGCCGCCCTCGAGACCTGCATTCTCGGCGATCTGCTTGATCGGACCCTCGAGTGAACGGGCGACCATGCGGGCGCCGGTCTGCTCGTCACCGGTCAGCTTCTCTGCCGCCGCCTCGACGTCTGCCTGGGCGCGCAGCAGCGCGACTCCACCGCCGGGCACGACACCCTCCTCGATGGCGGCCTTGGTTGTCGAGACCGCGTCCTCGATGCGGTGCTTCTTCTCCTTCAGTTCCACCTCGGTGGCCGCGCCGACCTTGAGCACCGCGACGCCACCGGACAACTTGGCGAGGCGCTCCTGGAGCTTCTCGCGGTCGTAGTCGGAGTCGGTGTTGTCGATCTCGGTCTTGATCTGGTTGATCCGACCCTTGATGTCGTCCTCGGCGCCGGCGCCCTCGACGATGGTCGTCTCGTCCTTCGAGATGATCACCTTCTTGGCGCGCCCGAGCAGGTCGAGAGTGGCGTTCTCGAGCTTGAGACCGACCTCCTCGCTGATGACCTGACCGCCGGTGAGGATCGCCATGTCCTGGAGCATCGCCTTGCGGCGGTCTCCGAAACCGGGTGCCTTCACGGCGGCCGACTTGAAGGTGCCGCGGATCTTGTTGACCACGAGGGTCGCGAGCGCCTCGCCCTCGACATCCTCGGCGATGATGACGAGCGGACGGCCGCTCTGCATCACCTTCTCGAGCACCGGCAGGAGGTCGCGCACGTTCGCGATCTTGTTCGACACGAACAGGATGTACGGGTCGTCGAGCGAGGCCTCCATGCGGTCCGCATCGGTGGCGAAGTAGGGCGAGATGTAGCCCTTGTCGAAGCGCATGCCCTCGACGAGGTCCATCTCCATGCCGAAGGTCTGGCTCTCCTCGACGGTGATGACACCGTCCTTGCCCACCTTGTCGATGGCCTCGGAGATCATCCCGCCGATCTCGGTGTCGGCCGCCGAGATCGAGGCGACCTGGGCGATCTGCTCCTTGGAGTCCACCTCCTTGGCGAGGGACTTGATGGACTCGATCGCGGCCGCGACGGCCGCCTCGATGCCCTTCTTCAGCGACATCGGGTTCGCACCGGCTGCGACGTTGCGCAGCCCCTCGCGCACCATCGTCCAGGCGAGCACCGTGGCGGTGGTGGTTCCGTCACCGGCGACGTCGTCGGTCTTCTTGGCCACTTCCTTCACCAACTCGGCACCGATCCGCTCGTAGGGATCCTCGAGTTCGATCTCCTTGGCGATCGAGACGCCGTCGTTGGTGATGGTGGGCGCGCCCCACTTCTTCTCGAGCACCACGTTGCGGCCCTTGGGTCCGAGCGTGACGCGGACAGCATCGGCCAGTTTGTTCATGCCGGCCTCGAGACCGCGACGGGCCTCCTCGTCGAACGCAATCAGCTTTGCCATGTCTCCTCCATCGGGAACCGGTGGTCTTGGGAATCCGGCACGCACTCGCGCGTCCGGAGCGCTAGCACTCTACCGAGGGGACTGCTAAGTCAACCACCCCGGATCCGGTCGCGCCACTCTCCGGGCCGCGCCACTTGCACGATGCACCGCGCACCGATCGGGCCAGACATTGGGCGTCGGCCCCGCGGGGTGGTCGGCCCGGGGCCGACCGGATCAGCCGCCCGCGACGGCCGGGATGATCGAGACGGTGTCGCCCGACGCGACGGGCGTGTCGAGACCGTTCGTGTACCGCACGTCGTCGTCGGCCACGAAGATGTTCACGAACTTGTGCAGATCGCCGGCCTCGTCGAAGAGACGCCCGGCGAACCCGGGGTGCGCGGCATCGAGCGCGGCGAGCACCTCGCGCAAGGTGGTGCCCTCCACTTGGACGGACGACGCGCCACCGGCGAAGGGGCGCATGGTGGTGGGGATTCGCACTGTCACTGCCACCTTTCGAACCCTATCGACGCCGCCGGACATCGACACCATGGCACCGCAGCATTCCGCAGAGGGGTCATCCGCGCGACCACCGGGGACGACGACCTCGACCCGGACACCCCCGCTCGCACGTCTCTGATCGCAGAGGGGTCATCCGCGCGACCACCGGGGACGACGACCTCGACCCGGACACCCGCGCTCGCACGTCTCTGATCGTCGGTGGATCACCTCACCTAGCGTGGGGGGATGCGCGTTCTCGCCGCCGCCGACAAGTTCAAGGGGACCGTCTCGGCCACCGATGTCTGCGCCGCGATCGGTCACGCATGCTGGGACATCGGCCTCGACTGCACCGAACTGCCGCTCGCCGACGGCGGTGAGGGAACCCTCGAGATCCTCGGCGGCTCGAACATGCACACGTGGGTCACCGGCCCGCTCGGGGATCCGGTCCTGGCGCACTGGCGCTTCGCGCGCGGCACCGCGGTCATCGAGATGGCCCGCGCATCGGGGCTCACACTCGTGGGAGGAGCGGCGAAGAACGACGCTCTCGCCGCGTCCACCCAGGGCACCGGCGAGTTGATCGACTCCGCGCTCGATCTCGGCGCCGACAAGATCATCGTCTGTCTCGGGGGATCGGCCACGACCGATGGCGGGTACGGGGCGCTGCGTGCGATCTCGGCGCCCGCACGCCTGAAGGCAGTGGACTTCATCGTGGCATGCGATGTCGAGACACCGTTCCTCGACGCGGCGCGTGTGTTCGCGCCACAGAAGGGCGCGACCCCCGCCCAGGTCGCTTTCCTGTCCGGTCGGCTCGAGCGTCTCGCCGACACCTACCGCGGCGAGTACGGCGTCGACGTCACCGCACTCACCGGAGCGGGCGCGGCCGGTGGGCTCGCCGGTGGGCTCGCCGCGCTCGGGGCACGTCTCATGGCCGGTTTCGATGTCGTCGCCGACGAGACGAACTTCGATGAGGCGATCGAATCCTGTGACGTCGTCGTCACCGGTGAGGGCCTCCTCGACCTCACCTCGTTCGCCGGCAAGGTCGTGGGCGAGGTCGCGACGTGGGCTGCCTCGCTCGGCACACCGGCGCATGCGATCGTGGGGAGCGCCGAACCCGGCATCGACCCGGACCTGCTCGGCGCGATCGACGTCGTCGATCTGTCCGCGCAGTTCACGCGCGAGATCGCGATGCGCGAACCACTGCGGTGCATCGAGGACGCAGCACGCGGGGTTCTCGAGCGCTACTGCTGACCGGGTGGATCAGCCGGGTGCGACTGTGGTGGTCGCGGCCTGGCCGGAGCCTCCGCCCACCACCCCGGCGAGCGGCTTGCCCGCCAGGTCGGTCCCCAGGAGAACGAGGATGCACGCCTCCTTGAGGCTGCCCCCCTCCACCGGGACCGGCGAGGGCATGGCGGCCATATCGACTGCCCCACCGAGGGTGGTCGCGACGTATTGGGCGTTGGTTTCGCACCCGGCGAGGTAAAAGACCCCCGTCTTCTGGCGCTTGGCGGTGCCGGCCGGCACGTTCAGGGCGGGTTGGACGACGTATCCCTGGGCCTGGAGGTCGGTGGTCATCTTTCCTGCCGACAGGGCCACGCCCGAGGCGTTGGCGACCTGGATCTTGAAACCCGAGATGTTGAAGGGCACGGTGGTCGGGGCGTTCGGGTCGACGGAGGAATCGGTCGGGTTCTCGGTGGAGTCGGTGCCCGGGGTGACCGTGGCACCCCCGTCGGAGCGCACGTCACGCAGGATCAGGAACCCCAGCACGAGGGCCGCGACGGCCACGGCGGCACCGAGGGTGCCGGTCGAGGGAGCAGAAATCGAGGTCCGCGGGCCACGGGGGCGCTGTTGGCTCATGGGAAAAACCTAGTTGGCTGTGCACAAGGGATGCACGACACCCATGCGAGCCCTTGCGCCGCAAGAGAAATGGAGCCGAGTGTGGGGATTGAACCCACGACCTACCGCTTACAAGGCGGTTGCTCTACCACTGAGCTAACTCGGCGCGATAACGAGCCTACGCACCGCGCGTGAGGCGCGCACGCGCGACCTCGTAGGTCGCGAGCGCGGCGGCCGCCGACACGTTCAACGACGAGACCTGACCCAGCATCGGGATCGACACCACCTCGTCGCACCGCTCGCGCACGAGCCGCGACACCCCGGCACCCTCGGCACCGAGCACCATGCAGATGCCCTCCGTCGCCAACTTGGCGATGTCGAACAGCGTCGACTTCCCCTTGTCGTCGAGCCCGACCACCCAGATGCCCTTGTCGCGCATCGCCGTGATCGCAGTC
>Ga0194127_10002518_pt1 | contig 24814 bp, 21 predicted proteins | sample TA2KigC100mmetaG_FD_148624 | JGI IMG/M metagenome (GOLD analysis project Ga0194127, IMG submission 148624) | Freshwater microbial communities from Lake Tanganyika, Tanzania - TA2015036 Kigoma Deep Cast 100m | ecosystem: Environmental > Aquatic > Freshwater > Lake | place: Tanzania: Lake...
GTTCAACAGGAGGTGTGGGCGTCTTAGAGCTTTTAAAAAAAGGCCAGAATTGCCAATAATATGGCCTGCCATCTTTTCGAGCTGCTTTCTTGACACGCGAAAAAGTCATTTTCATAGATCGCAATTGTTGATGGTTAATGATGATTTTGTCTAACTATCCCATACCCCTTACTCACCCCTTTTCCCAGGCCGATAAAGTTAGGTAAAAAAACATTCGTAGAAAAATCAAGGTTAAAACCGACCAGGTCGTTTGTTTTGACTTTGACTGTCCGGGGTTCTTTAAAGTTGAGAATCTTCAGTTCTATTTGCTTGTCAACTGTCCATTCAACGCCTTTGGCGAAGGAAAGGATGTTGCCGGTGAGGGTCTTTTCGAGAAAAGAGATGCGATCGGAGAGGGTTGGCATGTTGTTATATTTCTCCGTGTTTTCCTGATTGAGTGCGATCCAGTTGTGAATGGTGTAATTGAAATGCCGGTTCCAGACTTGGAGGGTGAACTGATTCAGGTCGAGCTTTATCACTTTCATTTCCAGCCACCTATCGTTTACCTTGATATCCCAGCTTCGCTTTTCAAAGTATTTGTGGATCTCATCAACGCCTTGATCCACGCATACAATGGTTGGCCTTTTGCGGATCTGCTTGTACTGGATGAGGGGATACTTGTAAAGATAAGCATCATCGCCTAGATGGTGGTGAAAAAGGGTGTTCTGTTTACCAACCTTCTCAATCACTGCCGCCCGGAATGCAGGCACCTCGGAAGCTTTGATCTCCGCATCAAATGAGACGAGCAGGAGCCTGATCTTCTTCATGATCACTTGTATTGTTGTGGAAAAATTAGGTTTTTTTTATCCCAATCCGTTAAACCACATACAAAGAAAAAAAACTTTTTGATTAATTGAAACGGCAGTTGAAAAAAATTTTTTTATGAGTCAAGAAAGCAATTGTTGTTGGAACACGGATGACGCAGATGTTGCAGATTTACACAGATTTTTTCGATAGGAACAAACCCTCCTCCGTGTTTCTCCGTGCCTCCTCGGCGTGCTCAGTGGTTTTAAAAAGCATGTCTATTTATCACAGAGCTCAACAGAGGATACGCAGAGTTCCACAGAGAGAAGGGTATGAGCCTCTCACCAGCTGTATCGAATCTTCTCAAACGGTGAAACGCAAAATGCGAACTTCGACGCCCGATGAATTCATACCAAGACTTACCTCCACCCTCCAACCTCCACCCTCCATCCTCCACCATCTACAATCCGACAAATCCCAGGAAATTCTCCCGGTTTATAAGTGCCACCGGGGAGCCGTACTCCTGGATCCAGGTCTTTGGTGGTCGGAGTTTCTTTTTGTTCCATTTGAACTCCCAGGCGCTGAGTGTTCCGCCGGACTCCTCGATGTAGTCGAGCTCGGAGCCGGTATAGGTGCGCCAGAACCACCGACCTGGAAGCTGCCCGGAAGCGGAGAGAAACCTGAGCCGCTCGGCCATCAGGAAGTTTTCCCATAATTGGCCGGCATCGTTACGCATGGTGACCGGATTGAAGTTGTTGATCACATAATTCCGGATACCGTTATCATAGAAATAGTATTTGTTCATCTTCGAGATCTCTTTCCGGAGGTTTCTGTTGAATCCGCGCAACTTGAAAATGATAAACGTCTCTTCCAGTATCGATAGGTATTGCTCTACGGTCATCCGGTTCATCGTTAACGAACTTGCGAGCTCGTTCAATGAAACTTCAGAACCTACCTGGAATGCCAAAAACCGCAGAAGATCAGACAATTTATCCCGGTTTCTGATCCCCAGCAGATCAAAGATATCCCGGTATAGGAAGGAATTTCCAATTTCATCCAGAATCCTTGTTTTTTCAGTAGCTGACGCATGCGTAATAACCTCAGGGTAAGAGCCAAAAACCATCATTTCCTCCAACATTTCAGATATCTCAAAAGGTGTTTTTATCCCATTGAGCTCCTGACAAGAAATGGGATAGAGGGTGAAAACCGATTTTCTTCCTGTCAGAGGTTCCGATATTTTTGAAGCCAGATCAAGCGAAGAGGATCCTGTAACAACAAGCCTGATATCGGGAATCTCATCGTGAATGATCTTCAAATTGATCCCAACCTCCGGAATACGCTGCGCTTCATCGATAAACAGCAATTCATAATCACCAACCAACGACCTGAGTTTCCGAACATCCCTGCTGGAAAGAACGTCGAGGTATTTTCTCTGGTCTGCATTTACTGACATGCATTTATATGGCAACCGGGCAAGAATCTCCCGAATCAGGGTCGTCTTACCGGTTTGGCGGGCCCCGTAAACGACCACTACCTTGTTTGAGTTTGTTATCTGGTCTTTGATCCGTGATGCCAGGATCCGGGGAATAAGCTGTTTAGAGTTCATTTTTAACGCGAAATTTGACGGTTTGGTGTACAAAATTAACGTGAAAATTGAATATATCCAAATTTATTTTCAGGTTTTCCCATTCATAATCCAAGATTCAAGCCTCCTAATTCATAATTATTGGAACACAGATAACAGATACAACAGATTTACACAGATTGTTTTGGTAGACACGTACACTCCTCTGTGGTACTCTGTGCCTCCTCGGTGTACTCTGTGGTTTTAAAAAGCATCCGATTTAACACAGAGATCCACAGAGGATACGCAGAGCTCCACAGAGAACAGGATATGAGCACCTCATCATCTGTATCGAATCTTCTCAAACGGTGAAACGCAAAATGCGAACGGAAAAGTCTAAAACGAAAAGTGCAAAATGCAAATTTTTAGACTTTGCACCTTGCACTTTGCACTTGGTTTCCGTCTCCCCGCCAGGACTCGAACCTGGGACCCGTTGATTAAGAGTCAACTGCTCTACCGGCTGAGCTACGGAGAGAAAACGGCGGCAAAAATACTCAAATTCAATTAATAATTAAAAATTAATAATGAAGAGAAGTGACGGTAATGTTCATCTCGCTGTAGTTCTCTCTCCATCCTCCACCCTCCATCCTCCATCCTCCAACTTCCAACCTCCAGCATCACAAGTTGGAGAACAGCTCAAACAGATCCGTCTTGTCGAAATCAAAGTGCCGGGCATAGTCGAAGATCACGCCGACCTCCGCGGGGTCCATCCTGGAATCTGCTGCGCTGATGGCGAGGAGCTTGCGGATGATGATCTCCACCTCTTTCTTGTCGAGGTTGAGTTCCTGTGTGCGGGCGACGGAGAAGTTGACGCAGTTGGCGATAAAACTGGGGATATCGAGCTGGGGATCGTTCACCTGTTTGTTGAGATCTTCGTACGTCTTCCTGATCTCCGGGTCGGCATCGAGGTTGAACATCTTCGCAATGATTCCGATCTCGGTGCGGTCGATCTTTCGGTCGGCCACCGATACGGCAAAGGCCATCTGGAGCTGGATGCGGGAGATATCGGGTGAGCCCTGCAGAGTCATATTGCCTGATCCCAGCAGCAGGTCGCCCTTTACGTACCGGTCGTCGTTGTGCTGACGCAAGAGGTTGGTGTTGGTCTTGATCAGCTCATAGTCCACCGGCTTGCCTGCCTTGAAGATGGCGGTTTGCAGGTTGAGCGTCATGTTGGCACATTCCACGGCATCACCGGCGATTTTCATGTAACGGAGGGCTGTGGTGAAGTACTTTTCGGCGTTGCCGTAATTCTTTTCCGGCATAAACTTATGGAATGCCACTTCATTGTAGGCGATGGAGATATTCCGGAACAGGGGTTTGTTGGTCTCCGTTTGGATCAGTTTTTCAAGGTCTTTCAGGAATTCCGCCTCGATAACGGGCAGGATGATCACCATGATCTCCACGTCTCTTTTGCGTTCTTCCATGCTCAGGTTCAGGAAGGTGCTCACAAAATAGGAGAGGATATCTGCGACCAACCTGAAGCGTTCATCCCCCGATAGCTCCTGGGTGGTCTTTACCCGGTGGAAGAGGGATTGAATGACTTCTTTCACGGTTTCATACTCATGTTGGAAGACGATGTAGATATAGGCCTGGCGGGTGCTGATGTTCACCACATCGATAAGTCTGCCTTTTCCCTGGTTGATGAGCACATTGGCTTTGTGGAGGTTTTCCCGTGTTCCCCGGTTGTCACCGCGGAAGATATGGGTCAGCGCCCGGATGAAGTAGACTGGGATGAACTCGTCGTTATCCGGCGGAAGGATACGTGCGCGGCGTTCCAAAGCCACATCGAGCAGGCTTTCGCCGGGTGTTTGAATGGGATACTCCGGGTTGGCCCGTTTATAGCTCAGGTATGCCGATTCGAGTGACATGATGGCCTCGGTGGTCAATGCATGTTTGGCGCCATACAGGGCGATCCGGATGGCCAGCGCCCGCTCCACCAGCGGGATCCCTTCGGTGAATTCCTTTTGCTCAACCTGCATTTCTGCCAGCGTCAGCAGGTAGAGGGCATAGTCCTGGTCGAATGTACGACCGGCTTTTTCATGGATATTGATGGCCGACCGGATGCCGATGATCCCCAGCTCCCGGTTGTTGTTGTAAAGCATCACCATGCCCAGGTTAAAATGGCTTTCGGCAATGGCCCGGTGCAACGGAGGCAGAATCGCCTTCCGGATCTTGAACGCCTTATTATACAGCTTCTCGCACCGGTCATATTGTTTCCCATGGAAGAAGACATGTCCGTAGTTGTTGATGGCATCAGCAGCTTCAACCGTCCACTTATTTGCCCGGTAGAGGATGCGGATCGCCTTTTGATAAAACGCCTTGGCCTCTTTAAACATGCTGACGTTGAGGAAATTCTCCGCCAGATCGTTGTACAGCACCCCCAGCAGATGTTTTTGTTCAGCGGTTGGCTGCGGAGGCGCCTCCTGATCGCTTCCTTCCTTGCTGTCAGGCTTCTTTCCGGTTACCTGCGGCTCCAGGATGGAAAGTGCTTTCAGCAGGAAATAAGCTGCGATCCGGTAGTTTTTCAGGATGAAGCTAAACAGGCCTGCCAGGTGGTAGGCGCGAATGGTATAAAGTGTTTCGGCAGGTTGTGTTTCCATTTTTTCCAGTTCCAGGCGGAGGTTATTGAAAAAGGTTCCTTCGTCAGGGACATTGTAGTAATAGGCCATCAGCTGAAACCGGTCATTTTTGAAAAGCCTCATGAACAGGGCCGGCCGGGTGAGGATCTCAGCGATTTTGTCGGTGTTTCCAAGTCGCAGGTAGTGAAAGGGAAGCTCCAGCAGCAGATCTGATTCAACCGGATTAACCTCCTCGAGGTGATCGCTAACCCCCGTGTATGCTATCTTCGAAAGCAAGGATTCTCCATACTCCGCAAGTATCCTGTGTCCTGAGAGAATATTGATGTGAAACTCCCGGCTGTTCTCTTCTTTCAGCAGCCATTCATACAAGGTCTTATGGAATGGGATGATGCTTTCGCTGGTCACCCGGAATAGGGAGCCCAGGCGAACTTTGATGACATTCAGGTCGATATTCTGATAGTTGAGGATGCGGAGGATCATGGGAACCGGCAGGTTCTGGTTGCAGGCGAAGGAACAGGCGAGGATCTCTTTCAGGATGGTCATGTCGTCGGTCTGCATCCGTTCCCGGAAATACTTGTAGTAGAAGCCACTCAGGTTCGCCGGAAAATCTTCAATGCTGGCAAGCAGTTCCGGGTAGGATATCTTGTCCCGCTGGAACTTCAGTGATTCGAGCAAGGCGACGACATAGAGGAAAAGCCCATCGGAGTTCTTCAGGATTTTCGGGATCACCGGGGAATCTGCAGGGAGGGGTGCGGACAGTTTCTCGTTGATGACATGTTCGAGGAATTTTCGTGCATCGGCCAGGTAATCCTGCTGATTTTCCTGAGATTGGATGTCGATGGTTTGATCGGGGGGTATGAGGAATCGTTTCATCACATATTCATCCGGCCGGGAGAGGAGGATGAACTTGACATTGGGAGGAAATGGCTTCCGGGGCATGGAGATCTCCTGGATCAGGTCATTTTCATTGAGCACGTCGAGTTCATCAATGGCGTCGATCAGGAAGACGAATTGTTCTTCCGATTGCCCGAGCAGCCCTGCCAGTGGTTGGATAAATAAAATATCAACAAGGGAAGAAAGCCGGCTCTGGTTCTCGATCTCTTCAAACGGATCCATCCGGCAGATGGCTTTCCAGTAATCCCTGTTTTTCCTGGCGAGTTGAAAGGCCAGGTTTTTCAGTACCCGGAAAGGGTTGGCCTTCTCAGCGACCCGGTAATCCGACAGATGGTAGGCGGTGATCTCCGGGATCGTATCGATGAGATGGACGGCAAAAGCAGTCTTTCCGACACCGGCATCTCCTTTGACGACCAGTATTCTTTCATTCGGCTTATTCCGGACCCAGTTTTCGACCATGCCCTTCAGCCATTCCCGGCCGGTGAACTGAGTGCGGTGGCGGGCAAAATCGGCTTCAAACTCACAGGGCTTAAGGTATTTGAACATCTTTCCCTCTTCGGATAAGGTAAAATGGTGGTCGGTCACCCGATCTTCCAGGGCCCGGATGAGGGATTTGAGTTTCAGCTGGTAGGTCTCTTCTTTTTTCTCCGCCGGAACACAATCCCGCATATCGAGATAATGGATCTGGCTCAGCCGGAAAGGAATGGTCAATTTGGAGGAGAGGAGGACAGGGACCGTTTCAATCCGGTGGATCAAGGCCTGTTCGATCTCATTGAGACAATAGGAATAATTTCCGGCCGTGCGTTCCGAGATATCCGTTGTCATCAGCAACAGGAAACGAGCTTTGTCCTTTTCTTCGCGGAGCTGTGCCAGTCCCAGCTCGATGGCTTCATTGAAATTCTCGCCGGGCCGGATCTGTTCTTCATCAAACCAGACGCGGTGTCCCCTGGTTTTCAGATCTGTAACGATGCGTCGAACGATGTCTTTGTACTCATCGGAATGTCCATAACTGATGAAAATGAACAATCCTTCGGTTTTCTGTTGTGATTCCATGGTAGCAGAATAGCTTAGCAAGATAAGAAATTTTGTAAGTTTGATGGATCAACAATCTTACCCACATGAAAACAACCGTTCAACTGCTGGTCTTTTTCTTTTGTGCCGTTTCGGTATGCGCTCAACCTGATAACACCATCTCTATCAGCCATGCCTGGAAATTTTTCCAGGGGGATGATGCGGCTTTTGCAAAGCTCGTTTTTCCTGATGCGGCGTGGAAAGAGATCCGAGTGGATCGCATCTGGGAAGAGCAGGGCTATGATCCTTACGACGGGTATGCCTGGTTCCGGATGCATGTCTTCATTCCGTCAACCATCATTGCCAACTCCTATCTGAAGGACAGTCTGCGGATATTCCTTGGAAAGATCAACAATTATGACCAGACATTTGTAAATGGTTTCCTGATCGGCATCAACGGAAACAACTACATTCACGGTCAATTCACGGATGATAGCTTCACAAAAGCGCCGGTCATCCTTTGGGACAAGGAGCGAAGGTACACGCTGGCGGCTGATGATCCGCGTATCCTGTGGGACGCGGTGAATGTGATCGCGGTGCGGGTCTTTGACCAGGGAGGACAAGGGGGGATGTACACCGGCAACCAGGAGGTGAGCATGACCAACATCAGGGAATATTTCAGGCTTGTGACTGACCGGGAGAACTTTGCATTTGTCGGGGATAACCTCACCAAGACCATCCGTACCACGAACGGTTCATCGTCGTTGACCATCACCGGCCGGTTGATCGTGACTGCTGTGAACAAGGTCACCCGGGTGGAGGTTTTTTATGCTGATCAGGAGTTGACCTTATTGCCGCTGACAAGCCAGGATTTCCTGATCGAGATCCCTGTTCAGGATGAATCTGCCGTTGTGAGCTATGAGTTCGATTTTTATGGGGCGGAAGAGATAGAGATCTTTGCCGAGGAGACCCCTTATGTGCTGACTCCGCTTCCGGCCCTGAAGCCGCGGATCAATGGTGCGCAGATCACCGGCGCCCGGCCGGAGCACCCGTTTCTTTACCAGATCACAGCGACGGGAAAGAAGCCGTTGCGCTATGAAGCCCGGAAGCTGCCGAAAGGGCTGCTTCTCGATCCCCTGACAGGCATCATCACCGGAAAGGTGAAAAAACCGGGGGATTATCCGGTGATGATCACGGTGAGCAACAGCGAGGGGAACGACCAGCGGGAACTGCTCATCCGGATCGGAGAACAGTTGGCGCTGACCCCGCCGATGGGCTGGAACAGTTGGAACTGCTGGGGACTTTCGGTGGATACGGACAAGATCATCGCCAGCGCCAGGGCTTTTGTGGATAAAGGCCTGAAAGACCACGGATGGACTTACATCAACATGGATGATGGATGGGAGATCCCGAAAGACCGGGAACCCAAACGGGATGCCGGCGGGAATATCCTTACCAATGAGAAGTTTCCTGACATGAAATCCCTGGGTGACAGCATCCACGCCATGGGTTTGAAATTTGGCATCTACAGCTCCCCGGGGCCATTGACTTGTGGTGCATATACAGGCAGCTACCTGCATGAGATCAACGATGCACAGTCCTATGCTGCCTGGGGGATTGATTACCTGAAATACGACTGGTGTTCATATGATAACATTGCAAAAGATACTTCCCTGGCAGAACGTAAAAAACCCTATTTCATCATGCGTGATGCCCTGGATCAGGTCGACAGGGACATTGTTTACAGCCTTTGCCAGTATGGCATGAGCAACGTGTGGGAATGGGGCGCTGAAGTGGGCGGAAACCTCTGGCGGACCACCGGAGATATCACCGATACCTGGGAGAGTATGCGGGAAATCGGCTTCAGCCAGACCCGGAACGCCCCCTTTGCAGGCCCCGGCCACTGGAACGACCCCGACATGCTGGTGGTGGGATGGGTTGGCTGGGGACCCAGTCTGCATCCAACCCGGCTGACTCCCGATGAGCAATACACCCACATCAGCTTGTGGAGTCTGTTATCAGCGCCGTTGCTGATCGGCTGCGACCTCACCCGCCTGGATCCTTTCACCCTGAATCTGCTCACCAACGACGAAGTGCTGGCCATCAACCAGGATCCGTTGGGCAGGCAGGCCACCCGCGCCATCGACGACCATACCGTCCAGGTCTGGATCAAAGACCTCGACGATGGCAGCAAAGCCATTGGCATCTTCGCCCTCCACGAGATGAACCAAGAATACAACCTGGATCTCCGCAAACTTGGATTTACGGGGAATGAGCGGGTCAGGGACCTTTGGCGGCAGAAAGAGGTTACCATCACCGACGGCGTCTATTCCTCCATCATCCCGGGACATGGGGTGAGGTTGGTGAGGGTTATGGGAAATTAGAAATCAGAAATCAGAAATCAAAATGAAATATACCAAATACGGCATCACCTTCCGGCTGATGGACAAAGAAGACATCGAGATGGTCAGGAACTGGCGGAATGACCCGGTGGTGGTCAGAAACTATGAGTTCAGGGAATTCATCACCCCGGAGATGCAGGAAAAATGGTTCGCTTCAGTCAACAACATCCAAAACCTCTATTGTATCATTGAATATCAGAACGAGCCTGTGGGGGTGATCAACCTGAAGGATATTGACTGGGACAAGAAAACCTTTGAAGGGGGCATCTTCATTCCCTTTGAGAAATACCACAGCACGCCGCTGCCCATCATCATCTCGTTCATGACCACTGAATTCGCCTTCCGGTTCTATGACTGGAACGAAGGATATGCCCGGGTTCTCCGCGACCGGCCTTCCAACCAGACATTCGTCAAGGCGCTGGGATATACCCTTTGTCCGGGACAGGAAGACGTTGCCAACCAGCGTTATGCCGTAACCAGAGAGTCATTTGAAAAAGCCGCAGGGAAGATCCGGAAAGCCCTTTCGGCCTTAACCGACCCCTCCGAGGAAGGAATACTTGAAGTGGTTAAAAGTGAACTCTCTGACCCGGTCAAAGCTTCCTGGGATGAGATCCTCATGAAAAGCAATAAAGCAAGAAAAATCGAAGACCTGCCGGAAGTAAAAAGGTACTATCTCTTCTGAAAATCGTGCCGCTTTTGTCCGGTCACCCATTGGTAGAAGCGCACCAGGATCAGCAGGCGCATGAACAGCCATCGTCCGGCTTTGTAAGGCATGTACGATCCTGCCTGCATAAACCTGAAGATCAGGTATCCATAGGTGATCATCGGAAGTGAACGGAGAAAAAGCAGGATATCAAAGCTCTTTTGAACCCTTTCATAGCTGAACTGATCCGCGTATGTTCCTGCAATATGATCGGCCAGACGTACCTGCCGGCCGGTCAGTTCCTGCTTCCAGATACCCATCCGGCTTTTGTTGATCGGGGAGAGGAGGCTTTTATGGAACTTTTCGATCAGCTCTTTCGGATAGATGCGCAACGTTTCTGCTGTTTTTTCTGAAAACCGGAATACCGAATCATCATAAGGAAGTCCCAGGAAAGTACAGAGTTCCTGATAAGATTGTTCCGGCTTATTCACCAGGTCTTCATAACGGATCAGATGGAAACGGTCGGTGTGCTTCTGTTGAAGTTTCAGAAACAGTTTCAGGGCAAACCGCCAGCGATAGACTTGTAGTGGCAAGATCGGGGCTTCAAGACCCAACTCCTTCAGGTTCAGGATGGAGATGAAATTGTCGCGGTAATCACGGATGATGCAGATAAACTTCGCATCGGGAAATATCTTCACCAGGCGGTGGGCATAGATGGAATACACCGGATTTTTATCTCCAACAGCCCGGATATCCTGCTTGGGAAAAACCGAAAAGGCATGCAGGTTGATCTGGGCCAGGAACTCCCTGATATCACCTTTTTCACCAATGGCCAGCAGGTCGGACGTAAACTGATCTGGGTCAATTTTCAGATTGTCAAGGGTGCGGATGTCGATGATGTTGTTATCCCATACCAGGTCCACAAAGGAGCGAATGGTTGACTCATCCCACTTTTTCACTTTCCTGAACTTCTGATATAGATTCAGGAAAACCGGGAATTCGGGCGGGATCTTCACATTCGGGTGGGCGTCGAACAGGGTCGAGAGGAGGGTGGTCCCTGACCGGGGTCTTCCCAGGATGAAGAACATGGGGAGTCCTGTCAGTTTGGCTGGTTCCATTTGATCAGTTTTTGGGGATGCCGGATGAAAGAGAAATCCTGCAGCCGGAAGTGGATCAATTCAGCCGGGGATATCCTGATGACACGGGTGTAAAACAGGAGAAAGATCGCGGTTCCGAAGGTATAGCTGATATTCGTTGCCCAGGCCGCACCTGTTGCGCCATACACGGGTATCCATAAATAATTCAGGATGACATTCAGGATCAGCGCCGGAATGAAAGCATACACGGCATACACAGGCTTCCATTTCCCGGCCAGCATCCTCAGGATGTCGTTCCCCGGTTTTCTCCTCTTCACAGTAAAAAAGCGTAATTTCGCCCACAAAAGTAAAACATTGTCAGGTTCATGACCATCCCGTTCAACAAGCCCCATTTTACCGGGAAAGAGATCCGTGCCGCACAAGCAGTGGCCAAAGCGGGAACCCTGGCAGGGAATGGGATATTTACGAAAAAATGTCACGCTTTTTTCGAAAAAAAGTATGGTTTCCACAAGGTTTTACTCACCACTTCGTGCACCGATGCCCTGGAGATGGCAGCTATTCTAACCGGCATTCAACCGGGGGATGAGGTGATCATGCCTTCATTTACTTTTACCTCCACGGCCAATGCCTTCCTGTTACGGGGCGCCAAAGTGGTCTTTGCCGATGTGCTGCCGGATGTTCCGAATATTGATCCCGCAGCGATTGAGCCGCTGATCACCCCCCAAACGAAAGCCATTGTAGCAGTCCATTACAGCGGAATTGCCTGCGACATGGACCGGATCATGGAGCTCGCTGACCGTTATCGTCTATTTGTTGTGGAAGACGCTGCCCATGCGGTCGATTCCTTTTACAAGGATAAGCCGTTGGGCTCCATTGGCCATCTCGGTGCTTTCTCATTCCATGAAACAAAGAATATCATTAGCGGAGAAGGAGGGATGCTGGCGATCAATGACCAAAACTATGTTTCACGGGCGGAAATCATCTGGGAAAAGGGCACCAACCGCGCCGCTTTCCACCGGGGAGAAACAGACCATTATGCCTGGCATGACATCGGCTCTTCCTATCTTCCTTCTGATATCATTGCAGCATTTTTGTATACACAACTGGAGGAACTGGAAAAAATACAAGAGAAGCGGATTAAGATTTGGAATACCTACGCCGGGAACCTAATACATCTGGAGCAAAAGGGATCCGTCAAACTGCCTGTCATCCCCACTTTTGCTACAGTTAATGGTAACATGTTCTATATCGTAGCGGGAAGCCATCAGGAACGAGATCTTCTGATCGAATACCTTCGTAAAAAGGGAATCCATGCGGTGTATCACTATCTCCCCTTACATCAAAGCCCATATTACAAGGAGATCCATGGGAAAAGAGAACTCCCTCATACGCAACGATTTTCCTCCTGCCTGCTGAGGCTTCCATTCTTCTACGACCTGACATATCGTCAAATGGAACAGATTTGCAAAAACATTTCTTCTTTTTACCTGAAATGAAACCGGTTAAACTGCGTTATCTATCCTAACAAGTAAAAATTATGAAAAACGCCTTCAAATATTTTTCCCTTGCCGTTGTAGCGATGTTCTTCATCCTCGGGGTCTATCTGCTCGTGAGTCCTTCATTCAACTACCTTCCAAAGGAAGTACGCGTCATTTTTTCTGTATTCCTGTTCCTGTATGGTGCTTACCGGCTCGTCAGGATTCTGACAAAGAGGAAAGAAGAGGAGGAAGACCAATCGTAAAGGGAGGATGGGAAAGAAGGGGATAATTTTCCGTGCGGAACAATAATTTTTTCTACCTTTGTGTTTCTTTTTTAAGGGATTGCGTTTGTCGCATGTTTGTTATTAAACAGAACGAAATGAAAGTGTTGGATCTGACAATCAAGCCATTTTCATGGTTACTGATCTTATCGGTCATGCTGCTTAGTGCCTGTACCGGTGGAGGTGGCGGGAAAGAGATAGATAATCCAACCCGGGGAAAGATCCCGGTGGTGATCGATGATTCCTACCGCCTGCTGATGGATGCGCAGCTTTACACGTTTAAAGCATTGTACAAATATGCCGATTTTGATACGTTGATACGCACCGAGACCGATGCTTTGGATCTGTTTATGAAAGATTCGGTACCCTTGATGATCACCAACCGCAAGCTCACGGATAATGAAGTACAACTGCTTAGAAATAAACAGATTATTCCAAAAACAACGGTTATAGCCTATGATGCCGTTGCCTTTATCGTCAATAAGGCTAATCCCGATTCTAACCTGCTGTTTGACCATATCCGGGATATCTTCCAGGGGAAAAAGTCAACGTGGTCTGATCTCAACCCCCGGGGGCAGGCTAAGCCGGTCAAGGTGATCTTCGACCATTTCAAATCGGGGAATCCGAGGTATTTTAAGGATAAGTTCGGAATCGACTCGTTGCCGCCTGTTTGCTTTGCAGTCAATTCCAATGAGGAAGTCGTAAAGTTTGTTGAACGGAATGTTGAGGCTTTAGGGGTTATCAGCGTCAACTGGATCAGCGACAACCAGGATACTGTTTCGAACCGGTTCCTTGGCAAGATAAGGGTGGTTGGGGTTAGCAGCGAAGGTGCCACACGGGAAGATGCATCCTATTATAAACCCTATCAGGCTTATATTGCTGAAGGGTTGTATCCGTTTACCCGCGAAGTTTATTGTATCAACCGGCAGACGTATTCGGGTTTGGCATATGGATTGTCGGCTTTCATCGCCGGAGAGAAAGGACAACTCATTGTGCTTCATTCAGGGCTTGTGCCTGCAACCATGCCGGTGAGAATCGTTGAAATCAAAAAATAAATATACAGAAAGAGACAGATTATGATGAACTTGTCCAAGCTAACGATCCGCATTCACAGCCTGCTCATTGCGATCCTGGCACCTGTACTAATGTTTGCACAGGATTTTCAGAGTGCCATTCAGCTAACCAAAAGCGAACAATTTACCCTGGCGGGAAAAGCATTTCAGGAATTGCTCAAACAAGCCCCCAACAATGGTGATGTTTATTACTATTACGGAGAAAACTACCTGAGCAAGTACTTCTCAGATACCCTGAGCATCTCTTATAAAGAAATGGCCGATTCTGCATCCCGGCTATTTGAAACAGGAACTCAGGTTGACCCTACCAATCCGCTCAACTACATTGGCCTTGGAGAGATCAACCTGATTAAGGGAGACCGGGGCAAGGCCCAGCCATTTTTTGACAAGGCCGCAACCCTGTTCCCTTCCAAAGCGAATAAAGGCGTAACCCTCCCGGCCGATAAACATCCCCACGCCCTGATCCGGATGGCCAACGCTTATGTCAGGGCTGATATCGCCGATACAGCCGTTGTTTTTGGATTGCTCAGAAATGCCGAGAAGATCAACAGCAAAAACCCGGAAATATATATTGTCAGGGGCGATGCCTATATCTACCTGCTGAATGAAGGCTCCAAAGCCATCACCAATTACAACATGGCGCAAAGCCTGAATCCGACATCCCGGGTTGCCAAACTTCGGATCGGCCAACTTTGGCTCCGGGCCAAGCAGTATCAGCTTGCCTTAAATAATTATGAAGAAGTGGTGAAAATCGACAGCACCTTTGCCCCGGCATACCGCGAACTCGGGTTTCTCCTCTCCAAAGCCAACCGAAATCAGGATGCCAAAAAGAACTTTAAGAAATTCCTTCAGCTTTCCAAAGGCAATACCACCGCACGAATCCAATATATCAATACCCTGCTGGATTTACAGGATTACCAGGAGGCGATCAATGAGATCAATATCGTTCTGGCTTCCGATTCTTCCAATAACGATCTGAATCGGGCGTTAGCCTATTCATACTATGAGATCGGACAATATGACAAGGGACTGAAGTACATCAGGAAGTTCTTCTCTGTTTCACCTGCTGAAAAGATCAGACCTTCCGATATGGTTTATTACGGCAGGAGTCTGGCAAAGAACAAACTTGACTCACTGGCTGCAGAGAAACTTATCAGTGCCTACCGGATGGACACATCAAAGCCGGAATTGCTCTCTGAGGCTGCAACATCGTACACAAAGATCAAATCATACCGGAAATCCCTGGATGTTTACCAGATGAAAGTCGATCTCAACAAAGCCACCCCCATGGATTTTTACAACATTGGTAAGATCTACTACAACATCGGGGAATATCAGAAGTCCGACTCAGTACTAACGATCTTCAACGAAATGCAACCTACCTATGTACAGGGATTTGTTTACCGTGCCAGGGCCAACGTCCAGTTGGATCCTGATAGCCGATTAGGGCTTGCCAAGCCGGTTTATGAGATGATCCTTGAAAAATCCCGGGCTGACACGGTAAAGTACGCCAAAGATCGCATGGAAGCCTTTTCTTATCTGGCGTATTATTATTTCCTGCAGTATAATCAAACCAAGGATAAAGCTACTGCCCTTCAATCAATAGCCCTCTGTGAACGCATCATTGCGATCGATCCAAATGATGAAAAATCAGAGAAAGCCAGGCAAATCATTGATGCCTTGAAAAAAGTCGTCAAATAAGTTGAAAATTAACCCGTTTATCGAACTTTTCATACATTTGCAGCCACATTTTAATAAATACATTATTCATTAATCAAATACGTAAAAAAATGAGCAAACAGAACAACAAAGGCGGTCAATCACTCGGTGACTCCTTAAGGTCAGCTTTCACAGTTGGTGCGATCATCGTATCTGCGATCATTGCCGTAATCGTATACCTCTATGTGATGGGGAATCCGGTGAACTTTGAAGGAAACAATCCTGCAGGCCATCCGCTGCCCGGAAACTATCTGGCAATGGTTTACAAAGGCGGATGGGTGGTTCCTGTGCTGATCACCATCAACCTCGTGGGAATTATCTTTGCCATTGAAAGGTATATCACCATTGGACGGGCCAAAGGACGGGGCCGGATCAATGTTTTTGTGAAGCAACTGCAGAATTACCTGAATGAGAACAAGATTGAAGAAGCCATTGTAGCTTGTGACAAACAACGTGGTTCCCTGGCCAATGTGATGCGTGCCGGTCTGATGCGCTACCGCTCACTTCAGGAAGACAAGACCCTGGAGAAAGATCAGAAAATCCTCGCCCTTCAGAAAGAATTTGAAGAAGCCACCGCCCTCGAACTCCCCATGTTGTCGAGAAATCTTGTTATTCTCTCCACCATTGCTTCCATCTCCGTGTTAACAGGGTTGCTGGGTACCGTTCTTGGGATGATCCGTGCTTTCGGCGCCCTTGCCCAGGCTGGCGCCCCCGATGCCCTCGCCCTTGCAACCGGTATCTCTGAAGCCCTTATCAATACTGCTTTTGGTATCCTTGGTTCATTGCTGGCTATTGTCTTCTACAACTACTTCTCAACCCGCATTGATACCTTCACATACAAAATTGATGAAGCCGGCTTCAGTCTCGTCCAATCTTTTGCAGCATCAACCAAGTAATCTGTTCACCAAGAACAGGAGCACAATGTCATTCTAACAGAACAAACCTATGCCGAAGATTAAACAACCGGTAAAATCACCATCAATCGATATGACACCGATGGTGGATATGTTCTCGCTGTTATTGACATTCTTCATGCTTACTGCCTCATTCCGCCCGCAAGAAGCTGCACAAATCGAAACGCCTGCTTCCATAAGCGAAAAACAAGTCCAGGATAAAGACATCTTGACCATCTTTATCGCCAAGGATGGGAAAGTGTTTTTCAACATGGATAATGGGAGAGACACCACTACCCGTTTCAGGGCTGATGTCCTTAAAAAAATGGAAGAAGCGTTTAAAGAAAAATATAACCTTTCTTTCACCGAAGAGGAAGTCGATTTGTTTAGCAGACTGGCGGGTTTTGGTATGCCTATCAAAGACCTGAAAGCATGGATCAATGCCAAAGACTCCAAAGAACGTGAAAAACTCCAAACCGGTATCCCGTCCGATTCAACCGACAACCAGCTCATGTACTGGGTTCGCTATGCCCGTGTAGTGAATCCTTATGCTGAGGTTGCAATCAAAGGAGATGCTGAAACCGATTATACTGCAGTTAAAAAGATTATGGACCTTCTGCAGGAAAACAAAGTCAACAAGTTCAACCTCATCACCAACCTGGTGCCCGAGGAAGCAACCCCCGCTGATATCCCTAAATAATTTCTGACAACCTATAAATGAAACAATTATGGCTGAAATAATCCAGGAAGAAAAAGGGAAAAAAGGCGGCAAAAGAAGACCGAAAAAGCACTCAACCCACATCGACATGACCCCCATGGTCGACCTGATGTGTCTGCTGATCACTTTCTTTATGCTAACTACCGCCTTCGCCAAAGCCAAGGTAATGGTAATCACCATGCCTGAGAAAGATCCAACCGAGCAAATAAAAGACCAACCGGAAATTCCAGCATTCAGGACACTCAATGTTTTGCTTTCTGGTGATGACAAACTGTATTACTATATCGGAGTGGCTGATCCTAAAAAACCGCCTCTTCCCACCCTTATCAAATCCGACTTCAGCAAAGACGGTATCCGGAAAGTTTTGCTCGAGAAAAACAAGGATCTTTTTACCAAGATCTTTGAGTACCGCGATAAGCGGATAAAAGGCGAGATTGAAGTCGCAGATACAACAGCAGATTATACCATCAAAGAGATGAAAAAAGCTGATAAGAAAGGGCCTATTGTCCTGATTAAAGCGAATGACCTGGCGAAGTATAAAGATATCGTCAACATCATCGATGAAATGGCTATTTGCAACATCGCCAGCTATGCTGTGGTAGATATCTCACCGGTAGAACTTGAAATGCTCAAGAATGCCCCACAATAATGGTATGAATTTTGTTTAAAACACTCAAATCCATTGACTTATGACACCACAGAAAGTTCATATCGAATCTCTTGAAGACATGGTTTTCAAGAACCGTAATCAGGAGTATGGGGCCTATGTATTGAGGAAGAAGTATTCGCGGTATGTTACGGTATCCTTTATCATCGCCCTGTTTGTCCTTGCCGGCGCCGCTGCCTACCCCATTGTTACTGCCTATATGAGCAAGAATAAGCAGATCGTGGAAGACAAAACAGTTGGCGCAGAAATGCTTGATATTCCCAAAGAAGAAGCAGCTCCTCCTCCTCCTCCTCCTCCCCCTGAAATCCTGGAACAAAAAGTGAAATTCACTGCTCCCAAGGTTGTGGAAGACACCAATGTCGATCAGGGTGTGTTTATTCAGGACGAGTTGAGTACCAAGGTTTCCACTGAAGCACCATCCGAAGAAATCGTGGTGGAAGAAGAAGAGAAAACCCAGATCATCGAACAAAAGGTCGAGGAGATCTTTACCGTTGTGGAAGAACAGCCTTCCTATCCCGGTGGAGAAGAAGCCCGGCTCAAGTACCTCCAGGATAACATCAAGTACCCGGTTGAAGCCAAGGAATTGGGTATCCAGGGGAGGGTTTTCGTCTCCTTCGTGGTTGAACCCGATGGATCGGTTTCCAACGTTAGCGTGCTCCGTGGTATCGGTGGCGGTTGCGACGAGGAAGCTATCCGGGTGGTAAAGAACATGCCCAAATGGGTTCCCGGTAAGCAACGCGGGGTACCCGTACGTGTTCGGATCAATCTCCCGATCAAGTTTACGTTGCAGTAAAATTTAAATGATCTACTTGAAAGAGGGCAGCCTTTCGGGCTGCCCTCTTTTTTTTACTTATACGCGGGTCAAGGCCGCTGGTGCGGTGATCGGTATCTTTTCGTTTGCGTCGGGAAAAAGCATATTTTTGTTTCGTGTTTTTACGAAATACTAAATGACGACAACACAAAGCGCAGCCATAACAGCATCAATGGCCAAAACAGCCAGGTATGCCAAGGCATTGTCCCATCCGGTTCGGATCTTCATCCTGAACTTTCTCTCGCAACGATCTTGCTGCTATAGCGGAGACATGGCAGAGGAGCTACCCATTGCCCGATCGACCCTTTCAGAACATCTGAATGAATTGAAACGGGCAGGTTTGATCCAGGGAGAGATCAAGCCTCCGTATATTAAATATTGTATCAATAAACCAAATTGGGAAGAAGCCAAACAGCTTTTTACCGATTTCTTTATCAAATGATTCCTCATGTGACCTAATGTGCCTATTGTGGTTATAAAAAAGCTATGAAACATATCAAAATTCTGGGCCCCGGATGCCCCAAATGCAAGACCCTCGACAAGCTCACCCGCGAAGTGGTTGAGAAGGAGGGTATTGAAGCCACCGTCACCAAGGTGGAAGACATCATGGAGATCATGAAATACAACCTCCTTTCAACTCCCGCGCTGGTTCTTACCCAATATGCTGGTGATCCGGGGCATCATCGGCACCCCAAAAACCGTTGTCTACGTAGCCCTGGTGATTATCCTCTCAACACTTGCCGGACTGATCTTCGGATGTAAATGAAGCATACAACATTTAATTAAATGTATTCATTACCAACCCATTAGCACATTATCACATCAGCACATCAGCACATCATGAAAATCCTCATCCTTTGCACCGGAAACTCCTGTCGCAGCCAGATGGCGGAGGGCTTCCTGAAATCCTTTGATAGTCGTCTTAAAGTATTTTCAGCCGGCACGCATCCCGCTGCTCATCCAAATCCCTTTGCCGTGGAGGTGATGAAAGAAGTGGGCATCGACATATCACAGAACCGGCCGAAAAGCGTGTATCAATTCGTAAACGATTCATTTGATTATGTCATTACTGTCTGTGACGACGCAAAAGAAGTCTGCCCGGTCTTTACCGGAAAAGTGAAACATCGTTTGCACATTGGTTTCCCGGATCCTGCCGATGCAGTCGGAACGATTGAACAGATACTGAATGTCTATCGCAACACAAGGGATCAGATAAGGGAACGATTTTCAAATTTTCATGGTTAAAACAAGATTAAAGTTTTTAGACCGGTACCTGACCTTGTGGATTTTCCTGGCTATGGGGATCGGGGTGTTTTCGGGTTGGCTGTTCCCGGACATTGCGACCTTCTGGAACTCGCTATCATCGGGTACTACGAACATTCCCATTGCCATTGGACTTATCGTGATGATGTACCCCCCATTGGCCAAGGTAAAATATGAAGAGCTTGGCGATATTTTCCGGAATACCAGGGTGCTGGGGTTGTCACTGGTACAGAATTGGGTGATCGGGCCTATCCTGATGTTCCTGCTGGCGATCATTTTTCTGCAGTTCAATGTGGATTACATGTATGGCCTGATCCTGATCGGGTTGGCACGGTGCATTGCCATGGTGATCGTCTGGAATGAGCTGGCGAAAGGAGACACCGAATACTGTGCCGGATTGGTGGCCTTCAATTCGATTTTTCAGGTGTTGTTTTTCTCCTTTTATGCTTATTTGTTCATTGCTGTTTTTCCGGCCTGGTTTGGTCTCCCGACCAGCAGCGCAGTAGAGCGCATCACCATTGGGCAGATCGCAAAGAGTGTATTCATCTATCTGGGTATTCCATTCATTGCCGGTTTCCTGACCCGGTTTATCCTGATCCGGGTAAAAGACAAAGATTGGTATCACCGCAAGTTTGTCCCCAAGATCGGTCCACTGACGTTGATTGCCCTTCTTTTCACGATCCTGGTGATGTTCTCCCTGAAAGGGGAGGTCATCATCAAGATCCCCCTTGATGTTGTGCGGATCGCTATTCCTCTATGTATCTATTTTGTGGTGATGTTTCTGGTCTCCTTTTGGATGAGTAAAAAGGTTGGAGCTACCTATGAACAATCGGCAACACTATCCTTTACTGCGGCAAGCAATAACTTTGAACTGGCCATTGCCGTTGCCATTGCGGTTTTCGGGATCAATTCGGGGGAGGCGTTCGCGGCGGTGATCGGGCCGTTGGTGGAAGTTCCGGTGCTGATTGCTTTGGTGAATGTGGCGTTGAGGCTGAAGACGAGATATTTTTCAACTACAGGATAAAGGGATTGAAAAACTTCATTTGATTCTTTTAATGGCGACATCTCCTGTATCCTTTCTTATGAAGAGTCTGACCTGACAAAATCAGGAGGGAAGATTTGTAAACTGAGCTCATTCAAACAGGAGTTATTACATTTGCCTTTCGAAGATCGGCAGTCAATCAGCAGATACATATTAAAAGCTAAATATATGTTTGATATTAAGGAATTGGTAAAGCTTGTAAAAGAGCGCCTTCAAAAAGAGATGGAAAAGAGAGAAATTGCCTTAGGTGAAATTATCTACAATAATGCCAACTGCCAGGTTCTCTCACAATCTCAGCTCAAGTTTGAATTGATTGTTAACGACCCATCGCTTGCGGAAGCCATCGAATATGCCATAGAAGTTGAGGATGCCGACAGTATAGTTCCAATCCTAGATGGTAACAGTACTCCTTGGGACAGGTATTCGTATGCTTGTTTATTGCAAGTCGAAAACGAACTTCACCTGCTTGATCCCAAAGAGCATATTGAGCATAAAAAATACACCCGGGCAGGGATGATAAAACGTGTACTGGAAGAAAGGCGTCAAAAAGCCGGCAAAGCTGAATACCGAATAAAATGGGCATCCAACATTTATGGGGATCATGTTTTAACGAATGAGAAAGGTGTAAACTACAGAATATTCCTGCGTGATTTCGATCATGAAACAGGTTACAGCGACTGTATGGATGCCAGGTTGAACAAATTGGGCACAACCAAACATATTATGTATGCTTTCTCCATTTTGAAAGAGAATAAAGCCCTCTTTGACAAGCTGGATAAAACATATCCGTTTATTGAAGTATTTTGCGATCCTTTGAATGATTACAAGATCACCTGGCACTATCCGCATGAAATGTCGGTTGACGAGCAGGTACTCTTTTCAAAATATTTTAAAAAGAAAAAACACCTTGATGAATCTGAGATAAAATCATTTCTCTCTTTTATTGAGGAATCTGAGAAGTATGGGAACATCATGATTAGACCCGAAGTCAGAGACAAAGTAGAACGTTCTTTTGAAAATAGCGTTCTGGAGGGGCTTTCAAAAAAGTATCATCCGGAATATGGTTTCCTGAACACCACCCTTTTCGACTATCAAAAAGAAGGTGTTGAGTTTGTGCTTTTTCGCAAGGCAGCAATAATTGCTGATGAGATGGGTCTTGGAAAAACCGTACAAGCCATTGCAGTTGCGATTTTGAAAAAACAGATCTTTGGTTTCTCAAAAACGCTGATCATCTGTCCGGCATCGCTTAAAGGACAATGGAAATCTGAAATTGAAAAGTTTTCTACAGAAAAAGCCATTATCATTGATGGATTTCCTGATGAACGTGCCCTGCAATATCAGAACAGTGATTTTTTCTTTTTCATCGTAAATTATGAAACGGTTTTACGTGACAGCCAGGTTATCAATACAGCCGGCATTGATTTCATGATCCTTGATGAGGCACAGAAAGTTAAAAACTATGAGACCAAAACGGCGTCATCCGTAAAAAAATTGAATCCCAAACACATTCTTGTTATCACCGGGACACCTATCGAAAACAGGCTTATTGATATTTTTTCGATCATGAGTATCATCGATCCGCATTTCTTTGGACCTTTGTGGGAGTTTTCCTACCAATATTGCCTCTTCGATCCCGAACGCCCAAATAAAATCAACGGATATTACAATCTTCAAAAATTAAACAAGAAACTTGAGCAGATTATTATCCGACATGAAAAACGAAAGGTTATCAACCAGCTTCCAAACTTGCAACAAATCGATATCATGTTGGACCTTTCGCCTCTGCAGGCAGATTATCATGCTTCATATGCCAAAGGAATTGCCCAGATCATACAAAAAAAATTCCTTACCCCATATGATCTGCAAAAACTGCAACTTCTTCTTTCCAGTATGCGAATGGTCTGTGACTCTACGTATCTGATTGATGATCAAACCAATGAGTCGCCAAAGCTGGATGAATTGCAATACATTTTATTGGAAAAACTTGATATTAAGAACAACGATTGCAAGATCATTATTTTTTCAGAATGGGTAAAAGTACATAAGCTGATTGGCAGGATATTACGGGAAAATAACATCGGTTTTGTAGAGTTGAATGGTAAGGTTCCGGTAAAACTCAGAAGAGAACTCATAAACAAATTTGAATCAAACCCACAGTTTAAGATTTTTCTTTCAACCGAAACCGGTGGTACCGGATTAAATCTTCAGGTTGCCAATATCCTGATCAACTTTGAGCTACCCTGGAATCCTGCTAAAAAAAACCAACGCATTGGTCGCATTGACCGTCTGGGTCAAAAAAGCAATAAACTCACTATTTACAATTTCATTACACGCCAGTCAATTGAACAACAAATCGCTGCCGGTTTACTGGTGAAACAAAACTTATTTGAAGGTGTTCTCAACAGTTCATCTTCAACTGATTTTGTTGACTTTTCATCCAAAGGGCGTTCTCAGTTTATTGAACAACTGGAGCGCTTTCTTCACGAAACCGAAAAGCCTGCATTGCCGACTGAAGCGGAATTGTTTGAAGTCCCGGTAGAAGAAACCATTCTCCAGGATCAAAAAGCCAGCCAGCAAGAATTGGATTTCTCCGGTGATTCAATTGAATCCGGTCAGCCGTTGAGCGATAAAATTCAAACCTCCGCGCTACCTGTCGAAAGCGTTAAATCCAAAGCTGAAGAATTGGAATCAGTGATGAATAGCGGGATGCAGTTTCTTGCGGGATTGTTTAAAATGTCAACAGGAAAGGATATTGGCTTTGAGAATCAAAGGATTGAAGTGAATCATGAGTCAGGTGAGGTGACGATGAAATTCAAGCTTCCGATTTGAAATTGAGTCCCCTCCGAAAAGTTCTTTTATGCCACTAAGGCATTAAATCGCAAAGCTCCACAAATATGAATAGTTTATATAACAGTATTTTATATTTCTTTGAGTTTTTGTGTCTTTGCGGGTGAAATCAAAGATTGCATTAGAAGATATGATTCTTCTTGAAGTGGAAAGCAGAATGTTAGATGATTCCCCGAAGGATGAGTCTATTACCTTCTACGGAGGAAGCCGGATTTTTAATTCCCCGAATGGATAATTTCCGGAGGATCTTTCATAGTCAAAAGCACAAGATGGATCATACTCAGAATCCCGAGAAAGGTCAAAACGACATTTCCCCAGAGCATAAGTCCCTGGACTGGTTCTCCAACGACGGTAGATCCGATCCAGAAAAAAGTCATTGCGTAAAGGTTGATTGTGAACACAGTAAACGCAAACAACCTTCCCAGGCGGTGTAATGATAAATTTCGGAGAAGTAAAAAAATACCGCCAATGAGCAACATAGGACCAGCGATCAGGGAATCAGACCATACGAAACCCCAGTCAAACCTTCCATAGGGTAAAGTTTTCATTTCTAACTCTGCCGCTTCAGGAAAGAAGAATTTTCCTGTTTGAATGATGAAAAAGGCAAGAGCGCCCAGTATGGCATAAATCCCGACCAGCCAGGTCCAAATACTGTGAGTGATTTTTTTCATAATAGAGTATAAGATTTACTAAACATCTTGATAAAATTCCAGGAACCAATGTTAATTAAAGTCTCGAAGTAGTGATGATCTTTTTTATATGCCGTAAAGGTAGATATTAATTCGCTGTTTTGCAAGTATTTTCGATAAAAAATGAAAAAAGGGAATGTAAAAATGAACGGGTAAGATCTAATTCGGGAAAGTTGTTGTCCGACCAGGACTCGAACCTGGACTCTTCTGATCCAGAGTCAGACGTGTTGCCAGTTACACCATCGGACAGAAAAATCAAATGGCGAAACAGTTTTCACCATTTCACCATTTCGAGATTTT
>Ga0194127_10002519_pt1 | contig 24783 bp, 21 predicted proteins | sample TA2KigC100mmetaG_FD_148624 | JGI IMG/M metagenome (GOLD analysis project Ga0194127, IMG submission 148624) | Freshwater microbial communities from Lake Tanganyika, Tanzania - TA2015036 Kigoma Deep Cast 100m | ecosystem: Environmental > Aquatic > Freshwater > Lake | place: Tanzania: Lake...
TAGCCCTAAGTTTATTATTCAAATTGCCCATAACTCACTTATTGGATCTACTCAATTGGTGTTGCGCATCTCCACTTGTTGGTGGGATAGGCGATGGAGAGTAGCGTGTTAGAGAGAGTTGGGTTTGTTGCGTGTTATATGATTTTTGGATTGATATTCTGGGTTGATTAAAGATCATCGAAAGGACTGCGAATGAGTTGAATGCTCCGGGTGCTGACATGGGTGTATATCTCGGTCGTCTTCGTGCTCCTGTGCCCGAGGATCTCCTGAATGTACCGGATGTCAACGCCCGATTCATGCAAATGGGTAGCATAACTGTGCCGTAGCCAGTGTAAAGTTACGGGTTTTTTTATCCCGGCCAAAAATAGTGCTTTTTTTAATACCTGCTGCAAACTTCTTTCATCATATTGTGTTCCGGCTACAACACCCTCAAATAACCAGGTTTTTGGCTTGTACTGCCGGTAATAGTTTCGCAGCAATTCAATGATTTTCTGCGAGATGGGAACTAACCGGTCTTTTCGTCCTTTGGCCTGCCTGATGATCAGCAACCCCCGGGAACTATCAATATCATTCATGCGCAAATGGAGTAACTCACCCCGCCGCAAACCACAACCATATATCGTACATAACATCGCACGGTGCTTGATGTTGGTCAATGCCCCAAGCACTTTTTTGACTTCCTGCTTGCTCAATACATTCGGAAGTTTGTGCTCCCGCATGGGTCGCCTGACCTTGCCCGGATCCAGCTCCCGTTTCAACACCTGCCCGTAAAACAGTTTTAATGCGTTGATCAACTGGTTCTGATACGAGAAACTTAATCGCCTGGGGATGATATAGTCATTGGTGAAGCGCTGGATTTCATCCCCGACTTCATCAGTCGCCAACCTGGGCTTGATGAACCGCAAAAAAGTGATCACAATCTCGGAGTAGGTGCGGATGGTTGACTCACTGTATCGCCGGAATTGCATCCACTTGCGGAAAGACGATATACAGGCTTCATCCGCAGGTGCAAGGGGGGACAAGCCATCGGAGAAATGCATCTTTTCATCTTCTTTACCTGAGGATAAGTTGCTGATTTGCAATTCATAAAGATTTGTATTGCGGAATAATTCCCTGATCCTATTCAGATTGGTTTGGGTCGCAGCCACATGCCAGGCCCGGATCTCCGGCTCCCACCTGGAACCCAGGATTGTCCTGATCAACAGCATCACTGGCTTATCGTATGCAAATGATAATGCCAGGCGCTTCTTGCCCTGGATCACAACAACGGAAATGGAAATTGTTTTCATACTGGTTGTTTATATGGTTTAATCGGAAAAAAGGGGAAAGGTTGCTAGTCAGTTAACAGTTAACAGCAAGCAGCAATCAGTAAGCAGTGGTGAGTGGTCAGAATGAAAGTACGAGGTACGAGGTACGAAGGACGAATGAAAGTGCGAAGACTGAGGGCTCGAAGCCTTCTGGCACCTGGCACTTGGCACTTGGCGGGCAACAACAATACTTTTCATTTTTCTCTATTCTCTTTTCCCTGCCAACTTTAGTGTTTTCATTTTACATTGAATGAAAAAGCAGACTATGTCTCAGTGTACAGTGAAAATGGCAGAGCGGAAAGTGAATGATGAACAGTTAAAAGAGAAAAGTGGTCTGTGACTCCGGAAAGTACGAGGCCAGAAGCCAGAAGTACGAATGAAAGTAGGAAGACAGAGGTTCGAAGCCGCTTGGCACTTGGCACTTGCTCGGTCTGCGGGAATCAGCGAGAAGAGTCTGCGGAAATCTGCGGGAAACAGGTTTTTTTTATTTCCCGCAGAAGCTCGCAGATTAAAGAGCGCAGATTGTCGCGGAGGAGAGGTAACGGTCGTAACGCGCAACAACAATACTTTTCATTTTTCTCCATTCTCTTTTCCCTGCCAACTATAGTGTTTTCACTTTACACTGAATGAAAAAGCAGACTATGTCTCAGTGTACAGTGAAAATGGCAGAGCGGAAAGTGAAAAATGAACAGATAAGAGAGAAAAGTGGTCTGTGACTCCGGAAAGTACGAAGCCAGAAGCCAGAAGTACGAATGAAAGTAGGAAGACAGAGGTTCGAAGCCGCTTGGCACTTGGCACTTGCTCGGTCTGCGGGAATCGGCGAGAAGAGTCTGCGGAAATCTGCGGGAAACAGGTTTTTTTTATTTCCCGCAGAAGCTCGCAGATTAAAGAGCGCAGATTGTCGCGGAGGAGAGGTAACGGTCGTAACGCGCAACAACAATACTTTTCATTTTTCTCCATTCTCTTTTCCCTGCCAACTATAGTGTTTTCACTTTACACTGAATGAAAAAGCAGACTATGTCTCAGTGTACAGTGAAAATGGCAGAGCGGAAAGTGAAAAATGAACAGATAAGAGAGAAAAGTGGTCTGTGACTCCGGAAAGTACGAAGCCAGAAGCCAGAAGTACGAATGAAAGTAGGAAGACAGAGGTTCGAAGCCGCTTGGCACTTGGCACTTGCTCGGTCTGCGGGAATCGGCGAGAAGAGTCTGCGGAAATCTGCGGGAAACAGGTTTTTTTTATTTCCCGCAGAAGCTCGCAGATTAAAGAGCGCAGATTGTCGCGGAGGAGAGGTAACGGTCGTAACGCGCAACAACAATACTTTTCATTTTTCTCCATTCTCTTTTCCCTGCCAACTATAGTGTTTTCACTTTACACTGAATGAAAAAGCAGACTATGTCTCAGTGTACAGTGAAAATGGCAGAGCGGAAAGTGAAAAATGAACAGATAAGAGAGAAAAGTGGTCTGTGACTCCGGAAAGTACGAAGCCAGAAGCCAGAAGTACGAATGAAAGTAGGAAGACAGAGGTTCGAAGCCGCTTGGCACTTGGCACTTGCTCGGTCTGCGGGAATCGGCGAGAAGAGTCTGCGGAAATCTGCGGGAAACAGGTTTTTTTTATTTCCCGCAGAAGCTCGCAGATTAAAGAGCGCAGATTGTCGCGGAGGAGAGGTAACGGTCGTAACGCGCAACAACAATACTTTTCATTTTTCTCCATTCTCTTTTCCCTGCCAACTATAGTGTTTTCATTTTACACTGAATGAAAAAGCAGCCTGTGACTTAGTGTACAGTGAAAATGGCAGAGTGGAAAGTGAATTATGAACAGATAAGAGAGAAAAGTGGTCTGTGACTTTGTAACTCCGAAAAGTCCGATCAAATATCAAACCTCGTTGATCAATATTCGATATTTGGTTCAATTATTCAAGCCTTCCAAACCTGAATGAAGGCCTTTGTGGATATGCTATCGGTCTCTTTAACCACAAAGAGCCTTCCGCACAAAGGACACAATGAAGTAGTTAATAATCAATGCTTTGCGTGCATTGCGCCATCCATTGCGGGCTTTGCGTGAAACAAATCTGCGGGATTCCGCGAGAAACGAGACCTATTGTGTACTATTGTGTCTACTGTGGTTATTTTTGGTCATTTTTCACCACAATAGGCACAGTAGAGCACAGTAGCATTACAGACAACGAACAAGGTAAAGTCTAAAGTCTAAACTGCAAAGTGCAAAATCTACTGGCTTCTGGTCTCTGACATCTGGCTTCTGACTCTGACCTCTGACATCTGGCTTCTGACTCTGACCTCTGACATCTGGCTTCTGACTCTGACCTCTGACATCTGGCTTCTGACTCTGACCTCTGACATCTGGCTTCTGACTCTGACCTCTGACATCTGGCTCTGACTCTGACAACTGAGATGACGAATTTTAAATACTTTTGCACTGATTGATTGCATATGATGAACCTGGATGACATCAAGCGGCCGGTGGAAAAGCACCTTTCGGGGTTTGAGAAGACCTTTAAGGGGTCGATGAAGAGTCCTGTACCGCTGTTGAACATCATCATGAATTATATCATCAAGCGGAAAGGGAAGCAGCTGCGGCCGATGTTCGTGTTCTTTGCCGCAGACCTCAACGGGGAGGTGACGGAGGCGACTTACCGGGCGGCTTCGCTGATCGAGCTGCTCCATACGGCTACGCTGATCCACGATGATGTGGTGGATGACTCGAACCTGCGGCGGGGCTTCTTCTCCATCAACGCGCTTTGGAAAAACAAGATCGCGGTGCTGGCGGGCGACTACCTTTTGTCGCGCGGCCTTTTGCTCTCGCTGGAGAACGGCGACTTTCACCTTTTGCAGATCGTGTCGAATGCGGTGCGGGAGATGAGCGAAGGAGAGCTGATGCAGATCGAGAAGGCCTGGAAACTGAATATCCGGGAGGAGGACTATTTCGATATCATCCGGAAGAAGACCGCCTCACTCATCGCCTCCTGCTGTGCGGTAGGCGCTGCATCTGTCGGCGCAGACGAGGATCACATCTCCCTCATGCGGACTTTCGGCGAAAAGGTGGGTATCGCCTTCCAGATCAAGGATGACCTTTTTGACTATGAACACAACAACCTGACCGGCAAACCAACGGGGGTGGATATCAAGGAGCATAAGATGACCTTACCGCTGATCTACGTGCTGAATAATGCCGACGGGGCTACCCACCGGCGGGTCATCAACATCATCCGGCACAATCACCGCAAGCCGGAGAAGGTGGAACAGGTGATGAACCTGGTGAACGAGAGCGGAGGCATCCGCTATGCCCGCGAGAAAATGCTTGCCTACCGGAGCGAAGCCATCGCGCTGCTCAACCATTTTCCGGATAAGCCGACACGGCAGTCGCTGGAACAACTGGTCCTGTATACGACTGAGCGGAACAAATAATTATTTTCCTTTCAGGAGGGTGAACCCGAAGGTGGAGCCGATGCCGATGGTGCTGCGCACATGGATGGTCTGGTCGTGGGCTTCGATGATGTGCTTGACGATGGAGAGTCCCAGGCCTTTCCCTTTTTTCTCTGTTGCTCTTCCCTGTTCGGTGCGGAAAAAGCGGTCGAACAACCGGGGGATGTCTTTCTGGTCGATGCCGATGCCGTTGTCGGTGATCTCGATCAGGATGTTTTCTTCCATGTGGAAGAAGCTGATCTTGACGCGTGGTTCTTCTTTCCGGCAGTAGCGGATGGCGTTGTCGATGAGGTTGACCAGCACCTGGCGTATCTTGTCGATGTCGGCCTGCACCATCAGGCTTTTCTCCGGGGGTTCCACCATCCGGACGTGGACGTGGCGTTTGCGGGCTTTCATCTCGAGGAAATCGACCGTTTCATGCACCATGTGGATGATGTCGAAGGTGGTGAGGCTGAGTTTCAGTTCACCGGTTTCGAGGCGGGAGATGCCCTCCAGGTCTTCGATGATGGTGATGAGGCGGTTGACGCTTTTCTCGGTCCGTTTCAGGTATTCCTTGTTGATGGTGGGATCGTCGAGGCCGCCTTCGAGGAGGGTGGAGATGTATCCCTGGATGTTGAAGATCGGAGTTTTGAGTTCATGGCTGACGTTGCCGATATACTCGCGGCGATAGGCTTCGAGTGCGCGGAGGTAGTCGATCTCCTTGCGTTTGTCCTGGTCCCATTCGCGCACCTCTTTTTCCACGTCTTCCATGAGGCCTTTGAGGCGGAGGCGTTGTTTGCGGTCGTCTTTTTTCGGGGCTTTATAGCTGCGGATGGTTTTGTAGATCACACGGATCTTGTCGTAGATGAACCGTTCGATGCCAAAATTCAGCAGGAGGAGGACAAAGATGAAGCTGATCAGGCCAAAGATGAGAAATATCCACAGGGTTTGTTGTTGTTTCAGGTTGATGTCGAGGATGGAGGAGGCGATCAACAGCAGGATCAGGGTGAATGCTGAGATGATGAGGCTGTTGAGGAAAGCGAATCCGCGGGGGTCGGTGATCTTCATCAGGTTTCGAACTTATAGCCCACTCCTTTGATGGTTTTTATGTTGGCGATCTGCAATTTCTCCCTGATGCGGCGGATGTGGACATCGATGGTACGGTCGCCGACGATGACGTCGTTGCCCCAGACGGTGGAGAAGATCTCATCGCGAGTGAAGACGCGGTTGGGGCGGGAGGCGAGGAAAGAGAGGAGTTCAAACTCCTTTCTTGGGAGGAGGATGTCGTTGCCATCCTTGATGACCACATATCTTTCCTTGTCGATGCTGAACTCCTTGAGGGTCATGACATTTTTCTCAGCTTCGGCGGCTTTGGAGCGGCGGAGGATGGCGCTGATGCGGCTGATGAGCACCTTGGGTTTGATGGGTTTGGTGATGTAGTCGTCGGCGCCGGCTTCAAATCCGGCGATCTGGCTATAGTCTTCCCCGCGGGCGGTGAGGAAGACGATGAGGGTCTCCTTCAGCAAGGCATCTCTGCGGATCTCTGCACAGGTTTCGATGCCGTCCATTTCAGGCATCATCACGTCGAGGATGATCAGGTGCGGGCGGGTTTCGCGTGCCAGGGAGATGGCGTCGTGTCCATTGGAGGCGAGGGTCACTTGATATCCTTCCTTTTTCAGGTTATAACCAAGGAATTCGAGGATATCGGGCTCATCGTCAACCAGCAGGACTCGGTAATCTTTCATCCCGGTATTTTCTAGAAGTTCTTGAGGCATACAAAAGTAGTAACAGGGTTTGAGCCGTGGACAATAAAGATATGGACGTAAAGTTAATAATTTATTAAGAAATGATTAACCCGGAACCTATGAAAATCCGTCCAGGCTTGTTTTTTCTTGTCATGGCACTGTTCTCAGTGACCGCTTCAGCGTATGCACAGCCTGCTGAGAAGGTGGTAGATGAAAATGTTTGTTTATCTGCTTATGAAGCCGTCTTGCTCAAGCAGATGCAGGCATACCGGCAGTCGCGGAAGCTTCCGGAAATCGCGTTGTCGGCTGATCTGTGCGAAGTTGCCCAGGCTCATGTACGCGATTTGTCGGAGCATCGTCCATACAATAACCGGTGCAACCTGCATAGCTGGTCGGCATATGGTGAGTGGACCGCGTGCTGTTACACCAGCGATCACCGGAAAGCCGCTTGTATGTGGAACAAGCCGAAGGAGCTCACAGATTATACAGGGGAAGGCTATGAGGTGGCATTCTGGACTTCGGAATCCGGCCTCAATCCGGAAGTCTTTGCAAGCCGGGCGTTGAATGCCTGGAAGGGAAGCAGGGGGCACAACGAGACGATCATCAACCTGGGGAGGTGGCGGCAGGTGAAGTGGAATGCCATCGGGGTTGGTATCTATAACGGATATGCTGTGGTTTGGTTTGGCGAAAAAACAGATGATGAAGTCCCGGTGTTTTGTGACGGCTATCAGCCGTAATGATATGTTGACTACTTTTGGGTGATAAAATGATGTTATGAAAAAGAGCCTGATCATCCTGATCCTTTTTGCCATAGGTTTTCCATCCTTTCTGGTTGCGCAGCGTTTCAACGGCGGGGTGACTGCAGGTATGGTTGGCAGCCAGGTGATGGGGGATACCTATGCCGGGTTTCACAAATTCGGTCTGGCAGGGGGAGCATTTGTCAACCTGAATCTTTCGAAAAGTTCCACGCTTCAGATGGAATTGCTGCTTATCCAGAAGGGTTCCCGGAGAAATCCGCAGAAAGATGAAAATCCACCGGTGTTCTATCTCCAGCGTACCAATTACATTGAATTACCGCTGTTGTATCAATATCGTCTAGGGAAGAAATTTGAGATGGAACTCGGGCCGGCTTTCGACGTGCTGATTTCGAGCTATGAAGAGGTGAATGATCTCGGGGAGATCAAGAACGTGAGTCCTTTCCAGCCACTGACATACAATATTGTGGCAGGCATTTCATATTATATTGCGGATGTTTTGAAGGTTAACTTCCGGACCAACAATTCCATCCTGTCGATCAGGGACAAGGAGGTGAACGGTCACCGGTGGCGGTTTTTTGATTATGGTCAGTACAATGACTGTCTGGTGCTTTCGCTCTATTTTTTGATCAGAAAACCTGAGAACTAGCCAGGAATAACCCCAGCAGCGATGGACAAGCGAAAAGTTGTGGTAGCCATTACAGGGGCCAGCGGGGCTGTATATGCCAAAGATCTGCTTACACGGCTGGCAGGGCTGAAGGAGACGCTGGAAGCATGTGCGGTGATCTTCTCCGAACCGGGGAAAGCGGTTTACGCTTATGAAACGGGAGAAAAGGCTTTGTCTCTGAACCCCCCGTTCAGAGAATACAACAACAAAGATTTTTTTGCTCCCCCTGCTTCCGGTTCTGCCGGCTTTGATGCGATGATCGTTATTCCCAGCACGATGGGCACCTTGGGTCGGATTGCCTCAGGGACGGCTGATGACCTGATCTGCCGGTCGGCCGATGTGATGCTGAAAGAGCGGCGGAAGCTGATCCTGGTTGCCCGTGAGATGCCTTACAACCTCATCCACCTGGAGAATATGCGGACCCTGACGTTAGCCGGGGCCATTATCTGCCCGGCTTCGCCTTCGTTTTACAGTCATCCTGTAAATATGGAAGCCATGGTTGGAACGGTGACAGACAAAGTATTGCAGCTTGCCGGTTTGGCGGCGCCCTCATTCCGTTGGGGGGAGGAGCAATAAGCCTGCCTCCATTTCCTTTTTCACTACACGGATATTTCGTTGGATCTTATCGAAACCCAGTCCTTCGAGGGGTGTGTTTTTGAAGTACACCTGAAACTGTGGCTCCGGGAGCGTTTCCCATGCGTCATCATTCATGTTGAGCCATGTCTCCCTGGGCTGTAGCTGTATATCATGCGTTATGAAAGGATCCTGGTTCCAGGGGCAGACATCCTGGCAGATGTCACAGCCAAAGATCCAACCGTGGAGTTTTCCGGGGAGATCTTCTTCCAGGACGATCTTTTGGGTTTTGTTGAGGTAGGAGATACACCGGGAGGCGTCGAGTTGCCGGGGGGCGATGAGGGCGCCGTTGGGGCAGGCGTCGAGGCAGCGGGTGCAGGTACCGCAATGGTCAACCCCTGGTTGATCGGAGCTGATGGGCATGTCGGTGAGCACCTCTCCGAGGAAATGGAAGGATCCCAGTTTGGGGTGGATGAGGAGGGTGTTTTTCCCGATCCAGCCGATTCCCGATTCCTGTGCCCAGGCTTTTTCGAGGATCGGCCCGGCATCGACGAAATGTTTGTAGGAATAGCCGGGGAAGCGTCCCTTGAGGGCTTCCACAAACCGGGAGAGCAGTTCTGTCATCAGGTGGTGATAATCCTTACCCCAGGCATATTTGGCGATGCGGAAAGCAGATTTCTGCTGTTTGCCGGTGTAGTAGCTTTTGGCTAGGCTGATGATCGAACGGACGCCGGGAAGGAGGGTGGAAGGGTCGATCATTTTCGGCCTGTTGCGGTCGAGGTATTGCATGCCGGCCTGTCTTTTTTCGGCCACAAAGGTATCGAGGAGGGGCTTGTATTCGTTTATCTGTCGGGCTGCGGCGATGCCACAGGCATTAAAGCCCAGGCTGGCAGCCGGTTGGCGGATCTCTTCTCCCGGAATATGTTGAGGATCGCTATTCAAACAATGTATGCTGGTTGCCGGGGAATATCCCCCCCAGGTGTTTATAAGCCCTTTCGGTCACCTCCCTGCCGCGGGGGGTTCGCTTGAGGTATCCTTCCTGGATGAGGAAGGGTTCGTAGACCTCCTCGATGGTACCCGGATCTTCACTCACGGCGGTGGCGATGGTGGTGATGCCGACGGGACCTCCCTTGAATTTATCGATGATGGTTTCGAGGATCTTGTTATCCATTTCATCGAGGCCGTGTTTGTCGACGTTGAGTGCGGTGAGTGCGATCTGTGCAATGTGGAGGTCGATGGTTCCGGTGCCTTTGATCTGGGCGAAGTCTCTGACCCTTCGCAGGAGGAGGTTGGCGATGCGGGGTGTTCCGCGGCTGCGGCGGGCGATCTCTGCGGCGGCATCGGCCTGGATGGGCACTTTGAGGATGCCGGCAGAGCGGACGATGATATTCCGGATGGTTTCCGAATCATAGTAGTTAAGCCTGGAGTTGATGCCAAACCTGGAGCGGAGCGGTGCGGTGAGGAGACCCGAGCGGGTGGTGGCTCCGATGAGGGTGAAGGGATTGAGTTTGATCTGGACGCTGCGGGCGTTGGGGCCGGTTTCTATCATGATGTCGATGCGGAAATCTTCCATGGCTGAATAGAGGTATTCTTCCACGACGGGATGGAGGCGATGGATCTCGTCGATGAACAGGACATCATTTTTCCCCAGGTGCGTGAGCATGCCGGCGAGATCGCCAGGTTTGTCGAGCACGGGGCCGGAAGTGATACGGATGTTCACCCCCAGCTCATTGGCGATGATGAAGGAGAGGGTAGTCTTGCCCAGCCCGGGGGGGCCATGGAGCAGGACATGATCAAGCGCTTCTTCTCTTTGCCGGGCGGCTGCCACAAAAATCCGTAGGTTCTCCACCACCTTATTTTGCCCTTCGAAGTTGGTGAAATCGGCCGGCCGCAACATCTTCTCCAACTCCTTTTCGGCAGGCGTGAGATGAGCTCCAGTAGGGTCAAGGTTTTGATTGATCATGTTAAAAATTTTTTTGATGAAAAAACTGATATCTATCAGTTTTATTGATCACTCCCTCCATCCTGCAAAGATAAATAAATGCAGAAAGGTAAGACTTTCTCAAGGCATATGTGCCGGATGACTATTAATCGTTTCAAATCATTTCTTTACTTTAGCAAAAATAATTCTCTGTCAGGAAATGAAACCCATCCTTGTTGCCATCGATTTTTCCTCCACTTCCATCCACGCCCTGGAATATGCCATCATGATCGCCAATAAGATCAATACGAATGTGATCATGACATGGGTTGACAAAGAGATCACGCAAAATCACATTTATTCGGATACATCGGGTCAGAACCGGGTTGAAGCCTTGCGGAGGTTCCGGGAGTTGTCGCAAAAATACGGTTCCAGTCTGAATGCTTCGCTGACATTCGACTGCAAACTCCGCAAGGGAAAGGTGTACCAGGAGATTGTTTCGCAGGCCAGGAACAGTGATGCCTGCATGATCATCACCGGGTCGCATGGGGCATCAGGTTTTGAGGAGCTGATGATCGGCAGCATGCCTTCCGGATCGTTTCCAATTCGCCCATTCCGGTTATCTGCATTCGTCCCTCTTTCCCGGTTAAGAAGACGATCAAGCGCCTGATCCTTCCGATTGACCATACGCCGGAGACCCTTCAGAAATTATCTTATGTTCATCACCTGGCCGGGTTTTTCAAGCCGGTGATCCATGTGCTGGGACTTTCGTCCACCCCGCTGAATTCGCTGAAAAAGGTGGTGGAGAAGTATGTTAATTCCACCACCGCATACTTAAAATCGCATCATCACCGTTTTGAAGTTGATATACTGACTCCGGAGAACATTGTTCGGACAACCCTGGAATATGCGGAAGCCAAGGATGCCGATCTGATCATGATCATGAAGGATCAGGAGACCGATGCTTCGAGTATTTTATTGGGTCCCTATACCCAGCGGTTGATCAACCAATCTCCTTTTCCGGTATTAAGTTTACAGGCAAATGAGAATTTTTCGCTGAAAAATGAGTACATTTGAATACGAAATAGCGATGCAACGATGTAGCGATGTAACGATGTAACGATGTAGCGAAGTAGCGAAGTAGTGAAATGAAAAAAGAGATGAAAATATTTGTGGTTGTGGGGGTGATGTTTCTGTTGTTATGGGGTGTTGGAGGGGTTTGCCGGGGGCAGGGGAAGGTGCAGGTTGTACAGGATCAGCGGGTGGAGGAGTTGGTGCAAAAGCATGTGATGATCTCGGAGGCGAAGCAAACCATTCCCGGATTCCGTGTGCAGTTGTTTTTTGATTCCGGGGTGAATTCGAAGCAGAAAGCCACGTCGGTGCATGATGAGTTTATGCGGAAATATCCGGACATTCCGGTATATTTATCTTTCAAGGCTCCCAACTACAAGGTACGGGCAGGAGATTTCCGCACGCGGCTGGAGGCGAAGCGGTTGTTGCAGGAAGTAGCCCCAGCCTATCCTGATGCCTATGTTATTGCAGATGATATCAACCTTCCTCCGCTATATACCTCACAACAAGAAGATGTGTTAAACCTAAATTCCGAAGAGCCATGAAAAAGATCCTTGTTGCCGTTGACTTTACAGAATGCTCGCTGAATGCGTTGGAACATGCCATTTCGATTGCACAGCATTGCAAGAAAGACGTTCACATGCTTTGGGTGAATAAAGAGCCTGAGAAAAAGGAAATGTTTGTCGATGCGCCGGATGATCTGACCCAGGAGGCCATCAAGCATTTCGATGAGTTGATCAAACGCTACAAACCTTCCATGCCCGAAGGTTGTGTGATCGATTACAAGATCCGCACGGGAAAGATATACCGGGAGGTTGTGGCAGAGGCGCTGGAGACGGAGACGGTATTGATCATTGCAGGAACGCATGGTGCTTCGGGTTTTGAAGAGTTTTGGATCGGCAGCAATGCAAACCGGATCATCTCCGCTTCTGAATGTCCGGTGATCACCATCCGGGGTGGGATCGATATCCACCGGCCGCTGAAACGGATTGTACTGCCCGTCGACAGCACGCTGGAGACAAGGCAGAAAGCTCCATTCACGACCTATTTAGCCAAATGTCACAATGCTGAGATATACATTCTTTCCATCTATTCTTCCAAGGTGAAAGCCGTGATCCGGTTGGTGGACATCTACGCCGATCAGATTGCCAAATACCTCGACCAGGAAGGGGTGGTCTATCACAGGGATTCGATCTATGCCGATAACATTACCGATTCGACCATCGAATATGCCGAAAAGATCGACGCCAACCTGATCTCGATCATGACAGAACAGGAAACCAAGGCATCCAATCTGTGGCTGGGGCCTTACGCGCAGCAAATGGTCAACCGCTCGCCATTTCCGGTGCTGAGCATCCACGTGAAAGAACTGCTTATCTCAAGTTCAAGGTAATCGGGCCAACAGCTTAAAACCGGTTCATACAGTTGAGATCTGCGAAGGCTGTTTTCAGTCTTTCAATGATATATTTTTCTCCTTCGCGGAGGTATGTACGCGGGTCGTAGTACTTTTTATTGGGTTTATCTTCCCCTTCGGGGTTACCGATCTGGCCTTGCAGGTAGCCCTCATTTTTCTTATAGTAATTCATCACTCCATGCCAGAAAGCCCATTGGGTGTCGGTATCAATATTCATTTTGATGACGCCGTAGGAGATGGCTTCGGCGATCTTTTCGGGTTCCGATCCTGAGCCGCCATGGAAGACAAAGCGCACGGGGTTGGGCTGGGTGTTGTATTTTTTCTGGATATACTGCTGGGAATTGTGGAGGATGATGGGTTCCAGCCGCACGTTTCCGGGTTTATAGACGCCATGGACATTCCCGAAGGAAGCAGCGATGGTAAAATCTTCGCTGATATTTTTGAGTTGTTCCCAGGCGTAGGCGACATCTTCCGGCTGGGTATACAGGCGGGCGTTGTCAACATCGGTGTTGTCGACGCCATCTTCTTCACCGCCGGTGATGCCCAGTTCGATCTCCAGGGTCATCCCGATCTTGCTCATCCTGTCGAGGTATCTTTTGCAGGTCTCGATATTTTCCTTCAAAGGTTCTTCCGAGAGGTCGAGCATATGGGAGCTGAACAGAGGCTTGCCGTGTTTTTTAAAGAAGGCTTCGCCGGCTTCCAGGAGGCCGTCGACCCAGGGGAGCAATTTCCGGGCGGCATGATCGGTGTGGATGATCACCGGAATGCCATAGTATTTGGCCACTTCATGCATATGCTGTGCCCCGGAGATGCCGCCGATGATCCCTGCTGCGGTGGGGTCGAGCCCTTTGCCTGCGTAGAAAACGGCGCCGCCATTGGAAAACTGGAGGATCACCGGGGAGGATACGGCCTTTGCGGCTTCCATCACCGCATTGACACTGTTGGTGCCGACCACATTCACGGCAGGAAGTGCAAATTGGTTCTCTTTGGCAATCCGGAATATTTCCCTTACATCACGGCCGGTAGCAACGCCCGGTGGAATGATGGATGATAGTTTTTCTGACATATGGTTGAGGTTTAAGTTGAATCTTGTCACAAAGATAAAAGGATTCGGCTGACCCCTGAAAGAAGATAAGCAGCTTTTTTCTTTCTTGCAGGCAACCTTTGGTGTGTATCTTTGTCTTGTTATAGGGAAATTTCAGGATGCTACCGGAAAATGACATACTCGCCGGATGTAAAGCCGGGAAAAGAGAGTCGCAATATAGTCTTTATCAGCGTTTTTCGCCTGTAATGATGGGGGTGTGTCTGCGGTATTGCCAAAGCCGGGAGGAAGCGGAGGATATCATGCAGGAAGGATTTATCAAAGTATTCAGCCAGATTGGTTCTTTTCGGCAGGAAGGCAGCCTGGAGGGGTGGATCCGGCGGATCATGGTGAATCATGCCCTGAACAATTACCGGAAAAATCAGAAGTATCTGGTTCATGATAAGCTCGACGACCTGACCGACGATGTTTCGGATCCGGCACAGGAGGGCGATGGCTATCCTTACAGTCAGGAAGAGTTGCTGAAGGCTGTACAGGCTCTTCCATCGGGGTACCGCATGGTCTTTAACCTCTATGTTTTTGAGGGATTTAGCCATAAAGAGATTGCAACGGGACTTCACATTACAGAAAACACCAGTAAAACGCAATTGATGAAAGCAAGAAAATATCTGCAGAAGAAATTATTTCAGCTGACCCATTACGGAAAGGAGGCAATAAGCCATGGAAGATAATCAACACACCAGGTTGCCGGATGATCCCATTGACAGCCTGTTCAAGTCGGGATTAAAGGACCAGCAGGTGATCCCTGATGCCCGGATCTGGAAAGGGATCAACAAAAGGCTCCTCTTCCGGGAGCTGTTCCGGTTCCAATTTTCGAATCTCACCCGGCAGGGGTGGATCAGCCTTATTTCAGGGGTGGTGATCCTGGTCGCTGTGTCACTTTTCCTGATATGGCAGCAGGAAGAACCTAAGACGCATTCTCTTCCAGTTTCTGAAAAGGATACAGATCAGCATACTTCACAAGGGGAGACGCTGAAAAATCAAGAAGATCTGGTTGTTATGCAACCGGCTGCAGCGAAGACGACAACCGCTGAAGGCAATCATCCGGCGCCCATCAAACATTCGAATCAGCAAATCCAATATTCTTCTTCCATTACTGATGCCTCGGAGCCATTGGTTATCGAGACTTCACTCAAGGATTCCGATCAGCAGGAGCCTTTGCCGGCCGCTGGTATAAATGAATCCGGCCTGGTACAGACCCGGGAACTCATTCACAGATTGAAATTTCTGCGGGTTTTGACGATAAAATCATTCTCTGAAGAACCCATTGCGCGTCAGCTCACTCCCGTCAAATTCAGGCAACTGCCATCATTTATCCAGCCCATTGAACCCAAAGAACCGCTTCAGATCTATGGGATCCTCCATTTTACTCCCGACCTGATGTTTTACCGGGGCGCCACAAATTATTACAAGTACCATTACACCTTCGGCCTCACGGGTGGGTTGAACCGTGGCTGCTGGTACGCGGAGACCGGGTTGTCAATGAGCTGGTCCAGTGATATCGGCCGGTACCAGGTAGACTATATCCAGCATGACAGTGTCGGATTTTACAATCAGATCCTTTCATTTACCGTCAACCCGGCGAATCCCGGGGAAGTAACGTTTACCACGACCAAGCAAACCGTTTTCGACTCGGTAACCTACCTTACCGACCTGAATACGAAAAACAGATACACTTACCTGCGCATTCCGCTGTCGGTGGGGTATTATTTCATTAACAGGGATAAAATCCGGCTTGGGTTGGATGCCGGCGCGGCGGTTTCTTTCATGATTGCCCGGAATGAGCCAGATCCGGTGTTTTACGCTCCGGATGCCAACACCAGGGATATCCAGTCGCTTACCCACACGCATTTGCCTGTCAACTGGATGCTTACAACCGGAGTGAGGCTGGAATACCTGTTGACCAATAAACTGATGCTCCTGATAGAGCCCGGATTCAGTTATTATCTCAAGGGCATTGAAGAGGTGAACGCGGTTGCTACACATCAACCTTATGCCATTGGACTCAAGGCAGGCCTTAAGTTTAACATTAAACTATCGAAAAGATGAAAAAGCGATTGTTCTTCCTATTGATATTCCTGATAATACTGATTTCAAGGGGGTCTTCCACGACCGTTCTCATTCAAGGCCAGGTTATCAATGATTCTTTGAATCATCCTGTTTCCGGCCAGGTTGTTTATATTTTTTCCGACAGTATTTTTTTCACTTATAACCGGGTTGTGTATACCGATAATTTTGGATTTTTCATGGATACGATCCAAAATATTCCTGATTCCGGAATAGCCATCCCATTTTGGGTAGAAACATTTGACCCCTGTGGTAACCAATGGCTGGATACGATGGTTTATAGTGTAAACTCTCCGATATTTGTGGAGTTTCATCTTTGTATACCGCAAAATGTCTTTACTTGTCAGGCCTCTTTTTCATATGAGATTGACAGCCTGAGTCCAAATACCATTTATTTTTTCGATAAAAGCACCATCAATCCTGCGGGACCACCCATCAGTACATGGTATTGGGATTTCGGGGATGGCACTTCATCGACGATGCAAAACCCTGTTCATGCCTTTAATTCATTCGGAAGCTACCAGGTTTGTCTTACCATTGCAATTCAGGATTCATCCGGATTCATTTGCACGGATGATACCTGTGAGAATCTTACCCTGGAGCCGTATTTCAATTTGGGCGGACTTGTTTTTGCGGGCAATTATCCCATCAACAATCCGGATCCGACCGGAGATACAGGTGTTGCCTACCTGTACCGTGTCGGGGGTGGGGATATCTTCCCTGTTGACACCATGTCTTTCCATCAATACGGGTATTACTGGTTCGCCAACATTCCGGAGGGGGATTACCTGGTGAAGGTCCATCTGACTGCTGCATCCAGCAGGTATAAGGAGTATGCCCAGACCTATTTTCCGGCGGAGGGACGGTGGCAGGATGGGGAGTCCATCCACCTGGCTGATTCTGGTGTATTTAATGCGGATATTCACCTTCAACCCGTTTCAGACACCTCTTCCGGAAATGGGAAGATTGCGGGCATGACCATATATGGGGATTCCTATCCGGTGAAAAATCCATATCCTTATGCAGAAGTTAAATTATTCAACCAGGCGCAGCATTTGATCGCATATACCTTTTCCGGAGCCGGAGGCTATTTCGAATTCACCAATCTGCCATTCGGTCTGTATCAACTGCAGGTTGACGCAACGGGAATGTACACCATCCCGGCCACTGCATACCTGGATGAAATGTTGGTTTTCGCTGACAGTTTGAGGCTGCCGGTCTTCGACCGGGATATCACTGCCATTGGTGATCGGGTTTTCACCAGGGAGATTCAGGTTGTTCCGAATCCATTCAGGGAATCATTTACCCTTCGCATATCAGCCCCAAAGATATCCCGGTACACCTTGCAATTGTATGAACCTGCCGGCAGGCTTGCCTATCGCAGACAACTTCACCCCGGCATGTCCGATTATCAGATCGAACCTTCACATCTTGCACCCGGTTTTTATCTTCTGGTGATTTCCGATGAGTTCAACCAGGTGATTTTCACCGGGAAAGTGATCAAAATCTAAAACTCCAGGCAACCAATAAGAAAATCAGTGTCTTATATTCAGAAAGAGCTCTAAAAGATCATTCCTCAGTAGTTAAATCCAATAAACAAAAAATCATGAAAAAAATCGTTTTCCTTCTCCTGGCCCTGGGAATTACAACCCTGCTAAGCGCCCAAACCATGACCGTTTATATCAGCGGGCATGTTACCGATGATTCGCTTAATCTTCCCGTGGTTAATCATGCCGTTTACATCAATGGTGACAGTGTGATGCCCAATGGGTATTTCAGCATTCGGTACACCGACGTCAACGGTTTCTATGCTGATACCATTGAAAATGTTCCCCAGCAGGGCTATGGAATTCCTTTCCTGATTTACACGGAAAGTTGCAACCAGCTCATTGATACGACGGTGTGGAGCATCAACTCTCCCTGTCAGGTCGATTTTACCATTTGCACCGGGCAAAATCCTGGCGGATGTCAGGCCATGTTTACTTATTACACTGACAGCACAGGAACCACAACGGTTTACTTTATTGATCAGAGTATCGGAAATCCAGCCGGGCCTCCCATCAATTCCTGGCTGTGGAGTTTTGGAGATGGGACCTCTTCCACCGAGCAAAACCCGGTGCATATCTATCAGTCTCAGGGAACCTACATGGTCTGCCTGACGATTTCGAACGGGGATTCAACCTGTACCGACACCTATTGTTCAACCATCAGTGTTGGGATCAACATTCCCTGTCAGGCCTCATTCCTGATCTATCCTGACAGCAGCAACACCTCCGGCACCTACCATTTCATCGACACATCTACCGGGAATCCTTCCGTTTGGTTTTGGAGTTTTGGAGACGGGTCTACTTCCTATCAGCAAAATCCTGTTCATACCTATCAATCGCCGGGGTTATATCTTGTCTGTCTTACCATTTCCGACAGTCTGAACCTTTGTACCAGTACTTCTTGTGATTCGCTCTTCGTGGGAGGAAATCCGGGTAACTGTACCTGCCGGTTCGATGCCACAACTACGGGATTGACGGTTGATTTCGAGGGATTTACAAGCGGGATCGACCCCACTATGTATACCTGGATATTCCCTGACGGGACCATCCAGTTTGGTCAGCAGATTACCTATACATTCATTGCCGCCGGGTATTACACGGTATTGTTGACGGCTGTTAATGCCGACAGTTGCACCTCTTATTATACCGGAACGGTTGTGGTTCAGGGAGGATCAACCAATGACATCTGGGGTCAGGTGATCATGGCAAACAGCTTTGCTGACGAGGCCATGGTTGTGCTTTTCAGCCAGACGCAAGGAACCGTCAACTTCATAGCGGAAGACACCTGTTATGTTGATTCAGCCGGTCACTATTTTTTCGCTAACCTTCCTGCAGGAACCTATTACCTGCTTGCAGAATTGTTACCCCTTTCGGTTGCATACGGGCAATATATTCCCACGTATTATGAATCTGCGGCTATTTGGCAGAACGCCATCCCGGTTGTGGTTGGACAAATCACAAACCCATACAATATTATCCTTCTCCCGGTTTTCGGAACGACTTATGGGAGCGGTAACATCACTGGTTTCATTGGCACTAAGCTGAAGGCTTTTGGAAGTGGTACACCGATAGCCGGTGCAGAGATCATGCTGCTCGATGAAAGTGACCGGATACTTGCTTTTGATGTATCTGATGAAAACGGCACTTTCTCTTTTGAAAGTATCGCCCTGGGATCGTATACCGTACATCCCGAGATGATCGGTAAAACCACTGTGGATGCAGACCTTACGCTAAGTCCGTCGAACAGCAGCATTTCGCTGACATATGTAGTGAGCGGTTCCAACGTATTTATGAGCCTGGAACCAGCTCCAGCGTCCCAGGAGGTGGCTGTAAGCAAGGTATTCCCCAATCCGCCTGTCAATGAAGCTGCCGTATCCATCAGGGTGCCGGAAGCAAGAACAATCAACCTCATGGTGATCAATCAGGTTGGACAGGTAGTAACTTCTGCGAATGCAGACATGCAAAAAGGAACAACAACAGTTCGCTGGGATGTAAGCGGTGATCCCGGTGGATTGTATTTTATCAAGATATCCTCACCGGATGGCCTCAGCATCATCAGGAAATACTCCATCATCCGGTAGGCTCCTCAAATCCCCACAAACCTGGAAAAGGGCGTCATCATTGGCGCCCTTTCGTTTTTATTGCTGATCTACGACCAACCGGCCCACACTGTGCAGGTTGCGGTTCAGGGTCAGCTGCCAGTAGTAGATTCCGGGGTTCAGCTTTATTTTGATTCGGAGATAGTTGGCCGGTCTCGGGTTTGACTGATAGATCAGTTTATTCTTGTTGTTGAATATCTTCACCATGGCGGTATCCAGATGTGCCGGTTCCCATTTGAACAAAACCATGGGATCGGAGGTAATGTTTGTTTCTTTTCCCGGGCTGATAAGGGTCCTGTTGTGATCGCGGTAGTGGATTTTAATCATTTCTTCCAGTTCCGGGCAGGGGGAAAAGGCTAATTTGTCGTCGACAACAACAGCTTTGTCCGGCTGTTTTTCAGGTGTTGAAATATCCTCCGGTTGTTGATTGACAATAGGAGGATTTCGATGTTCGAACAGTGGTTGTTCTTTTACGCTCCGCAACAGATAGAAGGCGGAGATGCCGAGGATGATCAGGATGGAGGCTGCCAGCAACAGCCAGGCAAATAACCCCGGATGGCCATCTCCTTCCAGCATGCTTTTCTGCAGTTGTTCACGAAATTCGATGGTGTCCTGGTCGGCCAGAACCTGATCCAGGTCTTTGTTTTGCCTCACTTCCCTGGCCAGCTCGGGATCTCCGGCCATCTGTTCTTCAAAGGCTTTCTTTTGTGATTCATCCAGTTCTCCCTGGTTGTAGGAGCTGATCTGGTCTTTAAATTCCTCTTCCATATCAGTAAAATCTTTTACATTTCGGATCTTTCATGATGCGACGGCGCAGCATGGCTTTGCACATGAATTTCCTCGACTTGGCATATTTTTCATTGGACAATTTCAGTATCCGCGCAATATCACGGTAGGTAAACTTCCTGAAAAACAGCCGGAGGATCTGTTGACAATCGGCAGGCAGGCCAATAAAATGCTGCATGAAAAGGCGGGATTTTTCCATCGCCTCGTCGTCAGGGGTGTCATCACAATCGTGCACAGCCATTTCATCTTCCACCAGCTCGAGGTTGTAGAAATGGCACTCATACTTCCTTTTCTCCAGTCGCTGGAACCACAGGTTCCGGGAGATGGAGAAGAGGTAGGTTTTCAGGGAGCAAGACAAGGACAAGGCGTTCCGGGCTGCCTTCTGGTATATGATGACCATGACATCCTGGAACAAGTCGCGGGCATCTTCTTCCGAGCCGGAGTTATCCGACACCAAATGCTTCACCGACTGGTAGTATTCCCTGTAGATGTACTTCAGGACAGCCTTGTCCTTATTTTTGATCCCCTCAATCAAGCACCGATCGTCATACCGGCTCATGATCTGTCGATTATACAGTTTAATCCGAAAAAATGGAAAAGGTCATCTGTTTTTTGAAAAAAAATTTTGAACTCATCCCCCCTGCCCCCTTCTCTTTGAAAAGAGAAGGGGAGTGGATGAGTTATTGTAAACCACTCGTGCCGGAAAGTTCCTTGAGGATGTTGTCTGCCAGGCGGCTGGCGCCCATGCGGAAGAGCTCCCTGGTAAGCCATTCGTCACCCAGGATTTCTTGAACCTGCTGATAGTATCCGATGGCCCGGTCAGGTTCGGAGACTCCTCCGGCGGGTTTAAATCCCACCTTTTTGCCTGTTTCCCGGTAATGGTCACGGATTGCCTGGAGCATGATCCCGGCTGCTTCGGGTGTAGCGCCAATGGGGATTTTTCCGGTGGAGGTTTTGATGAAGTCGGCGCCGGCACGGATGGCGATCTTGCTGGCTTTACGGATTTTTTCCGTGGAGATCAGTTCGCCCGTTTCGAGGATCACTTTCAGGGTAACCTTGCGGGCAACGTCCCGGGCTGCGACCAATTCATCATACACCTCGTCATACAGGCCTTCCAGAAATTTTCCGCGGGAGATCACGATATCGAGTTCATCGGCACCTTCCCTGATGGCATACTCCATTTCGCGCAGTTTGATCTGCAAATCACTTTGTCCGGAAGGGAAAGCCCCGGCCACCGAGGCCACACGAACATCTGTTCCTTCCAGCGCCAGCCGGGCCGTTTTAACGAGGGTGGGGTAGACACAGACTGCTGCCGCATCCGGAAACCCCTCACCCTGCGCATGAAATCCCGCTGCTTTCCGGCACAATTGCCGCACCTTCTCCTCCGTATCCGCCCCCTCGAGGGTGGTGAGGTCGAGAAAGCCGAGGAGGTGTTTTAGAATATCTGGTCTTGATGTTTTTGAGTGCTGATCCGTATTCATATATTATAAGTCAGGATGTGTTTATTTGCAAATATACGTAATCAGAAATAGATTTGAGTTATTCGATAAAATGGAAAATGGTCCCTTGTCAATCCAATTGTTCATTTATACCGAATCGGAACAGGTTTGCAAATTTAATACTACTGTTCCTCTCGGTATAACTCATTCTAAGCAGCTTTGCAATTGCAAACCTGCCAAGAATGAGTATACAATGGTACATTGTACCTCTTCGACTTTGTGTGCCCTTTTTCGCCTTGGTGGTTGAAGGAAACTGTCTATTTACCGCGAAGAACACAAAGTTTTGCGCAAAAGGCACAACGTTACAGTGTTGAAATTAGAAGTTGAAGCTCAGTCCGGCGCTGGGCATGATGGGGAGCTGATTCACCCGCTTGTAGGTGACGCGGTCGAAATAAAAGATATTGCTCCGGTCGTAGACGTTGGTTACACTCAGGTCGGCTTCGAGTTTGGAGAATCTTCCAAAGTTCCATATTTTCTTGATGCTCAGGTCGAGCCGATGGTAGCTCGGCAGGCGGCCTTCGTTGTAATCAGCGTACAGGATTCCCAGTTCCCCGTTGGAGGTGGTGTAATTGCTGTTGATGCCGTTGGAGAAATTGATTTTCTCAAAATAGCCCTGGGTCTGGGTAAACGGGAAACCGCTTCCGTAGTTCCAGCGCACATCGAAGATCCAATTACGCTTCTTGCCGGCGGTATAGGAAAACATGAGGTTGAGGTTATGACGCCGGTCGTAATGGGGCACATACCACTGAAATCCGTCGTACATATTGACATAGGATAGGGAATACACGGCCCAGCAGGCAACCCGTCCCTGTTCATATTTGATGGAGAGGTCGGCTCCTCTGGCGTTGCCTTTCTCGATAATGAAATCTTTCTTCAGGATATCGGGTTCATTGGAATACTCGGGGCTATCGTCATAGATCTTATGGAAGTTCAGGTTGGTGAGCTGCGGATAATACTTGTAGTATCCTTCCAGGTTCAGGAGCAAGTGATGAACAGGTTCCCATTCAATACCCAGAATGAGATGGCGGGATTTCTGCAATTTGCTGGTCACCTCTTTCCCTTCAAACTGATCCTGCAGGTTGTCGGGGCCGGAGAGGAATCCATAGAAGAGGTTGACCACATCCCGGGGATAGGTGGCGCTGATGAAGTTCTGTGAATAGAAGCCCCCGGCCAGCTTCACACGGACGGTTTCCGACAGGTTGTATTTCATGGCCAGCCTGGGTTCCAGCACAACTTCTGCCAGCGAGGCATACCATTGCACGCGTACCCCGGGCTCAACAAGCAAGCGTCCAGGTTTCCACTTATAATTCAGGAAGCCGGCTAATTCAGTCGTATTCTGGGTGTAGTCGATCTTGCGGTTAAGGCTGTTGTAGAAATCGAAGATGGTCTTGAAGCCGAACATCTCCAGGCCATATTTCAGTTCATCGCGACCGAAGAAATAGGTGAAGTTCAATCCGATATTGAACCCTCCAATGGAGCTGCTTCGCTGTGACCTGGAGACTTCGTCGAGGGTGATCTTGTAGTATGAATAGGTGCAAATCCCGTTGATGAGCACCGACGACTTGGGTGGGATCACAATGAAATTCAACCCACCTCCGGATGAGTTCCATTTGAAGTCCTGGATCTCCCGGTAATTGACGTGGTCGTTGAAATTAAACCCAAACAGGTTGACTTTTGATCCGTTGGCGGCATTGATGGAAAACTTCCCGTATATATCTGAAAAACTAAATGGGAGTCCTTGTTTATCAATGTATTGGTAAAATATTTTCGAGCTTTCTTTCAGGTACGAGTTTTTGTAAGAGAGGATGAAGGAGGCGCTTCCCCTGCTGTCTTCTTTTTCTTTGACGATGGGTCCCTGCAGGAGCAATTTGGCGCCAAAGGTGCTTACATCTGCTTTCCCGGAAAACCTTTTCTTGTTTCCGTCGATGGTCTTGATATCCATGATCGAGGAGATCCGGTCTCCGTACTCTGCATTAAATCCGCCCGTGTAGACATCGGCATTGCGCATGATATCCATGTCGAAGACCGAGAAAAAGCCAATGGAATGGAAGGGATTGTAGATGGTCATGCCATCGAGCAGCACTTTATTCTGGATCGGAGAGCCACCGCGGATATAGAGTTGCCCACCCTGATCGCCGGTAAAAATAACCCCCGGCAGCACCTGCAGGTACTGGGCAAGATCGGCCTGGCCGCCCACCATGGGGATCTGCTTGATCTCTTTGGGGGTAACCTTGATGAGGGAGGTCTGGGTTTCGATCTTGCGATCCTGTCTTTCAGCAGAGATACTCACTTCTTCGAGGTTGATGGCTGATTTTTTCAGATAGAACTTATGCGAGAGAAGGTCATCGCTCTTTATCACGATCGGCAGGTTCAGGGTGTCATATCCCAGATATGTAATCCGGAGGGTATAGCTTCCCGGTGGTACCTTGGAGATCACAAAGTACCCATTCAGGTCGGTGGTGGAGCCATAGGTTGTTTTCACCAGGTACACATTGGTGAAGATAACAGGTTCTCCGGTCTCTTCTTCATAGATGAAGCCACGGATCGTCCCTGTTGCCTGCTGGGCTTGCAAAGCGAATGACAGCATCAGGAAGGAGAGGATGAGGAGTGAAAAGGTCAGGCGCATGGGAGGCGGGGGTTGTTGGTTGAGTCACAGAGTGATGTGTGATAGAATTATTGGTGGTTTATGGTTTGCAAACTTACATGAAATTTCCCGATTACACATAAACGGGATAAAAATCCAGTCCGCCTCTCAATAGCCGCGCGTACTCGAAGTACAGTATATTTGCGGTAAAAACATTTGTATGAA
>Ga0194127_10002520_pt1 | contig 24782 bp, 20 predicted proteins | sample TA2KigC100mmetaG_FD_148624 | JGI IMG/M metagenome (GOLD analysis project Ga0194127, IMG submission 148624) | Freshwater microbial communities from Lake Tanganyika, Tanzania - TA2015036 Kigoma Deep Cast 100m | ecosystem: Environmental > Aquatic > Freshwater > Lake | place: Tanzania: Lake...
ACGGGCTACTGCGTTTCAGGGCTGTCGGTGGTATTGACAGTCGCATTCTGGTGGCTAAGAGGCTACGAGTTGGTATTCATGCGTTACCCGGTGTAATCGGCAGCAAACCGATCCACTTGCAGAAAAAAGGTGAACAGGATAAACCTTTCCGCGAAGATTCACTTTACATCGACTGCGGTTTTAAAAATCATGAAGAAGCCGCAGGTTATCTTAAAGTTGGCGAATATGCTACTTTTGATGTCAAATGCGCGGCGATCAGTAAAAACGCCTTTCGGGGCAAGGCCTTTGACAATCGGGCCGGCTGCCTGGTTTTGCTCAGCCTGCTGCTTGAGAAAAACAGTCTCAGTTTTGACGCAGCCTTTACCGTCCAGGAAGAAGTGGGAACCAGGGGAGCCCAGATTGCTGCTTATACCATGGAGCCCGATCGGGCTCTGGTAGTGGAATCAACGGCAGCAGCTGATACTCCCGAAACAGAACAGGAGTTATCTTCTACCATCCTTGGTCAGGGCCCGGCCATCAGTCTGATGGACAGCACGGTTATGGTTGACCGTCAAATGCGAAACGAGCTGACCGTGGCAGCCGAAAAAGCGGGGATCATTTATCAATACCGTCGCTTTACAGGGGCCGGCACTGACGGTGGCGCTATAGCCTATTCGCGCAGTGGTGTAAAAACGGCGGTCCTCTCAGTGCCCTGTCGTTATATTCATTCTCCCCACAGTGTTCTCTATGAAAGCGATTTAAAGTCAACTATTGATCTGGTCAGAAGCTGGCTGGACACTCAGCAATAAGCGAGGTACATTACGATGGAAAAAATATTAAAGACCTTAACTGAACTGTACGGGCCTTCCGGTGAAGAAGAAACTGTCAGGGAGAAGATTCTTGAGCTGGTGGGCAAGCGGGCAGACTCAACTTTTACCGATCAGCTGGGTAATCTCTTTGTGCTATTCAGGGGTAATGCGCCAAAAATTTTAATATCGGCACACATGGATGAAATTGGTATTATAGTAACAAATATAGACGAAAATGGTTTCCTCCGCTTGGCTCCACTGGGTGGCTTGTCACCATCTATTCTCACCGGTCAGCGCCTCAGGTTTAAAAGCGGTTTAATCGGACTGGTTTACCATGAAAAGATCAATGATCTAAAAGAACTTACCTGGCCAAAACTATATCTGGACATCGGCCAGAAAAGTAGGTCCGAAGCTGAAAAAGTAGTCGCTATCGGTGATCTGGCCTGTTTCGATCAACCATTTGTCTCAGTCCCCGGAAGTCGCTTTTTGGCGAAGGCGATGGATAACCGGGCCGGCTGTGCCGTGTTAGTCGAAACAATTAGTGGCTTAAAAAGACCTCTGCCCCAGGAAGTTTGCTTCGTGTTCTCTGTCCAGGAAGAGCTGGGCTTGCGGGGAGCAAAAACAGCTGCTTTCGGTTATGAACCGGACTACGGTTTGGCTGTTGATGTGACCCGGGTTGGCGATACTCCTAAAGCTGACAATATGGCCGTCAGCTTAGGTTTGGGACCGGCCATCAAAGTGAAAGACAGTTCGGTGATCACTCATCCGTTAATCAGGCGCTTTATGGTTGATCAGGCAAAGAACCTTAATATTGACTATCAGCTGGAAGTTCTGGAAAGAGGCGGTACTGATGCCGGAGCTATCCATCTTTCGAGAGCTGGGGTGCCCTCGGGGGCTCTTTCCATACCCTGCCGCTATGTGCATACACCCTCCGAAATGGTGGACAGCGCTGATCTTGAAAATGCCGTTAACCTATTAAGCGGGTTACTGAGAGTACCCTGGCCGGCAGTTACGGAAGGGCATCTATAGATGGAAGAGACCACCATTCGTCATGAACAGCTCTACCTGAACGCCCTAAATCGCCTGCCTAGCCTTGGAGCCAGGCGAATCACTGCTCTTATGGCTCACTACGGTTCAGCTGCGCAAGTCTGGCAGAATTCGGGTCAAGAATACGCCCAGATCCTTTCATTAAAAACGGAAGTCGGGGAGCAGCTGGCAGAGGATAAAGAGGCCCTTGATCCGGAGTTTGAATGGTCAAGGCTTGAACAATACAACATAAAGACCCTGTCTATTGAAGCTGTAGATTACCCCTGGCTTCTGCGGCAAATACCCCATCCCCCGCCAATTCTCTACTATCGTGGCTGTCTCGAAGGCCTATCCGGTTCGGCTGTGGCCATTGTTGGCAGCCGGCGGTCCACCTTTTACGGGCAGGAAGTGGCTGGGAGACTGAGTAAAGAGCTGGCATCAGCGGGAATTGCCGTTGTCAGCGGCATGGCTCTTGGGGTCGATACTGCTGCCCATCGCGGTGCCCTTGAAGGCGGAGGCAAAACGGCAGCGGTGCTCGGCTGTGGCCTGGATTTTTGCTATCCTCCACAAAATAGAAAACTGATGGAGGAGATTGTTTTAGCAGGGGTGATCTTCAGTGAATTTCCTCTGGGCACTCAACCGTTGGCTGCCAATTTTCCTCAGCGTAACAGGATTATCAGTGGTCTGACCCTTGGGACTGTAGTCGTCGAGGCAACAGCTAAAAGCGGGTCGCTGATTACTGCCAACTTTGCCTTGGAGCAGAACAGGGAAGTTTTTGCTGTACCCGGTAATATCGGCTCTCCCTACAGTCGCGGCTGCCACCGGTTAATCAAAGAGGGAGCCCGGCTGGTTGAATCTGCTGCTGATATTTTAGCAGAACTCAATCTGGCAGAGAGCTTGGAAGAGCAACTTTCGCTGCCATTACCGGCACCGGAGCTGTCGGATGATGAAAATATGTTATTACGACTAATCCCCTACTATCCAATTCAGATTGATGATTTGATCCGGTCCGGGGCCTTCAGTGCAGCTTCTACCAGCTCGCTGCTGCTTTCTCTGGAACTGAAGAAACTGATCCGCCAAACTCCGGGCAAATATTTTTGCCGCATTTGACAAGTGTGGTAGAATACCTTCCGGGATCTTTTCCGACCGGCTAGGAGGTTTATCTATTGAATCTAGTAATCGTTGAATCACCAACTAAAGCACGGACAATCAGTAAATTTTTAAACAGAAACTATAAAGTGCTGGCCTCCAATGGTCACCTGATTGATCTACCACGCAGCAAACTGGGTGTTGATATCGAACATGGATTTGAACCGAACTATATAACAATACGTGGTAAAGGCAAATTGATGAAGGAACTTAAAGCTGCCGGAAAGAAAGCCGATCAGGTTTTTCTGGCAGCCGACCCTGATCGGGAAGGGGAAGCGATCTGCCGCCACATCGGCAAGGCTTTAAATCTTGACCTGGAAAAGCCCTGTCGGGTAGAGTTTCATGAAATAACAAAAGCAGCAGTTAAAGAAGCATTTTCTGCACCGAGGCTGATTAATCAGAATATGTTTGATGCTCAGCAAGCCCGCCGGATCCTTGATCGGTTGGTCGGCTACAAAATATCTCCGTTGCTCTGGAGTAAGGTGCGCAGTGGTTTAAGCGCCGGCCGGGTCCAGTCAGTTGCCGTGCGTTTAATCTGTGAACGCGAAGCAGAGATTAATAATTTTAAAGCGGAAGAATACTGGACCATTGATGCCTTGCTTGAAGAACCGGAATCAAAAGGAAACTTTAAAGCGGCCCTTGATCGTTATAAAAAGAAAAAAATTGAGCTGAAGCAAAAAGCAGACGCCGAATCTGTGGTCGCAGCGGTTAAGGATGAGGTTTTCACCGTCAGCCAGATCACCCGCAGTAATCGCAAAAGACGTCCCGCTGCTCCTTTTACCACCAGCAGCCTGCAACAGGAAGCCTCAAATCGTTTGGGCTATACCAGTCGCAAAACAATGAGTATTGCCCAGCAGCTCTACGAAGGTATTAATGTTGGTGAAAAAGAGACATCGGGCCTGATCACCTATATCCGGACTGATGCGACCAGAGTCTCAGCCCAGGCTCAGGATGAGGCGCGCAGCCTGATCAAATCTAAATTTGGGAAAGAATATCTGCCGGAAAAACCTCCCCAGTACAAGTCACGCCAAGGAGCCCAGGAAGCGCATGAAGCGATCCGGCCAACAGTAGTAAATCTTGAACCTGACTTGATCAAACAGCATCTTTCACGCGATCAAAACCGACTTTACCGCTTGATCTGGGAGCGTTTCGTTGCCAGCCAGATGAACCCTGCTGTCTATGACCAGATCAGGGTTAACATTGTGGCCGGTGATTACCAGTTTAAGGCAACCGGCTCTAGCCTTCTTTTTTCAGGTTTTCTAATCCTGACAAAAGCAGAAGACGAAAATGGTGAAACAATCTTGCCACCACTGAAGGAAGGGCAATTGCTGAAGCTCTCTGACCTATTCCCGGAGCAGCATTTTACCCAGCCTCCGCCACGCTATAGTGAAGCGTCACTGATTAAAACCCTTGAAGAAAAAGGGATTGGCCGTCCCAGTACCTACAGCCCGATCATCGAAACGATCCAGGGCCGTGGTTATGTGGTCAGGGAAAATAAGGCGTTCATCCCAACTGAACTTGGTTTTATCATTGTTGATCTGATGCTGAACTACTTCCCAGAAGTGATCGATATCGATTTTACAGCCCGCCTTGAGCAGCAGCTTGACGATATTGAAACAGGAAAGTTGAAATGGCTGCAGGTGATCACCGATTTTTATGATGGGTATTTTAAGGATCGCCTGTCATATGCCGAAGAAAAGATTGAAAAAGTGGAGATAGCTCCCGAATTAAGCGATGAAATCTGTCCGCAGTGTGGCAAGAACCTGCACTATAAGCACGGCAGGTTTGGACGGTTTTTAGCCTGCCCATCATATCCGGATTGCAAGTTCACGAAAAAAATTGTCAAGGAAACCGGTGTGCTATGCCCCGTTGATGGCGGTATGATAATTGAGCGGCGCAGTAAAAAGGGACGTGTATTTTACGGATGTAGCAACTACCCCACCTGCAATTATTCTCTTTGGAATAAACCCCTTCGGGAACCCTGTCCAAAATGTGGCTCGCTGATGACGGAACATTGGAAAGCTCGAAACCATTATGCCCGCTGTAACGATAAAGATTGTGGCTACGAGAAGGCGCTGTTTTTAAAGAAAAGCTCTGCAAACATTTAACGATAAGGCTGTTTACTAATTGGGTGAATATTTTTAAAAAACCGCACGACTTACTTGCAAGCTTTTATTGCTTATGTTAGGATGTTTAGGGTGTTGCTTCGTGGGCCTGATGGATTGTTATGAATGGCTGGAGCGTTTTCTGAATCATCTTTACCTGGAAAGAAATGCATCGCCACTGACTTTACAAGCGTACCGGAACGATCTCTTGCAGTTTTTAGAACTGGCGGAAAATGATCAGGGGGTTATTGAGGATCTTAATCATTTAACGCTCCGAAAATTTTTAGCCCTGTTGAAAGAAGGCAATTACTCCAGGCGTTCAGTTGCGCGTAAGCTTTCGGCGACGCGTTCTTTTTTGTTCTATTTGCAGCGGGAAAAGGTGATCGAGGGCGGCAAATGGTCAGTTGTTTCCCGGCCAAAACTGGGGAAAGCGCTACCACGGTTCTTATATTATCATGAAGTTGAACTGTTACTTGCTGCTCCGGATAGCAGGACGCTTTTAGGTTTTCGCGATCGGACCCTGCTTGAGTTGCTCTACGCTTCGGGTTTCAGGGTCAGTGAACTGGTTTCTTTAAAAGGATCTTCGTTACAGCTCGAAGAGAGACTGATAAAAGTGATGGGCAAGGGGCGCAAGGAGAGGATCATTCCTGTCGGTCGGGTGGCTACCGCTTTACTGGCCGAGTATTTAGAACTGATCAGGCCTGCGCTACTGGCAAAAAGTAAAAATCAGGTACCGGCAGATGAGATTTTTTTAAACAAATACGGAGAGCCATTAAGCGATCGCGGCGTGCGCTATCTTTTTCAGAAGTATATCAGACAAGTATCACATAAGGAGGATATTACTCCGCATTCTCTGCGACATTCCTTTGCGACACACCTTCTTGAAAGAGGTGCTGATTTAAGGGTGGTCCAGGAACTTTTGGGTCATGTCAGTATTTCCACCACCCAGATTTATACACATGTGACTAAGGAGATGTTGCGCGAAGTTTACCAAGCCTCATTTCCCCGAAAATAAAAGCTAAAGGTGGTTTGCAAGTGATCCAGGCAACGACAATAGTGGCAGTCAAAAAGGGCGGGCAGGTAGCTGTTGCCGGAGATGGCCAGGTAACTTTCGGCAATGGCACGATTATCAAGCACGGCGCCAGGAAGGTTAGGCGGCTATACAACGATCAGGTCATTACCGGGTTTGCCGGCTCGGCAGCTGATTCACTGACTCTTTGTGAAAAATTTGAGGCAAAACTTGAGAGCTACCAGGGCAATCTGGTCAGGGCAGCAGTGGAATTGGCCAAGGATTGGCGCACAGATCGGGTTTTACGGCGTTTGGAAGCAATGCTGGTTGTCGCAAACAGTGAAGCATTATTGATTATATCAGGAACCGGAGAGGTCATTGAACCAGACGACGGAGTTGCTGCTGTCGGATCTGGGGCGCCGTATGCTCTCGCAGCGGCGCGGGCTCTGTTGCGCAACACTGATTTTTCGCCAGGCAAAATTGCCGGCGCAGCGCTCAAGATTGCTTCGGAAATCTGTGTCTATACCAATGATCAGATCATCATTGAAGAATTGTAGAAGGGTTGATTGCAGCTATGTTAAATGAAGAACTGACACCACAACAGATTGTATCTGAGCTGGACCGTTTTATTGTCGGGCAGCTGGAGGCAAAGCGCTGTGTGGCAGTTGCCCTGCGTAACCGTTACCGTCGCCGGCAGCTGCCAGAAGAACTGCAGGAAGAAATTATGCCCAAAAACATCATTATGATCGGTCCCACCGGGGTTGGTAAAACAGAAATTGCCCGCCGTTTGGCCCGTTTGGTCAATGCCCCATTTGTCAAAGTTGAAGCGACAAAATTTACTGAAGTCGGTTATGTTGGCCGGGATGTAGAATCAATGGTGCGTGACTTGGTTGAGACTTCGATTCGGATCGTTCAAAACGAGAGGATGTCTGAAGTTCAGGAGAAGGCTGCAATCAATGCCGAAGATCGCCTGATAGAAGTAATTTCTCCCCTGCCGCAGAGAAGAAAAAAATCAGCTAATCCACTAGGTTTTCTTTTCGCAGGAGCGCAGGCACCCGAGGATAATGCGGAGGACCCTGCTTTTGTTGAAAGAATGCAGCTGGCCAGGGAAGAACAGGAAAAAGTTAAAGTTCGTTTTTTGCAGGGTAAGATGGAGGATCAGCAGGTTGAAATCGAGATTGAAGAGCGGCGTCCGCAGATGATGGAAATTTTTACTGGCCAGGGGATGGAGGAAATGGGCATCAACCTGCAGGACATGCTTGGCAACCTGGTGCCTCCCAAAAAGAAAAAGCGGAAAGTGCCGATTTCAGAGGCCAGGAAGATTTTTGAGCAGGAAGAGGCTCAACGTTTAATTGACATGGATGCCGTAACTAGTGAAGCTTTGGCAAGAGCGGAGCAGTTAGGAATAATTTTTCTAGACGAAATTGACAAAATTGCCGGTAAAGATTATCATGGATCTGGTCCTGATGTTTCAAGAGAAGGGGTTCAGCGGGACATCCTGCCGATCGTGGAAGGCTCCACGGTTGTGACCAAATATGGTCCAGTTAAGACCGATCACATCCTTTTTATTGCGGCCGGCGCTTTTCATACCGCTAAGCCTTCGGATTTGATTCCGGAGCTGCAGGGACGATTCCCGATCAGGGTCGAACTGGATAGCTTAACCGAAGAGGATTTTGTCAGGATTCTTACGGAGCCTAAAAATGCTTTGGTGAAGCAGTACAAAGCGCTGTTGGAGACGGAAGGAGTGAGTTTATCTTTTACCGAAGACTCAATCATAGAAATCGCCCAGACAGCCTGTTACCTTAATCAGGAGATGGAAAATATCGGAGCAAGAAGGTTGCACACAATCATGGAAAAAGTTCTTGAAGAGCTATCATTTGATTTACCGGGCGACAAAGATGTTGGCATTTTAACTATTGATCGGAATTATGTTCAGGCCAGGCTGCAAAAAGTGGTTAAAGATAAAGATTTAAGCAAATATATTTTATAAACTCTGGAACGAAGAAAGGTGGGTGAAAGACGTGATTTCTTCTCCCTTGCTTGAGAAGACCCGTCGGATTAACAAGATATTACAAAAAACTGGTGGCGACCATGTTGACTTTAAGGAGGTTTCCGAGGTCCTTAAAAATGTCATTCATGCCAACGTATACATTGCCGATAAAGAAGGTGTAATCCTGGGTTGGTCACTGGTTGATGAATTTGAATGTGAATTAATGGTCAACAACGTTTTGGAAGATGGTTTTTTCCCGGAAAAATATAATGAGTTTTTACTGCGTGAAGACGAATCAAGGGTTAACCTGCGTCAGAAGACAAATGACTGCGTATTCATTGATAAAGAGCGATGCCTCTTTGCCAACAAAATCACCACTATAGTGCCAATACTCGGTGGTGGTGAGAGGATTGGCACTTTGCTGCTGGCCCGCTTTAATGAGCTTTTTGATGCCGAAGATTTAATCCTGGCTGAAACCGGGGCAACCGTAGTCGGTATGGAAATTCTTCGCTCCAGAGCTGAAAAGCTTGAAGAAGATGCCCGTAATAAGGCCGTGGTTCAGCTTGCAGTAGCAACACTCTCCTATTCAGAGCTGGAAGCAGTGGAACATATCTTCGAAGAACTTGGTGGAAATGAAGGGCTCCTGGTAGCCAGTAAGATTGCCGATCAGCTTGGTATAACCAGGTCTGTTATTGTTAACGCCTTGCGTAAATTTGAGAGCGCCGGCGTAATTGAGTCACGGTCGTTGGGCATGAAGGGCACATACATCAAGGTTCTCAACCCCTTCCTGCTGGATTATCTGGCTAAAAAAGCAAAACCGTACTAAACGGCAGTAAAATTCTTTGATAATCAGCGGTTCCCGGCTTAAGTGTCCGGGACCGCTTCTTTTTTTCTGAGCTTAGTTTTAGTTGAATTATTTATGGGGGCAGGAAAAATGTTATGATCTGATTAATTCTTTACATGGGGGTGGAGAATTGTCTGCTAATCTGGAAGTGAAAGAGCTTCAAACAAAAGAGGAGAGGAGGTTATTTGTAGAGTTACCCTGGAGCCTTTACAAAGATGACCCTAATTGGATTCCGCCTTTACTGAGTGATATGCTTGCGACCCTGGATCCTCAGAAAAACGCTCTCCTGAGGCTGGGCCCTTCACGTTTTTTCCTTGCCTATCAAAATCAGCAACCAGTTGGACGGATTGGTGCCGGGATGGATTTACGCCTGAATAAAGCCAAGGGAAATCATTTAGGTTACATCACATTATTTGAATCGATAAAAGATTACAGAGTTGCTGCCGCCCTTTTTAACAGCGCCACCGGGTGGTTGAAGGAGCAGGGAGCTACAATGGTGACCGGGCCGCAGTCACCAAGCAATGGGGATGATTATCGAGGGCTGCTGATTGATGGCTTTGACAGTCCGCCGGTTTTGCTGAACTCGTATAATCCAAGTTATTATAGCGGTTTTATGGAAGAGTACGGTTTTAAAAAGCACTTTGATCGTTTTGCCTATTACTATGATCTTAGCGGTGGTCCTCCGGAACGGCTGACCAGGGGCGTTGCGCTTGCTCAGAATAAATACGGTTTTTCGGTCCGTAAAATAGATCTGAAAAACCTTAATGTTGAGAGGGCTATCATCAAAAAGGTCGTCGAAGACTCAATGCCCGATTGGCCTGACATGATTCCCCCCAGTGATGAAGAGCTGATTGACGAAATTGAAAAGCTGAGACAGTTGGCGGTGCCCGATCTTGTTCTCTTTATTGAGAATAAAGATGGTGAATGTCTCGGTTTTGCTGTAGCCCTGCCGGACTACAATCAGGTTTTAAAGCATCTTAATGGCAGGCTTTTCCCCACCGGGTTTTTTAAATATTTATGGTATAAACGTAAAATGACCGGTGTACGCATGTTTGCTCTATTCGTCACGCCACAGGGGCGCCGCAGGGGTGTTTCAGCTGCCCTATACTACTATACGATGCAAAATGCCAGGCGGCTTGGGTTTACACACGGAGAAGGCTCCACCATTCATGAATTTAATACGCGTATGAATATTGACGCTCAAAAAGCAGGTGGTAGGCTTTATAAGACTTACCGCATTTACCAACTGGATTTATAAATAGCTGGAATCATATACTTTCATTAATGAAGAACAGAGGAGCACGACAATGACCAATGAAACTAATCATAAGAATGAACTGCTGATCATTAAAACACCTGCTGATCATTTGCAGATAGAACCGCTGATCGAACGCTTTAAAAAAGTTGCTGCCGGTAATAACAAAATCACCTTCGTTGGATCAGCTGCCGGTAACAGTGAGAGTAAAGCACTGATCATGACCTGGGGCGAGCTGCACCATAACGCCAAAGGAATGGCTGCTATTTTGCAGGCAGGAGGCATTACGCCCGGTAACCATATCGCCTTGCTTGGACCAACCACCTATAATCTGGTTACGGCAATCCAGGCAGTGTTGTTGTGTGGCGCCAGTGTCAGTATGCTGCCGATACCGATGCGTTTCAGTTCGGTGGAAGAGTTTACCAATCAAACCCGCAGTCTGATGAAGCATGGTGATATCGATCTATTACTATTAGATCCGGACCTGGCTGCTTACCACGAAACAAAACCGGGAGATCCGCCGCTGATTTTGTTGAGCGAGTTGGAGCCTGCTACCGGAAAGCCGACAGCCGGCGATTATCGTGAAATTGATTATGATCCTGAAAGACTGGCAGTTTTGCAGTTTACCTCAGGATCAACTTCCAGCCCCAAAGGGGTTATGCTGCCTAACCGAATCCTGGAAGCAAATGTATTTGGGATGATTGATGCTGCACAGATAGCTCCTGAAGATATTTTTGTTTCCTGGCTGCCACTTTACCACGACATGGGCTTGGTCGGCCTTCTGATTGTTCCGATGACCGTTGGCTGCTCCCTGGTACTCGCCGCGCCCCAGGACTTCCTGGGCCGCCCGGCTGACTGGATGCGCTGGATGCATGATTACAAAGGGACCGTTACGTCAGGTCCCAATTTTTCATGGGTTCTGGCTGCCAGGGCCTTTAAACGCATGACCGATAAAGAAGAAATGCTGGACTTAACCCGGGTAAGACTTGCCTTAAACGGTGCCGAGCCGGTTGATCCTGCCGTGGTAGAAACTTTGATTGAAACATCCAAACCTCATGGGTTCAGGGCCGAGGCTGTCTTCTGCGCCTTTGGCATGGCTGAGCTGTCGCTGGGTGGAACTTTTCCACCTCTTTTAAGAGGAATGGCAACCGATACGATTGATCGCAATGTCTTGGAAGAAGAAAAAATTGCCAAACCAGTACCCGCGGGCAGCAAGAACTCAAGACGTTTCCCGCTGCTGGGAACGCCGATTCCGGGTCTTGAAATGCGGATTTCAGATCCGTCAACTGGACAGATTCGCGGTTTGCGCGAAGTTGGTGAACTTGAGATCAGGGGAACTTCAGTAATGACTGGTTACTATAAGCGACCTGATTTAAATGAAGATCTTTTTCATGAAGGTTGGTTGCGAACTGGTGACTTAGCTTACTTTGTTGAAGGGCCTGGCGGAGGCGACCCGGAGCTGATACTTTGCGGTCGGATCAAGGATGTGATTATTATTTCCGGCCGTAATATTTTCCCCGAGGATATCGAGCGATCGATTGGCTCCGTTGAAGGGGTAAGGGCCGGTAATGTTATCGCCTTCGGCGTTGAAGGAGACAAACGTAAAGAAACTATTGTTGTTGTGGCTGAGGCACGCACTGACAACTACGAAGAAGTTAAAAAAGCGGTGCGCCATCAGGTCGTTGGGATAGTTGGTTTCCCGCCGCGCGACATTGTATTGGTGCAGCCGGGTACCTTACCCAAGACCAGTTCCGGTAAACTGCAACGAACCCTCTGCCGCAAACAGTATCTAGATCACGAGTTGCAGGTTTTGGAAGGTTAATAGCAATCATCAAATAATCGCAAAGAAACGCGGTCTCAATCCGCGCTTCTTTGCGACATGATTACTGTTAAATAAATTTCATGTACTCTGGCTAAAGGAACAAGCGGTGGTAAAGTGAAGTATGCTTACGTAAACACGCTGTTTTTCCCTTATAGGCGCTCTAACAGAAGTGTGATGATCAGTCCTGCCAGCATCACGATCAGAAGCAGAGGTAAAAGAGGCAGCACAATACCACGGATATCTTCTTTAAAATACTCCTTGGTCAACGCAAAACAGGGATGAGCCGGGGAAATAATATGGCCGGCAGTCGAGCTGGAGTAAATGTAAGCGGCATAAGCACTAAAAGCTAATGTGTCACCAACGGGTAATAGCGGTATAAATAATGGGAAAACTATGGCAATACTGGCGGAATTGTCTCCAGTGAGCATCCCGACCAGAAAAGGGATGAAAATGATTAAAAACAGGACTGGAATGCCAAGCCCCAGAACCAGGTTGGTCATATCGGTCAAAACTGCAGACTCTTCAAGCATCTCCTTATAGACCATAATCCCAATGATAACTAAAGCTACCGGAAGTTTTATGCCCGGTATGATCATCGTCTTAAGACGCTCAATTACCGTTGCTATACACTTTTCTGCTGGCAGGTAATTGATAAGCGCCAAGATCACTCCGGCGGCGATGGCCAGCGGAAAATAAAGTTCAAAAAGAACTACCAACAGCATAATAAAAATCAGCGGCAGAATAGTTCTGATCAGCTTCCACAGTCTCAACCATGAAAAATTGAAGCCAGTACTTATTGGTTCGTAGCCACGAAAGAGCAGATAAAAACCGCTGATTAGCCCAATCAAGGTTAGGGGCAGATTAATAAGCATAAAGCGGCTTATTGAAACTCCGGAGATTTGTGAGGCGAGAATCAGGCTGGGGAAAATTGGAAGTATAAAGTAGAGGACATGTCTGAACCAGATATTGATAGCAGCCTGACGGTGTGGGGGCAGATTGAGTTTACTGCCCGCTTCAGCACAAAGGGGAGCAGAAAGGATTGCCCCACCCGGCACAGTCAGCATGCCGATTAGAACAGGCATGCTGGCCGAGACTAACCTCATATCGGCAACAAGGTTATGCAAATTCTCGACAGCCTCTCCCAGCGCACCGGTATCTTTTAGGATATTGCCAAGAATACCGAGGAGAATGATGCTGATCACCAGCATTACTGTTATGTCATTAACCAAACCACTGTAAAAAACATTGATCAATTCAATGAAACTCAAGCCAGCCAGAAAACCCAGGGTAAGAGCGCCGAATAGCATAATCAGGCCGATGTTAAGTTTTTTATAAATCCCAATTAGAATAACTATGACTGAAGCTGTGAGCGAAAAATACCAGGGCAACTTTTGATCTTTTGCCCCTTCCTTAGGTATGGTGAGAACAAAGATAATATATCTTATCCCAGAAATATACCCGGTGCAAGAATCAGCAAAAAATACGAAAAATGATAAAGAGCGCCGCTGTATAAGCGGTGCTCTTTTCTGGTGCCGAAGGTGGGAGTTGAACCCACATGCCCGGAGGGCGCACGATTTTGAGTCGTGTGCGTCTGCCAATTCCGCCACTTCGGCCCGGTAGAAAAATATTAGCATAATTTACAGCCTGAGGCAAGCGCTTCAGGCTAATTGTTCTCCCTGGTGTTGGCAGTGAAATTGAGAATAATAAATAATTCAGTTTAAAGATGATAATTTCCGGACTATTGCATTAAGTTAATAAATTCACAAAGCAGGGAAAAGATATTTGTCCAGAGAAAATATTAAACGGTAAAAGTATCTTTTGCCTGACTATTTAAATAAGGGGTGACAAATGTATGAGTGAGTTAATTAAAGGTGGTGCTTTTCTGCTTGGCCCGGTGGATGAAAACACGGTTTTCACTCCCGAGGATTTTGATGACATCCATTTAATGATCAAAAAAACCAGCTATGATTTTATGAAAAATAAGGTAGAACCGAGGATGGATGAAATCGAAGTGAAGGCCGAAGGGGTAACCCTCGACCTGATTCGGCAGGCTGGTGAACTGGGAATGATTGGCAGTGACATTCCAGAAGAGTATGGCGGAGAAGAAGCTGATAAGATTACCACGATGATCATCACCGAAAACGCTTCAATATGCGGTGGTTCATTTGCCACATCTTTCGGGGCTCACACCGGTATTGGTACTTTGCCGATTGTCTATTTCGGTAACGAAGAGCAGAAGAAAAAGTACCTGCCTGGCCTGGCCAGCGGAGAAAAAATTGCTGCCTACGCCCTGACTGAGCCCGAAGCCGGTTCAGATGCCCTTAACTGTAAGACCAAAGCCGTGCTTTCAGATGACGGCAAGTACTATATTCTAAACGGGGCAAAGCAATATATTACTAATGCGACCTGGGCTGACGTTATTGTCACTTATGCCAAGATTGATGGCGAAAGATTTACTGCATTTATAGTTGATGCTGATTGTGAAGGTGTATCAATCGATCCCGAAGAGAAGAAGATGGGAATCAAGGGTTCTTCCACCTGCAGTGTTATTTTTGATAATGCCAAGGTTCCGGTTGAAAACATGCTCTGGGTAGAAGGCAAAGGGCACCAGGTTGCTTTCAACATTTTAAATATCGGGCGCTTTAAGCTCGGTGCCGGGTGTGTCGGTGGCAGCAAAACGGTGATCGGATTTTCATCTGAATATGCCCTGCAGCGGATCCAATTCAAACAGCCGATTGCCCAGTTTAATATTATCAAGAACAAGATCGCCAATATGACCATTCTAACCTATTTAATGGAGAGCCTTGTTTACCGTGTAGCGGGAATGATCGAAGAAAAGCTGGCTGAGGTCAAGGCCAGTGGCGCAGCTGCATCGGATATCGTCCAGGCGATCCAGGAATATGCCATTGAGTGCTCAATCTCTAAAGTCTGGTGTTCCGAGGCGATGGACTACATTGCTGATGAAGGTGTCCAGATTTTTGGTGGTTATGGATACGGAGAAGAATATCCGGCAGAGCGTTCTTATCGGGACAGCAGGATCAACCGTATTTTCGAGGGGACCAACGAAGTAAACAGGATGATCATTCCCGGCACCCTGCTCGGTAAAGCCATGAAGCAGGAAATCCCCTTCATGGAAGCGGTAATGAACCTCGGAGCTGCCCTCAAGCCGCTGAAGGAAGCAGTAGCGCCTGCTGAAAGCCCGGCCCGTGAAGAGTTTTATCTGAGTAATCTTAAAACCCTCTTTACCCTGGTAGCCGGTAACGCTGCTCAAAAATTTGGTGCCGACATTAAAAATGAGCAGGAAGTTCTCTGCCGCTTAGCCGATATGGCAATGGATATCTTTGCTGCAGAAAGCGGTCTGTTAAGGTTTAAGAAAATGATCGCCAATGGCGAGAGCGAAGATTCCAAAATGGCTCTCAAGATGACCCAGTGCTACATCAACGAGATGATTCCCAGGCTTGAAGCATGGGGCAAAGAAGTAATCGCAGGCACCCTGGAAGGTGATGCGGCCGGTAAAGCCTATTCAGGTATCCGCCTTTGCTGCAATTTCGAACCGATGAATACTTATGGACCGAAACGGGAAATAGCTGATGCAGTCTATGCCGGCAAAAAATATTTCCTTGATCGTTAATTAAATCAGATTTTTAAATAGTGATTTAAGGCATAGAAGAAGGGAGCAGAATATAAGATCCGCTCCCTTCTGATATTTTATTCTGCTTTACTCACAACTAGGTAGCTCTTTCGACCTTACCCGCTTTGATACAGCGGGTGCAGACGTTAACCCGCCGGGGAGAGCCATTAAACATAATTTTAATGCGCTGGATATTGGGACGCCATCTCCGCAGAGTTTTTATATTGGAGTGACTGACTAAATGTCCTTTTACCTTGGATTTACTGCAAACCACACATACTTTTGCCATTTTTCTACCCTCCCGGCACCTTTGGTATCACGCGGAGTATTGTAGCACATATTATCAATACAAACAAGTATCTTGGAAAAAACTAGATTATAATAATATCAAGCTGGCAGGGTTGTAGCGATGGATAGCGAATTTTAAGTGTGTTCATATTATCTGGCTTTAGGAGGGGGTTCTGATTTGACCAGGGCAATTTATCCGGGCAGCTTTGATCCTGTCACCAAGGGGCATCTCGACATTATTAGCAGAACCAGCAAGATTATGAAACACCTTACCGTGGCGGTCTTGGATAATCCACGCAAGGTGGCAACTTTTGAAATTGAAAAAAGAATTGAAATGCTTAAGTTGGTAACTGAGTCTTACCCGAATGTCGAAGTTGAATATTTTAATGGCCTGTTGATCGACTATGCCTTAAATAAGGATACCAACATTATAATTAAGGGTTTAAGAGCAATTTCAGATTTTGAATTCGAGTTTCAAATGGCCCTGGTCAACCAGAAATTAAACCCGGCAATAGAAACATTATTTATGATGACAAACAGTAAATATTCCTATCTCAGTTCCAGTATCGTTAAGGAGATAGCCGCTTTCGGTGGAGATATCAGCAGCCTGGTGCCTGAGGTAGTGCATGAAATGATTGTAGCTAAATTTAAACAAGTAACTTAACGAACTTTGTCGACTGGTGCTTAAGCCGGTCCATTAAGGATGGGGGTTTTCTGATGCACACTTTGCTATCATTATTTCGTTCCATACAATTATTAGCTACCGAAACGGTTTTACCCAGTCTCTACAGTTTGCGTCTTTTTGGCATTTTTATTTTGGCGATCGGAATCCTATCGCTAATCCGTCCCCAGATTTTTTGGCATTTAAGGGTCGGCCGGAAGATCCCGGGCGTTCCACCGACTAAACTTTATTTGCATGTATTAAGATTTGGCGGAGGCTTAGTTGTTGCTCTTGGTCTATGGATGATATTCGGATTAACGATATAAACCACTACACAAAGTCGCTTCAAAGAAAGGTTCATCGGCATAATGGAAAAACAGTTCCGGATAATATCTGACAACCGGCTTGTCCGTAATTTTGATTTCAGATATTTGCTGGTTGCCATAGTGATTATTCTCTGCGGTTTTTTTATCAGACTCGATTACTATATCGTTAAACCGAGCCGGGCCGTGGAGCTGGGTGACCTGATCACAGTAGAAGGTAAAGACCCTGATGATCGCGGTACTTTCTTCCTTGTTACAGTATCTCAGCAGCGTGCTGTTCCGTTTACTTTAATCTACGCGCTTATTCATCCCAATCTCGATATCAATCCGCTTAGCACTGTTATTCCCGTGGATATGGAAGAAGAAGAATACAGGCTCTTGCAGGCTGAATACATGAGTGAAAGCAGGCTCATGGCCCAGGTTGTAGCCCTAAGACGCACAGGTTATGAAATTAAGATCGCCAGTGAAGGGGTAGAAGTTGTTGGTTTTCTGGAAAACGCTCCGGCAGAACCTTATCTTGAATTGGGCGATAAACTAATAAAAATAGATGGAAAGCAGGTCTTTCTGGCTTCTGAGGTACCGTTGTTGGTTCAGGATCGGCAGGTGGGGGAAAGCGTAAATGTAACGTTGATCCGCAATGGCTTGCCGGTGGAGCTTGAACTGGCTACAGGAGAACACCCGGAAGATGAAGAGCTTCCTTTTCTCGGTATCCATATAAAAACATTGCCCTGGGAAGCAAAAATTCCGCTGGATATTGTCATGGATACCGGGCGGATTGGCGGACCTTCAGCTGGGATGATGTTTACGCTGGAGATTATGAATCAACTGCTGGATGAAGATCTTACCGCAGGCAGAAAAATTGCCGGCACCGGAACAATTGATTTTACTGAAAATATCGGCCGGATAGGCGGGGTAACCCAGAAGGTTGTTGCGGCTGAAAGAGCAGGAGCAGAATATTTTTTGGTCCCCGAGGCCAACTATGAAGCCGCACAAAGCGCTGCCCGTCGTATTAATGTCGTTTCTGTTGATAACTTAGAGCAAGCACTTGGTTTCCTGGAGACATTGGAGCCCCGAGTCCAATAAGGGCAGCGCAGGCAGGCTTTTGACTCTCTTCAGGCCCGGTGTTATACTTTAAAAGGATTAGTTTAGGGGCCGAGTAAACAAGGCAGTCGCGGGAAGAATACCGCAAGGTGCTTTTCGAGGAAAGTCCGAGCTCCGCAGGGCAGGGTGCTGGGTAATACCCAGTGAGGGTAACCTTAAGGCCAGTGCCACAGAAAAAATACCGCCCGGCAATTTTGCCGGGTAAGGGTGCAACGGTGCGGTAAGAGCGCACCAGGAACCGGGAGACCGGTTTGCTAGGTAAACCCCACCCGGAGCAAGACCAAATAGGAGGGGGATGAGGTTGCCCGCCGACTCCTCGGGTAAGGTCGCTGGAGGTGCCAGGCAACTGGCGTCCAAGATAGATGGCTGCCACTGTAATTTTCGGCCAGGCCGGAAGTTAGCAGAACAGAACTCGGCTTATTAGTTTGCTCGGTCCCTTAACTATCAACCCCTGATCAGGGGATGGGGGTTTTTAATGGTTGTTAAAAATAGACAGGTTATCAATGATGGTATCGACCATGTAGCATCTGCCCCAGTTGGACTGCGAAATATAATGAAAAAAAAGCTCTCCGCCGAATACTATTTTTGTTATATTATTTCTCGAAATCCCGGCTTTGTACAACTCCTTAACTTTTAAACCAATATTCCACCACTGCTCATATTTACTGATCAAACGCTCGGTGGCATTCTCGATGCGTCCCTTCAGACCGCAGAATAATACTTTCGGTTTGAGAGCGATTACTTTCTTAAGGCTCTGAAGATGGTCGGCAATATTTTCTCCGACCATGAAACCGGTAAGTTTTTCGCCCAAGAAAAGATCGCCGCAAAAAAGCCACCTGTTTACCGGCTCAAAAAAACTGACGTGGTCAATCGAGTGTCCGGGTGTATGAATAACATCCAGTGTATATTTTTCTGTTACTAGTTTGGAGCTAAGTGGGAGTCCATTGGCTGGTGGTTGGGATCCCCATATAACATGACGGTAGATTGGAACTGGTGGTGGAGATTTCATAATTATTAATGTATCTGGATGGGCATAAATCGGAATCTTCAGTTCTTGTTCAAAAAAACTGCAATTTCCGGTATGATCTTCATGTTGATGGGTGATTGCAACCTGGTTGACCGGCGCATTTATTAAAGCTTGCTTTACCTCTATGGCTGTATGGGCAGGACCGGTGTCGATCAGGAGGCCGTCAAGTAAAAAGAAATGGGCTAAAAAAAGGGGACGGCCAAAGGCAGTTCGCGATGTTTTAAATTCAACAATTTCGCCGTAGTCAGTTTTGATCAGCATAATCAAACCTCTGTGTTCTTAAGAGATTGCTGATTGCAATTTTAACATATCGGCTTGTATGCAGGAAAGTGCTAAAACAGCTCAGAATAGCAATGTGATTATGTTCTTATTATTCCGCCTGAAAGGATTAACAAAATGACCATAAAATCTAATGCTCCGGGCCGGATCAACCTGATTGGTGAACATACCGACTATAACCAGGGCTGGGTTCTGCCGGTAGCTATAGACTTAAGTCTTTCAGTAAACCTCACCCTGCGCCCGGGTCGTATATGTGTTGCAACAGCTTCAGGTTTCCCGGTATCTCAAACGTTTAGCATAGATAACCTGCAGCCGGTGCAGGGAAAGCCACTGTGGATAGATTATCTTAAAGCGGTGTGCTGGGCGCTCGAAAAGAACGGCTTTTGGCTTAGTGGAGCAAATATATTAATTAACAGTGAAATTCCCATCGGAGCGGGGCTTAGCTCTTCCGCAGCATTAGAGCTGGCTTTTGCCGGAGCACTGAATGAAGCGCTTAATCTAAGTATCGATCCACAGCGCCTGGCACTGATCTGCCAACAGGCGGAAAATGAATATGTTGGCGTGCGCTGTGGGATAATGGATCAGTTTGCAATCGCCCTGGGCCGGGCCGATCAGGCCCTATTGCTCGACTGCCTGAGTTTGAGTTACACCTTCATTCCCTTTAAATTAAACCACGCTACATTGCTTATCGCTGACAGCAAGGTAAAACGTATCTTAGGCGCATCAGATTATAACCGGCGTCGCACGGAGTGTGAAGATGCAGTAGAGCTGATCGGTAATTATCTGGGGCGGAAATTTCTATCTTTACGCGAAATCAGCCTCGAAGATATTATTAAAGTAAAAGATTACCTGCCGAAGCTACTATATCAAAGAAGCCGTTATGTTGTCGAGGAAAATGCCAGGGTCCTCGCGGCAGCTGTAGCGCTTAAGGAAAATGATTTGGTGTCGTTCGGTTATTTATTAAAAAGATCACATGCCGGACTGCGCGATTTATATGATGTCAGCTGCCCGGAGCTAGATTTGATTGTCGATACAGTTGCTGCTGATCAAGAAGTGTTTGGCGCCAGGATGACAGGCGCCGGTTTTGGTGGGTGTGCTATCATTTTGCTACAACAGGCGGCTGTTGATCGGATAAAGGCTGGCATCGATCAGGCTTTTACCATGCATGGCTGGGCGTGTCCCGGTTATCATTTAACCACTGCGGCAGGTGGCTTAACAGTGGAAAGTGATTAATTTATCGAACCAAAAATCTTTCACCGGCTTGAAACTATGTGATAGAATAGCAAAGTGTTAACTGAGCTATACTATCTACTGGAGGTATGACTGATGACCTTAATCAGCGCAGCAGAACAGTACAAGATCTTAGAAGAGAATATTGCCGAAATTATTACTAAAGATGAGTTCATGAAAAAACTGGAACGCAGTGTCGCTGAAAATAAACCGCTGCGCTGTAAGTTAGGGATAGATCCTTCAGCACCCGACCTGCACCTTGGCCATGCCGTTGTCTTACATAAACTGCGCCAGTTTCAGGAACTTGGGCATCATATTATTATCATCCTAGGTGATTTCACCGGTATGGTAGGAGATCCAACCGGACGCTCTGAAACACGTAAGCAGCTCAGGGTGGAAGAGGTAATGGCCAATGCCCGCACTTATCAGGATCAGATCTTCAACATTCTGGATGCCGATAAAACTGAGATGGTTTTTAACAGCCAGTGGCTGGCCAAACTAAACTTTGCTGATGTTATTAAACTGGCATCAACCCTGACTGTGGCCAGGATGATGGAACGCGAGGATTTTTCCAGACGTTACCAGGACAATATCCCGATCAGCATCCACGAATTTTTCTACCCCCTGATGCAAGGTTACGATTCTATCGCCATTAGGGCTGATATCGAATTCGGAGCTACCGAACAGAAATTTAATCTGCTGATGGGTCGGCAGCTGCAACGTGAATATGGACAGGAACCGCAGGTTGCGTTTACGATGCCAATATTGGTTGGAACTGATGGTGTACAGAAAATGAGTAAAAGTTTGGGCAACTATATTGGCATAACCGAGCCCCCGGCTGAAATCTACGGAAAAACAATGTCTATCTCCGATGATCTGATGCCCGAGTATTACCGGCTGGCTACCGCCCTGCCTGGCAGAGAGGTCGATCTTATCCTGGAACAATTAAATTCAGGTAACCTTCATCCCCGCGATGCCAAGATGCGGTTAGCCCGCGAGATAGTGACACTTTATCATGGCGATGCTGCGGCGCAGGCTGCCGAAGAGGGCTTCAAGCAAGTATTTCAGAAAGGTGAAATGCCTTCCGAGATGGAAACCTACAGTATTACCGCTCCGGTTGGTCTTATAGACTTAATGTTAATAGCCGGATTGGCTTCCAGTAAAAATGAGGCTAGGCGGTTAATAGAGCAAAATGGCGTAAAAGTTAACAGTGAAAATGTGAGTGATATTGCTTACCAAATTGACCGGGCAGATCAATTTGTTGTTCAGGTTGGCAAACGTAAATTTGCCCGCATTGATGTAAGTTAGTTCACTAACCCCCGGTTTTCGTTTAGCTATCAAGAATCAAGAGGCGGTGCTGATCAGACACCGCCTCTTCTTAATTTATAACGGTATTAAGCTAAAAGCTACTCTTTAAAACCGTCTTTGATTGAAGCTACAACCTGGGGATCCATTAATGTAGTTACATCACCCAGTTCACGGTTTTCAGCGATATCACGCAGCAGGCGTCTCATAATTTTACCACTGCGGGTTTTTGGCAACTCATAGGTGAAAAATATTTCCTCCGGCCTCGCGATAGCTCCGATCATTTTACCAACATGCTTTTTAAGTTCCTGTGCCAGCTGTTCAGATCCTTCAAACCCTTCTTTTAAAGTTACAAAAGCGGTAATCGCATGTCCCTTGATTTCGTGAACCTTGCCAATGACCGCTGCTTCGGCAACAGAGTGATGATCGACAAGGGCGCTTTCAACTTCCATGGTGCCGATCCGGTGCCCGGAGACATTTAGCACGTCATCAACCCGGCCCATAATCCAGAAATAGCCATCTGCATCTTTCCATGCTCCGTCTCCGGTAAAATAGAGACCTTCATACTGCTTCCAATAGGTATACTCGTAGCGTTCATGGTCTTCGTACAGGGTGCGTAGCATAGCCGGCCATGGGGACTTAATGACCAGAAAACCTCTTTGACCTGTCTTGGTCGGCCGGCCCTGATCGTCTACTACGTCAGCCTCGATCCCCGGGAAAGTATTGGTGGCAGAACCCGGCTTCAGTGGGGTAACCCCCGGCAGCGGGGTAATCATGATCATTCCTGTCTCAGTTTGCCACCAGGTATCAACAATTGGGCAGTGACCTTTGCCAATATGCTCATGGTACCAGAGCCATGCTTCCGGGTTGATTGGTTCTCCTACCGAACCGAGCAGCCTGAGGCTCCCCAGGTTACATCCGTCAGGGAACTGATTACCCCAGCGCATAAAAGAGCGGATTGCCGTAGGGGCAGTGTAGAAGACGGTTATTTTATACTTTTCGATCAGCTCCCAGAAGCGATCTTTTGCCGGATAGTCGGGGACGCCCTCATATATAAAAACAGTCGAACCGTTCGAAAGCGGTCCGTAAACTATATAGCTGTGGCCTGTAATCCAGCCAATATCAGCAGTGCACCAGTAAATATCATTTTCTTTATGGTCGAATACATAGCGGAAAGTAGCATTAACTCCGACCAGGTAGCCTCCGGTGGTGTGCAGGATCCCTTTTGGTTTGCCGGTGGTACCGCTGCTGTACAGGATAAACAGCGGATCTTCGGCATCCATAATAACTGCCTTAAAGTCACTTTCAGCGCCGGAGATCAACTCGGTCCAGGTAAAATCCCGATTGGGTACTTTCTCAAATGGAATGCCAGTTCTTTCGACAATAACAACTCTTTCGATCGACGGGCAGTTCTGCAACACTTCATCCGCGGCGCTTTTCATCGGAATAGTTTTACCACGCCGGAATGCCCCGTCAGCAGTTACCAGAACCTTAGACTTTGAATCAAGGATCCGGTCTTTAAGCGCTTCCGGGCTGAAACCGCCGAAAACAACGCTGTGCATTGCACCAATGCGGGTGCAGGCCAGCATCGTAATGATTGCTTCGGGTACCATTGGCATCCAAATCGTCACTGCATCGCCCTTGTTTACTCCCAGCTTGGCCAAAACCGAGCTAAACTTCGATACTTCTTTTAGCAGGTCGCTGTAGGTTAGAGTGGTGCAATCACCGTTCTCACCTTCAAAGATCAGCGCTTTTTTGTTCCCCAGGCCTTTGTCAACCTGACGGTCCAGGCAGTTTGCAGCTACATTCAGTTTTCCGTTTACAAACCATTTATAATAGGGCGGATTACTATCATCGAGCACTTGATCCCATTTATTAATCCACTCAATGTTTTCTGCCATCTCGGCCCAGTATGAGAGCCTGTCCGCTTCAGCTTTTCGGTAAAGAGCCTGATCGTGTATCAGCGCTCTGGCTTTAAAGGCCTGATCAGGCAAGAATGGTTTAAGGTGCTCTTCACTAAACATATCGCCATGATTCGTATCGGTCATCTAATTGCCTCCCTGATAAATAAATAAAATTAGCTTGTTTTTCGAGAAAGGTGACCTTAATTCCTTTAATATTCAGGCAATAATTTATATTTTGTGCTAACTGGAATAGAGCTACGAAAGGCTGGTGGTAAAACTAGGCCTTTATTTTTAAGTCCCAAGGCAGCAGCTAGTGAAGCTGGTTATCTCGGGCTCGCTGATATTTTTTCCCACTCTGGCCAGTAAAATGTTGCTTGGGTGCTCCCTGATCTCCGGATCAACCGTTTCCCAGGTGGTAAAGTCATATTTGGCAAAGAAATTAATCATAAACTGGCGGTACGCCCAGGGTGTAAGACCGGTATTCTTCAGATCCCAGCTTTGCACAAAGTGGGCTGCCATTACTACGAAGTTATCGAAGTAATCAAAATCCTTGTTTTTAAAAATATTGTCGAGCAGGTTTTTGCCTAAACCCATTTTACGCCAGGCAGGATCAGTTTCGATGCTGCCAAGCTCAATCAGTTTTGGAAAACAGCGACTTTGCCACCAGGGGTAATCGGGTTTTTGAAAAGAGACATAAGAGATAATCTTATTGGCCAGGGAAGCGGTAAAAACCAAACCATCAGGTTGATTGGCAAGCTCAATTAAGGCATGGTGCTGACGACAGGGCTGACGAAAACAACACAAGCCATCAGTCAGTAGATAGGAGGCGAGCTGATCGGCGCTCACCGGACCCCTGATCTGCAATTTGCCCAAAGGTGTGCGGCCGATCTTGTTTATGCTGTCAAAGGGTGGTTTTTTGATGTCTTCAATTCTGCTCTGATGATCGTTTTGCATTGAACAGCACCTCGTTGTATAATTATTCTTTCGCATTATTTAAACGAAATCCTGCTTTTATTATAAAAGCGGACTTGCACGAAATACCTGC
>Ga0194127_10002529_pt1 | contig 24741 bp, 24 predicted proteins | sample TA2KigC100mmetaG_FD_148624 | JGI IMG/M metagenome (GOLD analysis project Ga0194127, IMG submission 148624) | Freshwater microbial communities from Lake Tanganyika, Tanzania - TA2015036 Kigoma Deep Cast 100m | ecosystem: Environmental > Aquatic > Freshwater > Lake | place: Tanzania: Lake...
TTGTGCAATAGTATTTTCAGATTTCGGCCTGTGAGCGCAAGAGCTGTAAATTCCTGAAGCAGATAAAAAAGCGCAGGCCGCAACGGTGATTATGGACAGCACAACCGCCGCCGCTTTGACCGCTCACCTTGAGCGCTTTCTGAGCCCTGAGCGCATCGCGCGCCTGGACGCGGTTCTTGAAAACCGCACGCGCTATCTCACGCTTGTGCTTGAAGATATTTACAAATCACAGAATGCAAGTGCAACCATCCGCACCTGCGACGCGCTGGGTATTCAGGATGTGCACATCATCGAGAACCACAGCCCGTTTTCGCTTGACGCAAAGGTGACGCTCGGCTCGTGCCAGTGGACGACCCTGAAGCGCTATCGCGAGAGCGGCGCAGACAATACGCGAGCCTGCTACGCTGCGTTGCGCGCTCAGGGCTACCGCATCATCGCGACCGCGCCGGGCCCGGCGAGCTGCACACTCGATGAGATCAGCCTCGAGCACAAATGCGCATTCGTGTTCGGCAACGAAGAGCAGGGCCTGAGCGCTGCGGCCATTGACGGGGCTGATGCGTGCGTGAGCCTGCCCATGTACGGCTTCACGCAAAGCTACAATATCTCGGTCAGTGTCGGCATCGTGCTGATGCACATGAGCGAGCGGCTGCGTTCTTGCGGCCCTGACTGGCACCTGTCGGAGGATGAAAAGGCCGCCCTGCGGCTTGCGTGGTACCGCACCGTGGTGCGCAGTGACGATATTATTGAAAAACAGTTTCTCAAGAGCATGTAATAAGGACAGGAACGGCACATGAAGATCACGCTGGCGCAGCTCAACCCCACGATCGGCGATATCCGGGGCAATCTTCACAAGGCGCTTGAAGCCTTCCGGCGCGCGGCACAGGCCGGCAGCGATCTGGTTGTATTCTCCGAGCTGTTCCTGTCAGGCTATCCGGCCCGCGATCTGCTTGAGCGCCCGGATTTTCTCGGCCGGATTGAAGCGGCCCTGGAGCAGATCAGGCAGGCCTCAACCGGTTTTTCTGAAACGGGCATGCTGATCGGCGCGCCCGTGCGTTCCGGCCGCGTGACCGGCCGCGGGCTTCACAACGCGGCCCTGCTGTTCCACGCCGGGCGCCTTGTGTTCACACAGCACAAATCGCTGCTGCCCAATTATGATGTATTTGATGAGGCCCGTTATTTCGACCCGGCCGAAGCGGTTGCCACGGTTGCGTTCAGGGGCGAGCGCCTTGGCATTGTTATCTGCGAGGATTCCTGGACCGATCCGGAGCTGCACCGGGGCCGCGCCTACAGCCTTGACCCGGTCGCGCGCCTTGCGGCCCAAGGGGCCACGCTGCTGATCAACCTCTCGGCCTCGCCGTATCAGGCCGGCAAAGAGGGGCAGCGCCTGGGCATTCTGCGCGCGCATGCGCGCACGTACCGGGTGCCCGCTATCATGGTCAATCAGGTGGGCGGCAACGATGAACTGGTGTTTGACGGACGCAGCGCCTGCATGGGCGTCAACGCCGAGCCGGTTGCGGTGCTCGATGCGTTTTGCGAACAGGAGCTGACTCTGGAGATCAACGCACACAGCGCGGGCAGCGCGGATGTCTTCAGCCCCCGCGAAGGCGTGGCCGATGTGCACGACGCGCTCGTGCTGGGCCTTGGCGACTATGTGCGCAAATGCGGCTTTGAGCGCGTGCTGCTCGGTCTTTCAGGCGGTATTGACTCGGCCCTGGTCTGCTGCCTTGCAGCGGCCGCGCTCGGCCCGGAAAACGTGCTGGCTGTTTTGATGCCGAGCCGCTATTCCTCGACGGGCAGCATTGACGATTCCGTGGCGCTGGCACACAACCTCGGGGTCAGGCATACAACCATTCCGATCATGCCCGTGTATGACTCTTTCATCGCAACGCTTGCGCCGGAGTTCGCGCACAGCGCGCCGGACACCACCGAGGAAAACATACAGGCGCGCATCCGCGGCACACTCCTGATGAGCCTGTCAAACAAGTTCGGACATCTGCTGCTCACCACCGGGAATAAAAGCGAAATGGCGGTCGGCTACTGCACGCTGTACGGCGATATGTGCGGCGGCCTGGCCGTGATTTGCGATGTGCCCAAAACCATGGTGTACGCCCTGGCCCGGTATATCAACCGGGATCGGGAGATCATCCCGGAGAGCATTCTGACCAAAGCGCCCTCGGCCGAGCTGCGCCCGGATCAGACCGATCAGGACAGTCTGCCGCCCTATGATGTGCTTGACCGCATCCTTGAGGGTTATATCGACCGGGCCTGCAGCCTGAGCGAGCTGCTGTCCATGGGGTTTGATCCTCAAACCGTGCGCTGGGTTATCGGGGCGGTTGACCGCAATGAATACAAGCGCCGTCAGGCCGCGCCGGGCCTCAAGGTCACCAGCAAGGCTTTCGGCATGGGACGGCGCATGGCGATTGCCGCGTGCTATGGCCAGGAAACTGTAATCACTGATTTCGCGAACGGGAACGACGCATGAAAACCATGATACGGATCATCCTGCCGGCGCTGCTGCTGTGCGCAGGGTGCGGCAGCGATGATGATGAATATATAACCGTGCCGGTTGAAAAGCGCGACATCACCTCCATCTGCACGGCGACCGGCACCATCAACCCGGTCACGACCGTCTCGGTCGGAACGCAGGTCTCGGGCCGCATTTCAGCCCTGCATGCCGACTATAATACCCCGGTAAAAAAAGGCCAGCTGATAGCTGAAATTGATCCGGCCGCGTTTACTGCCCAGCTCGGGCAGGCCCGGGCCAATCTTCTGGCAGCGCAGGCCGCGCTTGAACAGGCCGAGGCCGACCGCACGGACGCCCGGCGCAATCTTGAGCGCATGCGCCGTCTGCAGGCCGAGAGCGTTGTCGGCCAGAGTGAGCTTGACACCGCCGATACCCGCCACGCGGTTGCCGAGGCCCAGGTCGGGGTTGCGCGCGCGCAGGTGGTGCAGGCACAGGCTGCCTTTGATCTGGCGGAGACCAACCTGAGCTACACGCGGATATACTGTCCGATCGACGGCATTGTGATCGCCCGCCGGGTCGACCTCGGCCAGACGGTCGCGGCCGCGTTCCAGACGCCGGTGCTGTTTGTCGTGGCCGAGGACCTCACGCGCATGCGTATCAACACCAGCGTCGATGAGGCCGATATCGGCCGCGTCAAGGTCGGCCAGCAGGTGCGCTTCAGCGTTGACGCCTATCCCGGCGATATGTTTGAAGCCCGGGTGCTGCAGATCCGCAATGACCCCCAGATTACGCAGAATGTCGTGACCTATGACGTGCTGATCGACGTTGACAACAATGATTTGAAGCTCAAACCGGGCATGACCGCCAATGTAGAGATTATCATCGACCGCAGGGAAGGGGTCGTGTGCGTGCCGGATGCGGCGCTTCGTTTCCGGCCCGACGATGAGCCGCCCTACGAAGGCAGCGCCGTCTGGGTTCCGGGCCGCAAAGCCCCGCGCAGAATTGCCGTCACCACCGGCATCAGCGATTACAGTTACAGCGAACTGCTCGATGGCGAGCTTGAACCCGGTCAGGACGTTATTACCGGACAGCAGCGCAAACGATGACCGCTCCCGTTGACGCCACTTCGCATCTGATCAATCTGCGCACTGTGTCTAAAGAGTACGCGATGGGTGACAACCGCATCCGCGCGCTTGATGATGTATCCCTTACCATAGCGCGGGGCGAGTTTGTCTCGGTCATGGGGCCGTCGGGTTCGGGCAAGTCAACCCTGATGAATATTATCGGATGCCTGGACACGCCCAGCGCAGGCTCATACCGGCTCGACGGCCAGGACGTGGGCCGCCTCGGGCGCGATGAGCTGGCCCGTATCCGCAACCGCACCATCGGCTTCGTATTTCAGGGGTTCAATCTGCTGGCGCGCACCTCGGCGCTTGAAAACGTAGCCTTGCCCCTGCTCTACAGCGGTTCCCGGGCCGAGGAGCGCTACAGCCGGGCCCGCGAGGCCCTGGCAACCGTAGGCCTGGCCGACCGCGAGCATCATCACCCCAATCAGCTCTCCGGCGGCCAGCAGCAGCGCGTTACCATTGCCCGCGCAATCGTCAATCAGGCTCCCGTTATCCTCGCCGATGAGCCGACCGGCAATCTTGACAGCGCTACCGGCATCGAGATCATGAACCTGTTCGTGCGCCTGAACCGCGAGGCCGGCATTACGGTCATCGTGGTCACCCATGAGCGCGAAATCGCGCAGTACGGCCGCCGGCTGATTAAATTTCGCGACGGCCGCATTGTGAGCGACGCGGAGCTTGCGCCATGATCAGCCCGGCCTCCACGCTTACCATCGCCCTGCGGGCTCTGCGCGCCAATAAAATGCGCTCCAGCCTTACCATGCTCGGCATCATTATCGGCGTTGCCGCGGTCATCGCCATGCTGTCCATCGGGGCGGCAGCCCGGCAGCGCATTGCCGATGAAATCAATTCCATGGGCTCTAACCTGCTGATCGTGTTCTCGGGCTCGACCTCCTCCGGGGGTGCGCGCATGGGGACCGGCACGGACCCGACCATATCGCTTGAGGACGTTGAAGCCATGCTCAGGGAGTGCCCCTCAGTCCTTGATGCGGCCCCGATGCACAGCGGCTCAGCCCAGATCGTATACGGCAACCGCAACTGGTCGACCGGTATCATCGGAACCACCGCGAGTGTTCTGCACATCAATGCCTGGGAGATGCTGCACGGACGGGCCTTCACGCCGCAGGATGAGCGCTATTCCGCCAAGGTCTGCCTGCTGGGCATGACGGTCGCCGATGAGCTGTTCGGCGCCATTGATCCTGTCGGCAGGATCGTACGGATAAAACATGTGCCCTTCAGGGTTCTGGGGGTGCTGAAACCCAAGGGCCAGAGCATGACCGGCCAGGATCAGGATGATGTTGTCTACGTGCCGATCACGACCGCGCAGCGCAAGCTGTTCGGCGGCACCCTGCCGGGTATGGTGCGCTTCGTGATGGTCAAGGCGACCGGGCTGCACGCGCTCGATCAGGCCGAGCAGGAGATAGTCGCGCTTCTGCGGCACCGCCACCGCATCGGGCCCGGGCAGACCGATGACTTCACCGTGCGCAACCTGACCCAGATGATGCAGATCGCCATTACGCTTGCCAATATCATGACGATACTTTTGGGCGCGATCGCTTCCATTTCCCTGCTGGTGGGCGGGATCGGCATCCTGAACCTCATGCTGGTATCGGTCACCGAGCGCACGCGCGAAATCGGCATCCGCATTGCCGTAGGCGCAAAGACCTGGGATATCCGGCTGCAGTTCATCATGGAGGCCATGACCCTGTCGCTGATCGGCGGGCTTATCGGCATTGTGCTGGGCCAGGCCGGCTCAATCGGGTTGTGCATGGCAGCCGGATTGCCGGTGCATGTGTCGGCGGCCGGCATCGCGCTCAGCTTCGGCTTTTCCGCCGCGGTCGGCATTTTCTTCGGCTACTACCCGGCGCACAAGGCATCCCTTCTCAACCCCATCGACGCCCTGCGCTATGAGTAGTGCGGTGTAACAACCCGCATCAAAAGTGCTCTCGGTAACGGCATTGCATTCGCCAGTGCGTCATTCGATTTCAACACCTTTTCCGGTTTCTATCCCACTGGCGACGAATAGGCAATAAATCGTCAGCCGCTGCTGCTGTGCCGGAAAGGTCGCGCCGGTCACGAGTACAGGGCATTTGATTAAGTTGCTGATTTTTGGTAAACCCCTTGCTATACTGAAGCAGCGCGGGGCACTTCTGCATGGAGCAGGAGTCAGCGTGAGCGTGTAAATAAATTATTTCGGTGCACGAAACGGGGAACACACACAGTATGTACGCCGTCATTTTAGCAGGGGGCTCGGGCACGCGCCTGTGGCCTGTGAGCCGGGCACTGTTTCCGAAGCAGTTTTTAAGCCTGCCCCGGGAAGGCCCGACGCTTTTTCAGGCAACCGTTGAGCGGGTTCTCGTCGCTGTTGCCGAAGAGCGCATCATGATCGTCACGCATGTTGATCAGGCTGCTGAAATCAGGCGGCAGCTTGCGCTCCTGGGCCTGCAGCGCGCGCGCGTGCTTGCAGAGCCCGAGGCCCGCAACACCGCGCCCGCAATCGGACTGGCCGCCTGGCAGATAGTGCGCGAGGCAGGGCCTGATGCTGTTATGGCGGTTCTGCCCTCAGACCACCTGATCGCCGACAGCGCCGGCTTTGCCGCCCTGCTGGGCCGTGCCGAGACAGCCGCGCACTCCTGCGGACTGGTCACCTTCGGCATCCGTCCGACCGGGCCTGAGACCGGCTACGGGTATATCAGAAGCGGGCGCCTGCTTGATGATGAGCTGCGCACTGTGGAGGAGTTCGTTGAAAAGCCCGATATCGCAACAGCCCGGCGCTATCTTGCCGACGGGGGCTATTTCTGGAACAGCGGCATGTTCGTGTTCAGGGTCGGCGCCTTGATCGAGCAGTACCGCCTCCATCTGCCGGACCTGCATGCCGCGCTCAGCCGCCTTGACGCAGCCGATGCTGCCGCATGCCGGGATACCTACCGCAGCCTGGCATCGATTTCAATCGATTATGGTATCCTTGAGAAAGCCTCCGGGGTAGCGGTGCTGCCGGCCGAAATCGGCTGGAGCGATCTGGGCAGCTGGGAGGCCTGTTATCAGGCAGCCGATCAGGATGAGCGCGCCAACAGCTTTTCCGGCAGGGTGTGCGCCGTGGACACACAGGGCACGCTGATCCGATCGGATGCTCGCCTGGTGGCCGCGGTCGGCCTGAAGGACATGATCATCATTGATACAGCCGATGCGCTGCTGGTGTGTGAGCGCAGCCGCACGCAGGACGTTAAAAAAATAGTCGATCAACTCACGGCCGAAGGCGCGCCCGAGGCTTGCGAGCATCGCACCGTCTACCGTCCGTGGGGCAGCTACACCTGCCTTGAAATGGGTGAGCACTTTCAGGTCAAGCGCATCGATGTTAACCCGGGCGCCCGGCTCAGCCTGCAAAGCCACCGTTTCCGCAGCGAAAACTGGGTGGTGGCAGCGGGCGAAGCGCTGGTCACTGTTGACGGACGGCAGATCGTTGTGCAAGCAGGAGAGCATGTCACGATCCCGCTGGGCGCGCGCCATCGCATGGAAAACAGGGGCGCCGAGCCCCTGACGGTTATAGAGGTCCAAAACGGCGAGTATCTCGGTGAGGATGATATCATACGCTATGAAGACGACTACGGCCGCAGCGAGTGAGCGCTGCAGACAGTGGCTGGGGCATCCGCGGCTTGACCCGGGACTGCGCCGGGAGATCGGGGCTATGGCCGATGACCCGGCTGCCATCGAGGAGCATTTCGGCGGCGAGCTTGTTTTCGGCACCGGCGGTATGCGGGGCCTGATCGGCCCCGGAACAAACCGTATCAACTGCCATACAATCGGCCGTGTTACGCAGGGTCTGGCACACTATCTTGCGGCACAGCCTGCTTTTGAGCGCAGTGGCCGGGTCCGGCGGGTTGCCATCGCCTATGACACGCGCAGATTTTCAGCCGAATTCGCCGGGCAAGCCGCTCTGGTGCTTGCGGCAAACGGGGTTAAAGCCTTCTTGTTCAGTGACATCAGGCCCACGCCGGTGCTGTCCTATGCCGTGCGCGAGCTGGGCTGCGATGCGGGCATTGTTATTACGGCCAGCCATAATCCCCGGGACTATAACGGATACAAGGTCTACGGCCCTGACGGCGGCCAGGTGGTCAGCCCTCTGGTTGATGAGCTGATCGCGGCGATCGCGCCGCTTGATTTCTTCGATTCTGTAAAAATTATCAGCCGTGATGAAGCTGTCAGGGCCGGCCTGCTGGAACTGATCAGTGCTGAGCTTGACAGAGGCTATCTTGAAAAAGTCCGGGGCCTGTCGCTTACCAGTCCAAAGGCGCGCCTGAGCGTGGTGTATACGCCCCTGCACGGCACCGGCTCGGTGCATGTGGCGCAGCTGCTTTCCGCCAGCGGCCGGGTTGTGACAGTGGTTCCCGGGCAGGCTGATCCGGATCCGGAATTCAGCACCGTGCGGGTTCCCAACCCTGAGGACCCGGCCGCGCTTGACATGGCGCTTGAGCTGGCCGGCAGGCTGGAAGCCGATATTGTGCTGGCAACCGATCCTGACGGCGACCGGGTCGGCACGGCTGTGCAGGCCCCCGACGGAAGCTTTCAGCTGCTGAGCGGCAACCAGGTCGGCGCCCTGCTGATCGAATATATCTGCAGCCGCCTGAGCGCGAAAGATGCAATGCCGCCTGATCCGGTTGTGGTGACAACGATTGTTACCGGCCATCTCGGCCGCCGCGTGGCTGAATCATACGGCGTGCGCACGGTTGAAACCCTGACCGGGTTTAAGTTCATCGGCGAGAAGATCGGGCAGTTTGAGAAGGAGGGCACCCCTGCATTCGTGTTCGGCTATGAGGAGAGCTGCGGCTATCTCACGGGCACCTTCGTGCGCGACAAGGACGCGGTGATAGCCTCGTTTTTAATCGCCCCAATGGCGGCCTGGTATAAAGAACGCGACATAACTCTGCTTGACGTGCTCGAGGATTTGCACCGGCGGCACGGCTATCATGCCGAGGACCTGCTGAGCGTTGAGCTGAGCGATATCGCCGAAGCCGACCGCTACGTTGCTGCCTTCGACCGGCTGCCCGCGACATTTGCCGGAAGTATGATAGTTGAGAAACGCGACTATGACCGGCGCATTGGCTGGGATTATACGCCCATGCGGAAATTCAGGCTGGAACTTCCCCAGTCGCGGGTTCTGCATTACTCGCTGGCCGACGGTTCCTGGTTCGCCGTGCGCCCGTCCGGCACGGAGCCGAAGGTTAAATTTTACCTCGGCACATGCGCGGCGACACCGGCAGCCGCTGCAGAACAACATGCGCGGCTGCGCGCGGCAATTCTTGCCCGCCAGGCGTGAAGTCCCGCTGCCCGGTCAGTTCGGAGTATGTCGTTAGGTGTGCGGAAAACCGTTGACGTCTCCGAACGATTTCCCTTCTGACCGAACGCGCCGTGAAACTCAGCCGTTGATTTCTTCCAGTTCCTGCCAGCGCTCATACAACAGCGCCATCTCGCGCTCGATGTCTTGATAGCGGGCCTTGATATGCGTCACGGCTGCGCCGTCCTGCCGGTAGAGCTCAGGGTCAGACAGGCGCTCATAGAGTGATTGGTGCTCAGCCTCAAGCTGCTCGATGCGTGCAGGCAACTGCTCAATCTCGCGCTGCTGCTTAAAGGTGAGCTTGCGCTTTAGGTGCTGTTTTTCACGCTGTGGCCGGGCAGCGGACTTCTGCCTTGGCGTGTCCTGCTCCGGCTGCACGCGCTGGCGCAGCCAGTCATCATAGCCGCCGACACACTCGGACAGCCGCCCATCGCCTTCACATACAATCGTGCTGGTGACGACATTGTTGAGAAATGCACGGTCATGACTGACAAGCAGCACCGTGCCCGCATACTTCAAGAGCAGTTCTTCCAGCAGTTCAAGGGTTTCCACATCAAGGTCATTGGTAGGCTCATCCAGCACGAGCAGATTCGAGGGTCGCGTGAACAGTTTGGCAAGAAGCAGCCGGTTGCGCTCGCCGCCCGAGAGGCTGGCAACCGGGCTGCGGGCCCGCTCAGGCGCAAAAAGAAAATCCTGCAGATACCCGTAGACGTGGCGGCTCTTGCCGTCAATGGTTACCATGTGATTACCGTCGGCGACATTGTCGAAAACGGTTTTCCGATCATCGAGCTGTCCGCGCAGCTGGTCAAAATAGGCGATCTCAAGATTGGTACCCAGGCGTACCGTGCCTGATTGGGGCTGCACATCGCCCAGCAGCAGGCGGATGAGCGTTGTTTTGCCTGCGCCGTTCGGGCCGATAATGCCGATGCGGTCGCCCCGGAGAATAGTGGCGGAAAAATTTTTGATAACCGGTTTTTCAGTGTAGCCGAAGGTTGCGCCGGTGACCTCGCACACGATCCTGCCGCTGAGCCCGGCATCGTCGGCGCTCATCTGCACCATGCCGGGTATGAGCCTGCGCTCGCGGCGCCGGCTGCGCAGCTGCTCGAGCTCACGCACGCGGCCCTCATTGCGGGTGCGCCGGGCTTTTACGCCCTGCCTGATCCAGGCCTCTTCCCGGGCAAGCTTTTTATCGAAAGCCTGCTGCTGCGTTTCTTCAGCAGCAAGCTCGGCCTGTTTGCGTTTTTCATAGGCAGCGTAATCACCGGGCATGCTCGTGAGCCTGCCCCGGTCAAGTTCGACAATGCGTGTGGCAAGGCGGCGCAGAAACATGCGGTCGTGGGTAACGAAGAGTATGCTGCCTTCAAATTTCAGCAGAAAGTCTTCCATCCAGTCGATTGACTCGATATCAAGATGGTTGGTGGGCTCATCAAGCAGCAGCATATCCGGCTGCCCTGCAAGGCTGCGGCCAAGCAGGGTGCGGCGCTTGAGCCCGGCAGACAGGGTCGCGAACGGTGCATCGGCGGGCAGGGCAAGCCGCGATAGCACAGCGGCTATTTTCTGCTCTATCTGCCAGCCGCCTTCAATCTCAAGCTGATGCTGAAGCTCGCCCAGACGCCGGGTAAGGCTCGCTGCATGATCGGTCTGCATGCGCATGCTCACGGCATGATATTCGGCAACGAGCGCGCCAGGGCCTTCAATACCGCCGGCCACAACGTCAAAAACCGTACCGGGCATACCGCCCGGTACTTCCTGCTCAAGCATGCCGATGCGCAGGCCCTGTTGCCGGACTATCTCGCCGCAGTCAGGGCTCAGTGTGCCGTGTATGATTTTAATCAGGCTTGATTTGCCTTCGCCGTTGCGCCCCAGCAGGCAGATGCGCTCACCGGGATCGATGACAAGGGTTGCATTGTCAAGCAGCAGCGGCCCGCCAAAGCTCAGGCGGATGTTTTTCATATCGAGAAGTGGCATCGCGGAGCTCTTTAAAAAAATTGCAGGGAATCGGTTGCGTCCGATTCCCTGCAAGTATACATCATTTGCAGCGTAACTTTATATAAGCGTCAGGCGGCCTTGGGAGCCTCAGGGGCCGCGGGCTGCGCATCAGGTATGCCGGTTTTGGCCTCCAGCTTCAGGCGCGCCTTTTCAGCCGGATTGCGCGTGTAGGTGATAACGCCTTCAACAAGACAGGCCTCCATGCAGCTGAAACACAGGCAGCAGGTCGCCGGCATCTCATTGTCCTGATTGCGGATATCAATGTAGAACGGGCAGGCCTTCTCTGCCTGGCAGACCTTGCAGTTTTTGCACTGTGAGCGGTTGTAGCGGATGCGCCACAGGCTGTTATGGCAGTTGATCCCGCGATAGGATGACAGCCAGCAGAAATGCGTGCACATCTTGCGCCATTTAAATACGAGCGAGAGAACGATCAGGCCGTACATGAAGGCGATCGGGTACCAGGCAACGCCGGTCAGATCCCAGACGGTTTCGGCAAAGAACATGGGGAACCAGGACAGAAGCAGCGTTGCCGGAAACAGCGGTGCGCGTGCGTCTACCTTGCCGCTGATGTTCATGCAGGCCGTGCTGCTTTGAGCGTCGATGGCCCGGGGCAGATTTTCAATCGGCCGTTTGTAGGTCATGTTTTTGAACAGCGCATCCTGCATGGTTGCATTGGGGCACAGCCAGCCGCACAGCACGCGGCTGAAGAATACCGGGAAAAGCGCTACGGTGCCTACGTGAAACATGGCCCAGAAAAACATGTCGGGCCGGGTGCCCTTGATAAAGCAGTAGGATGTGACCGACGCCCAGAGCATGAAGATTGCGCTCTGCACGACCGTTCTCAACACGACGACCTTCAGGCGGGGCTTGCGCGGGGCTTTTTCCTCCGATGATGCGGTCAGCAGCATAATGCACGGCACCAGGCAGGTAAGAAGAGAGAGCAAGAACAGCAGCGGGTTGCCGCTGCCTGATGTCAGCGGCGCTGCAGCTGTGAAAACCGTTACCAGAACAGGCAGCATCCACAGGTGGCCCGCCATGCGCGGTTTCGGAGCGAAGTAGTCCTTGTGGAACAGGCACAGAAAGCCTGCGAAAAAGGTAAAGAGCAGTCCCGGCTGCAGGTATTTCAGCGGAGTGAAAACGCCGATCAGATACAGAAAAATAGCTGCAAACAGCGCCCATTTATTTATCGTTATAAATTTTTCTTTAGAAAGCATCATGGCGTATCACCTCCGTTAGTGTTGACCGTGCGCGGCCATCAGTTTGGGCAGAACTTCGGCCGCCTCGTTCGCGGTTATTCCGAGCCCCAGCGCAAAATACACGGCCAGAAACCCGACACCAGCCAGAAGCACGAACCAGCGCCGCTTGCCGACTACGCCGGTCCTTTTGCCCATCATCCACAGGGCCAGCATGTAGAACACGCAAAACATCTGAATCTGGCCGCGAGGTGAATCAACCGCGCTTTTGGTGAGCGCCTCGATCGTTTCGCCGCCGCCCAGGGTCTCAAGCAGCGTATTGGTCAAATGTGAAAGCGTCCCGTTCATGACCGCAAGAGGGATCAGAGTGATAGAGGTGAAGCGCAGCGAGTCGATATACTTGCGGTCGCCAAGAACGAAGTGCATGACCGCTCCCAGAATCAGGATAACCAGAAAGCCCACAAGCGCACCCGAGCAGGTTGAAAACAGGCGCTCAAGGGCCGCACTGTCGGTCTGAATAAGCCATCGTTTCATGCCTTCGGCCATGTTGATGAGAAATTCCGGGAAGATGACCCGGTAGAGCTCAACCGTCTGCGCATTGGCAATACCCCAGGCCTTGCCGAACATGTAGCCGGGGATGAAAATCTCAAGCACCCGCGACCATTTCGCAAGAGGAGTAATGTATCTTTCTTCAGCCATCTCTGCCATAGCAACTCTCCTTAGTGCTCAGGTAAATCTTGTGGTTCAGCCGTTATTTCTCCTTGATTTTTATATACTCGCGCTGCAGCTCATAGATGCCGTCAGCATTTTTCTTCGCGAGGCCCATGTCGACCAGGGGCTTCATGTCTTTTTCAGACAGCATTTGGTTGTCAAGCACGGACTGGAATTCATCCAGTGTAATGACGCCGCGGGTTGCCAGAAACTCAAGGCCTTTGCCGTTGATCATGCCGAAGTTGACAAGCTCATCGAGCTTCTCCCTCGAAATAGCGCCGCGATCATACATATACTTGTAGTCCCCGGCCGTAAAGATGCGCTTGTTTGCCATATACTCAAACAGGCGTGCAAGGGATTCCTTGTCATGCTTTAAAGCTTCAATTTCATGATCGATACCGGCGGCTTCATATTTTACGTAAAACTTCTGGGGTTCCTTCCACTGGCTGCTCATGAGAATCAGGGCAAACACCACATAGAAGACGGCGCCCAGAATGGTCCTGCGTGTAAGGCAGTCGGTTTTCCGGGCCGCGCGCAGGATCAAAAAGGTGGCAATCAGAGAGCCATACAGGACCAGATCGCCCATGGGGCCCATCTTTTCAAGGGCTGCATCATGGGCAAACACATTGAGAAAAGCATTCATGGACATACCGGCCAGGGCGCAGCAGACAGCAATGCCGAGAATGGCTTTGAAGGGTTTTTTTAGTTTAAACAGACCCAGGGCGTATTTCAGGCACAGGATCAGCATAACGGCAATCGTCACCGTGAGCAGGCCGCCGACGATGTCGAACATGCCTGCTTCCATGCTGGAATAATTGTCCATGTAGAGTTCAAATGACCAGATCGACAGGAAGGTCATGAAAAACACGCACACCGATTTTTTCAGCGCGCCCGTGCGCCACATGATATGCAGCAGGCCCCAGCAGGCCAGCACGTGAAAATAAGCGCCCAGAACCTTCATGTTGAAGTCGCTGAACTGGGTGATCACGCCCTTGTCGACCGGAATGGAGGCAACCTCGCCGATCAGCGGCCAGGCGCACACGGCCGCAAAAAAACCGAACAGGCAGCTCCTGGCTTCCTTTGTTTCCGTGCAGCAGCGGTAAAACAGCCAGGCAAGCAGTATGGCAAGTATAGGTACGTAAAAAAGATTGTAGTTGACGACCGGGTTTTCCCACATGCGCAGCGGCGACATGGTGATCGCGGAAACAACGAACAGGCCCTGGCCGGCCAGTGCGATCCAGATAGTGCGCCACATGGGAGAGAAGAAGTTTTTAAGTCTGCTCAGCATAGCTCTGTTCCTCCTTTAGGAATGGATTTTGAAAATTAGTTCATATACCTGAAATAAATTTAGCGTGCATATAGTTAGCATTTGACAATATTTATAAACTCATTAAGTATTCCTGTCAAGGGCAAACGGAAAAGCACCAGTTTTTTCTGATGATGCCCGGTACGGTACTGTGCTCAAGGATGTTGAGCTGATTTATTTATGATACTTGCGTTTATGGTGAATGCTGACAGCGCGGTAGAGTTGCTCGAGCAGCATGACCTGGGCCATTTCATGCGGAAATGTCATGGCCGACAGGGCCAGCAGCTCATCGGCTTTGTTCTCGACCGCGGGTGCCAGACCGAAGGGGCCGCCGATTATAAAGAGAATTCGGCCGCTGAGTTCGAACAATCGATTGGAAAATTGCGCGGAGGTGTAGTGGCGGCCGCGCTCGCTTAACGCGAACACGAAGCCGTTGTGTTTGGTAATACGACTCAGCAGCCGTTCGGCTTCCTGCTCAGGGGATGAGTCTTTGACTGTTTCGATGGTCAGGCGGACATCTCGGGAAATACGTCCGGCGTAATCGCTGGCCTTGAGCGCCAGTTCGCGGTCTTTTATTCTGCCGACCGTAACGACTGTTATCTGCTGCAGGCTGAGATGTGAGGATGCCATAGGCACTACATACAAGGGCGTCAACAGCTGTGCGGTCTGATCAAGGCCGGATCGTTAATTTTTTGATGTGATGATAATCTCTACCCGCCGGGCGTCTTCACAGCCCTTAAGGGCCTTGAGCATGCCCTGCAGCGCGTTGCGCATGAAATCATGAATAAAGGGCTTGAGCGTTATCTGATGGCCGTCGACGCGCACGATGATGTCGGGCCGAACCGTTTTGATCACCTGGTTTTCGATAATGTCGACCAGGCGTTCAATATCGTCAAGGCCGCAGCAGGGAGCGCCGATGTGAAGATCGGTGTCGCTCGCGATAGCAAGCAGGTTGTCGTCTCCGGCAGATACAGGCGCGGCATGCATACAGCTTCGAAAGACTTCGATCTTGGGAACACTCTGCATCTTAAACCCTTCGGCCAGCACCAGGTCGGCGTCGTCGATAAAGCGGTCGCGGATCTCCACGGGCCCCATGTCGCTGTCGACCGAATGCACCATGCCGAGAGCGCGCGGTGTGCTGATGAAGGCGGTATGCGCTCCGGCCTGCTTGTGGCGCCAGCTGTCCTTGCCGGGGGTGTCGATCTCAAGCTCGTGGTTGTGATGCTTGACCGTGGCTACGCGGTAGCCACGTTTGGTTAATTCCGGCAGAAGTTTTTCAATCAGAGTAGTTTTGCCGCTGTTGGATTTGCCGACTATGGCAACTATCGGTATCATTGCGCCTCCACACTATTGCAGTTACGGCATGCATACTAAGCGGATGTTGCAGTGTTCGCGTCAGGGAGCAATCATAGCACAAAGAAACGCACAGGGTACAGGGAAAGTAGCAAAGCCGGCAAACGCTCGCCGGGCGCTGTGCCGATGCCGCCGGTAGAATGCGTTAACACCCTCATGTATACAGGGTTTTTATTGAAATTTATTGACAGGAGCGCATGTGCTCTGGTACAGTGTGCCCCGTCCGGCAATATCTGCCGGCAGGCTGCGCGCAGCCTGGACTACCACCAATCACCGGAGTTGTGCTGTGAAAAAAATACTGCTCTTTATTCTGCTTGCCCTGGTTCTGTTCGGGCTGCCCTTTATCGCCTATACCGCGGAAGACTATGTCGGCGCCCAGAAATGCAAGGTCTGTCACATGAAGATTTTCAAGAGCTGGGAGCAGACGCCGCACGCCAAAGCATTTGACGCACTCAAGCCGGGCGAGGCAATTGAAGCAAAGCAGAAGGCAGGTCTTGATCCGCAGAAGGATTATACGCAGGATGCAACCTGCGTCGGCTGCCACACGACCGGCGCACCGGACCGTCCCGGCGTCCAGTGCGAAGCCTGCCACGGAGCCGGAAAACAGTACAGCAGCGCCACGATCATGAACAGGACGCTCTGGAAGGCCGAACCTGAAAAACAGTGCGCCATGGCAGTTGAAGCCGGCCTGGTTCGCGCGCCCACTGAGCAGCACTGCACCGCTTGTCATAATGAAAAGAGCCCGACCTATACGCCGTTTGATTTCAAGGCGCGCTATCCAGAAGTAAAGCATCCCGAATGATCCCGGAGCACAGCCGTGATCCAAACAAAAAACCCCGCGCTCTGCAACGCGGGGTTTTTTGTTTTTAGTGGGCTGCGGTTTTTATCTATTGCAGGGCCTCGATCTGTTTTTTTATTTCAGCGAAATCCGGCATCTGCAGCGGATCCTCCGTTACCCAGACCCAGCGCACAATGCCTTTTGCATCGAGCAGGAACGCCGAGCGCTTGGCAACGCCTTTGAGCCCCATGAGCTCGGGGTACAGGACACCGTAGGCCTGTGAAACTGTTTTATTGAAATCACTCAGCAGGGGTATGCTGATGTTGTGATGCGCCGCAAAGGCCTTATGAGAAAAAATGCTGTCAACGCTGATCGCGAACACCGCAGCACCGAGCCCGGCATAATCGTTGAAATCAGCACGCAGGCTGCACAGTTCACTGGTGCAGACCGGACTCCAGTCCAGCGGATAAAACAGCAGCAGGACCGGGCCGGCGCCGAGTGCGCTCGACAGCCGGACGCTCTCAGCCGTTGTTGCCGCCAGTTCAAAGTCCGGAGCGCGGTCACCGGCCTTGATAACTTCTGCCATATACACACCTCCTGAACATTATATGGTTACATATGGGCGCAGCATGAAGCCCGCGCGTTACTGGTTTTTCCACAGTCCGTGCTTGTTGCAGTAGGCGCGCGCGCCGGTCACGTTACCGTGAATGTCAAAAGATGCCTCCGGCGCTTTGCCCGGGCTGAGCTCGGCCCGGTACACCCGGGCAGCCGTCATCAGCTCGATGAACTCGATATAGTGGTCGGGGTCCATGGGATGGGCCACGCTGCCGACCTTGACCGTTGCGGTTGTGCCGTTCAGGCTGAGCACGGGCACGTGTTTTTCGATTGCGGCATCGACCGTGTTTTCCTTCAGCTGCTTCATGGGCGCTCCGCAGCACACAAGCGCGCCTTTGCCGCCGTGGACGATTTCAACAATATTGCCGCAGGTGTCACATTTGTAGACTTCGCGTAATTGGCTCATGATGTTCTCCCTGTTTGCAGCGTATTAATAGTTTTCTGCGCAGGGGTCGAAATGAGCCTGCGGATGTTTGCAGGCCGGGCAGGTCTGCGGAGCCGAGGCGTCTTCAATCACCCGGCCGCAGTTGCGGCAGCGCCATTTAACTTTTGCCGGCTTTTTGAAAACAGTGTCATTGTTGATATTGTTGACAAAAGCCTGATAGCGTTTTTCATGTTCCCTCTCGGCTTCAGCAACCTGGCGGAAGCTCTCGGCCACTTCGGGGAAACCCTCTTCATCGGCGATTTTTGCAGCCTGCGGATAGAGTATGGTCCACTCTTCGTTTTCACCGCCCACTGAGGCTTTCAGGTTGACAAGTGTGTTGCCCAGCACAACCGGAAATTTCGCCTGTACGTCAACGATGGTAGGCTCCTCGCCCAGATAACTCACCAGATGCTTGAAAAATACCTTGGCGTGCTCTTTTTCATTGTTGGCTGTATCTTCGAAAATCCAGGCGATCTGCTCATAGCCTGCCTTGCGGGCAATACCGGCAAAGTAGGTATAACGGTTGCGGGCCTGTGATTCACCCGCAAATGAGTTCATCAGGTTATGCATGGTTTTACTGTTTTTGAAGTCCATTGTGCAAGCTCCTCTCAAAAATTGTTTTTTTCTGTCCGCATTCATTCTGCCGGTTGTTGAGCAGCAGCGGCATTACTGTTGACAGGCTTTATCAGTAATGATAATAGTTATCATATAAATGTCAAGCTTTTTTTGAACAGGTACAACATAGCACATCAAAGCTAAAAGTAAACCGCCTATGGAGCGGTCGCTCTGTAAAAGTGTAAAAAAGGGCACTGTGGCCTTGACATGTGTATTATTAGCATATAATAATTACTATCTATATTTTTATATAGCTGACGATGTTTTAAGCCGTACTTTTGAAAGGACCCTGCATGAAATCTGATAAACTGCGTATAACCAGTCAGAGGGACGTAATTTTAGATGAGCTGCGTGCGGCTAAAGTTCATCCCACAGCTGATGAGCTCTATGAACAGGTGCGCCGCCGGCTGCCGCGCGTAAGCCTGGCAACGGTTTACCGCAATCTTGAATGGCTTAGTGAACAGGGGCTTGCACGAAAAATCGAAGTCGGCGGCCGCCAGAAACGCTTTGACGGGGATATTTCCGATCATTATCATGTGCGCTGCCACAAGTGCGGCCGGGTAGCTGATGTTGAAATGGATCTGCTTGACGGTGTGGAAGACCGCATCGCGCAATGCTGCGGATTTACTGTAACCGGCCACCGGATCGAATTCACCGGGCTGTGCCCGGCGTGCAGCAACGGCTCAGCCTGCTGAGTTAAGAAACGCAGCACCCGCTCTCCTCTTTATCACGTTACATAAAAAAGGTGGTTCGTGTCTGTGAATATCACCGCCATATACGGCAGCCCGCGTGCGGGCGGTAATACCGATAGCCTTTTGCGGGCGTTTTTGTCGGGGGTGCGCTCGGCAGGCGGCAAAGCACGGGAACTGTATCTGCGCAATTTTCGAGTGTATCCCTGTACCGAGTGCGGGGGCTGCGATCAAACGGGCTGTTGCGTGCTGCAGGACGACATGGAGGTGCTTTACAGCTACTTTCAGGAATCGGACGTGCTGGTGCTGGCAGCCCCGGTTTTTTTCTACGGATTCGGGGCCATGACCAAGGCCATGATCGACCGCTGCCAGTGTTTCTGGGTGCGCAAATACCGCCTGAAACAGGATATGCATACAGAGCGCCCCAGCGGATCCGGGGGCGGCATTCTGCTGTCGGTCGGTGGCTCAGGGGGAAGCCGCACCTTCGAGGGCGTCTTGCTGAGCGCGCGCTATTTTTTCGATGCGCTTGATATGAGTTTTGCCCATCATTTAACCTACGGCAGCGTTGATGAAGCCGGTGCGATTCTCAGGCATCCAACCGCCTGCGCTGAAGCCGAGAGCCTGGGCAGGAAGGTTGCGTCTGAATTGCAGCCGAAGGCATGAGATGAAAAATCTTTAAATTTGCATGTTTTCCGGATATACAAACGGCATCGCCGTGAGGAGATGCCGTTTGTGGTTTCTGACAATAGAATACCTGCGAAAACTCAGCCGACCTTGCGGCCGTTTGCCCACAGCAGCTGTTCAGCCTTCGTGATATCTTCTTCAGCGCCTTTGCGGACTTCGGGTTTGTCCCATGAACGGAAGGAAAGCTGCGCATTGCCCGGGTCCTCGACAAACTCAGCTGCAACAACATGGATGGTGATGGGCTTTCCGTTGTACTGCTTGTTGGCGTGATAGTAGACATTGAAAAATGAGCGCTTCTGCTCCTGCAGGTCAATGCCGTTCTGTGCGGCCCAGTCTTTGATAAGCGAGCAGGCAAGACCCAGATCGCCCCTGATGCGCGAGCGGGTGAAATAGATCTTCTTCGTGTTCAGGCGCTCCTCATATTTTTTCGGGGTATATTTCTGCTTGCCGGCTGCCGTGCGGTTGGCCGGCTGCACCGAGTTCCAGAACCAGCGCAATTTCTCGCAGTCGGTGCGCGGGGGCAGGCCCAGAATTTTTTCGCGAACCTCATTGGCGAAGATCTCAACGCGCTCCGGCACCAGCGATTCCCAGATTTCAAGCCCGTCCCAGGGCGCGCTTTCCTTGGCAAGCTTGCCCACCATCCAGACCTGGAAGGTGTCGATACGGTTCAGGTGCGGCATGCACTCGCGGCCGCCGAATCCGCCGATGGCAACAGGCTTTATTTCGGGATACTGCTCCATAACGCCCATCAGATAGTTGCGGCCGGCGATAAGGTGCGCCTGCTGGCCCGGGGCCTTCAATATCATGGTTTCATCATTGTCGCCGCAGGTCAGAAAATAGCAGACCTGCTTGCCGGCCAGCTCGCGATAATTATCCGCAATAAACCGCTGTGTGCGCTTGGAGGGCTTTTCCCAGCGGGTGTAGCTTCCGATGATCACGTAGTCATAGGGAGCAACCGAGATTACCTGATCAAAATGCTTTACCTCAACGTGCTGATCCTCGCCCAGCAGCGCTTTGAGCCAGTAGGCAACTTCGTTGGTTGAGGAATAAATGGTATCGTATGCGATCAGTCCTTTTTTGCTCATACATGTGTCTCCTGTGGGGCTTGAATGTTATGCGTCGGACATGCTACAGTGGGATCGTTTGAATGTGCAGCACTATAGCTGAAAATGCATGGATATGCAATCTAAATAATTTAGTTACTTGAATAATGTTGACACAAACAATTGTTTCCGCCAAGCCCGCATCTTATACGTTCAGTGTCTGCGGCCTCGAAGAGCCCCTGCGCCTTGACCGGGCCATCGAGCATTTTGTGCCGGAGGTGAGCCGCACGCAGGCGCGCGCGCTGATCAGTATCGGCGCGGCCTGGGTCAACGGCCAGCGCGTGCAGGTGCAGTCCCGGCCGGTGCATAACGGCGACAGTATTCTGATCTATAAGGGGCGCGAGGGCTGGAAGAAGTTTTACGAAGCAGACAGCGCCCGGGTTCTCTATGAGGACAACTGGCTGCTCGTGTACGGCAAGGAAAGCGGTATTCCCACGCAGGGCATTTTCTGCGACAACTACAACAACCTGTACGCCGCCCTGCTGCGCCTGCTGAAAAAACGGGGGACGCAGGCCTATCTCGGCCTGCATCACCGGCTTGATCTTGACACGAGCGGGGTTGTGCTGTTTACGAAAAACAAACAGGCCAACCGCTCCATTCACTATCAGTTCAAAAACCGTTCCGTGGATAAAAGCTACCTGGTGCTGGTCGAGGGCCGGCCGTGCTTTGAGGAGCGCGAGTTCAGCGCGGCGATTGCAAAACGGGATGGGAAATATCTGTGCGGCGATATCCCCGGCAAGCCGGCCCAGACTTTTTTCCGGAAGCTGCGCGATTTTGACGACTACAGCCTGCTGCGCGCCCGCCCGCTGACCGGGCGCACTCATCAGATACGGCTGCACCTGGCAGCGCTCGGCCATCCGGTACTGGGAGACCCGCTCTACGGCAGCGCCGGCCTGCACGGCTGCGCCCGCACCATGCTGCATGCCGAGGCCCTGCGCTTCACGCATCCGCAGAGCCGATCCGAGATGCGGGTGCGCGCGCCGATGCCTGCTGATATGGAGCAGCTGCTGGACGGCTTTCAGCCGGAACCGCCCTGACCTGAAATCACTCAGCCTGCAAGGAGTTTTTTCCAGGCCTCAGCCACGGCAGTGAATGCCTGCGCCACTTTCGAGTCCGGGTTGTGGGTAACATAGGCCCGGCCGTCGTCGGTGCTCATTACAATCTGAGGGTCAAGGGGAATGCGGCCCAGGAATGGTACCTTCATCTCGCGCGCAATGCGCTCACCGCCGCCGCTTTTGAACAGATCGATCAGCTTGTCGCAGTGCGGGCAGTACAGGCCGCTCATGTTTTCGACCACTCCGATACGGGGGATGTTGATCTCGCGGCAGAAGGAAATGCTTTTGCGGCTGTCAAGCAGGGCTACGTCCTGCGGGGTGGTCACCACCACGGCGCCGTCAACCTTCTTTATCACATGCGCCACGCTCAGGGCCTCATCGCCGGTGCCGGGCGGCAGATCGATGATCAGGTAATCGAGCTTGCCCCAGGCGACTTCGCCCATGAACTGCTTGATCAGGCCGTGCTTCATGGGCCCGCGCCAGATGACCGCATGGTCGGTGCTCTCGAGGAAAAAGGCGATCGACATGACGCGCAGGTTGTCGGTCACGGCAACCGGCGCAAGTCCCTGCTCGTTGCCAACGGGTTTGCAGGTGTCAACGCCCAGCATTTTGGGGATATTGGGTCCGTGGATATCAGCATCCAGAATGCCGACCCTGAATCCCTGCCCGGCCAAAGTTGCGGCCAGGTTGACTGCAACCGAGCTTTTGCCGACCCCTCCCTTGCCGCTGATGACCATGAACGTGCGGCCGATATCGGCCAACCTGCTGGCGATCATCTGCTGTTCATGGGCTTCTTTGTTCGCCTGGTCGCACCCTGAGGCGCTCGAACAGCTCGAGCAGCCGGTGTTTTCATTGCATTGCGTGCTCATAAAAAAATCTCCTGAGAATAATAGTGAGTGTGAAGGCGCAGTCTGCGACGGATGCGGTGCTGCCTTCACCTGTTTCCGGTTCGAAAGGGAAAAATTGTAGGGTGGGTGCAGCGTAGCGGAACCCACCGATTATCTGTAGATGGTGGGTTTTACCCACCCTACCATTTCATTCCTTTGAATTGCCTGCGAACTTTCTGCGGCTTCATCAATGAGTGAGTTATGCAGGTTTCCTGAGCAGGGCGTCGGGCAGCCTCAGGCTATGCAGCAGCCGCCGGCTCCGGGGCAGCCCTGCGGGCCGGCGCAGCGCTCAGGGCTTGCGCAGCCGAACTGGCCGCAGGCAGGCGTAGCAGCTTTGCCGATATTTGATTTTGAAATCAGCTTGTTCAGGCTTGCGCTGCCGCAGCCGGGGCAGGTGAGGCCATTGATTTTGTCGCTTCCTGCAACAATGTGTTCGCATACGCTGCCGCAGTCGGCGCAGAGGAATTCATACATGGGCATTGCAAAGGTTCCTTTGATGAGAACGGTTCTTCCCTGTCGAGTTCTATTTTACACTGCCGCGTCTCATTTTCACAGTATTATTTAAACCGGCCGGGCGCGCGATTGCACACAGGACCTGTTTGTGCAATTATGTGCCCATGGATGCATACGATATCATCGTTATCGGCGGCGGCGCAGCCGGGCTTATGGCTGCCGGGTTTGCGGCCCGCTCAGGCGTCCGCGTGCTGGTGCTTGAAAAGATGGATTACCCTGCCCGTAAGCTGGGCATTACCGGCAAGGGCCGCTGCAACCTTACCAACACGGCCGGGCATGCGGAATTCCTGAAGCGCTTCGGCAACGGGGCCGGTTTTTTGCGGCCAAGCCTTGAATCCTTTGACAACCGCAGCCTGATGGATTTTTTCTCCGGTATCGGCATTGAGCTTGTTGCCGAGCGAGGCGGCCGGGTGTTTCCGGCAGACGCGCGCGCGCCGCGCGTTTCAAGAGCCCTGCGCGCCTGGTGTGAAGCGGGCGGTGCGCGGATTGTGTGCGACAGTCCCGTAACTGAGATCTGCACAGAAAACGGACGCGTTACCCGCGTGCGCTGCGGGCAGCGCTCGTTATCCGCCCGCGCCGTGATTGTCGCCACCGGCGGCGCATCCTATCCGTTGACCGGATCAACCGGCGACGGATACCTTTGGTCTGCCGCACTCGGGCACACGATCGTGCCGGTGCGGCCTGCGCTTATCGGCCTTGAGACCCGGGAGAGCCGCCTGTGCGCCTGCGACGGGCTGTCGGTGCGCAACTGCAGGGCGCGTTTGGTGGTTAACGGACGCGAACGCGCGGAGGAATTCGGCGAGCTGCAATTGATGCGCTACGGGTTGAGCGGGCCGGTCATTCTTACCTTAAGCGGTATGGCGGTTGACGCTTTGCTGGCGCGCAAAAAGGTTCAGGTTTCAATCGATCTCAAGCCCTCGCTCAGCCGCGAAAAGCTCGAGGCCCGATTGAAGCGCGACATCAGCAGCCGGGGGGCCGAGAGGCTGGGCAGCCTGCTGCGGGGCCTGCTGCCGCGCGAGCTGGTAGGGGTGTGCTGCACGCAGGCCGGCCTCAAACCCGGCAGCCCGTCCGCAGGCCTGAAAGAGCGCGAACGCGCGCGGTTGCTTGACTGGCTGAAAAATTTCACCCATACCGTGAGCGGGCACCGGCCCCTGGATGAAGCCATCATCACCGCCGGAGGAGTGAGCCTTGCCGAGGTTGATCCGCACACTATGGAATCACAACTGGTCAGGGGGCTGTATTTCGCGGGCGAGATCCTTGACCTGCAGGCAGACACAGGCGGCTACAATCTGCAGGCAGCGTTTTCAACCGGCCGTGCCGCAGGTCGTGCAGCGGCAAAAGCGTGAGGTGTTTATGGCCTTGAGTTACCGCACTGAGTGCGGCGCATTCAGACGGCCGCACCGGCCCTGCTCAAATTTGAAACAATCTGCTGAAGGCCCCTGCCGGCAAAGCCCGCCGGATAGATTTCTACAGCCTTGTCAACAGGCTTTGCATGGCTGCAGTGGAGTGCGGCTGTGTGAAAAGCATATTTCACCTGTCACCTTTTGTTTCCCTCAATGATGTAACCGAGTTGCCATTTCGAATCCGCCAGAGGCGGTGAGAAGTCTTAAAACAAAGATTCCTCACATTCGTTCGGAATGACAAAAGTATGCGACTTCTCTCCCGGAGCCTGCCCTGAGCAAAGCCGAAGGGGTCGAAATGTCAGTAAATGCAACAGGGTACAGAAAAAATTTAAATGGTCTAATGATTTTTTCTCTTGACTTCGCAAGGGTGACCTAATAATCACAGGTAAACCCCCGGCTTTGCCGGGGGACTCACAGAGTTTGACATTTGCGGGAATATAAGAAAACCTCCTGATTCGGTGAACCGCTCAAAGTTAACCGAAAGGAGGTTTTCAGTGGAA
>Ga0194127_10002530_pt1 | contig 24738 bp, 24 predicted proteins | sample TA2KigC100mmetaG_FD_148624 | JGI IMG/M metagenome (GOLD analysis project Ga0194127, IMG submission 148624) | Freshwater microbial communities from Lake Tanganyika, Tanzania - TA2015036 Kigoma Deep Cast 100m | ecosystem: Environmental > Aquatic > Freshwater > Lake | place: Tanzania: Lake...
AGATTAGACAGTATTTGCTTATTGATCCAGTCGGATAAAAGGCTGCCTGTTTATAGGGCAGCCATTCTTTTTCTTTCAGTGATCTTCTTATCCATCGGGACTCTAATCGATCAGAACTGCTCTCTATATATAACACCTGCCACCTATAGCTGCCTGAAACCAAAAGCTTCAAAAGTAAAATGGCGGTCAAAAGCCAGAGCTTCTTCAATTTTTAATTCTTCCATTATGGCAAAACTGGTGCAGTCAGTGAAGGAGAAGCCCTGGTCACTATATTTGATAAATATCTCCAGGGCCCGGGGCAGGTAATGAGGGGCTGCGTAAATTGTTTTTGCAGCTGTTTCTGAAAGCAGCTCCTTAGCCAGGGCAGAGGCAACCTGATGATTATTCAGCCTCATACGGGTTAAGGTGATCGATTCGTCAATTACATAATCAGAAGTATAGCAAATGATCCCGGCGGAAGGTAATTGTTTAAAGAAGCTAACTACGTTATCATGGTCGGGATCGTTTCTATTCTTCAGGGCATACCAGGCGCCTGTATCAATAAATACTTTTCTCACCGGTATAGATCCTCATCGTGGTGTTTGTATTCGGCAGGGCCATCTGCAGCTAATTCGGCCATTTGCGAACCACCCAAAGATTGCTGATTTATAGTCTCTGCCATTCTTTCATCGATTAACTTGCGGATGATGCCGGAAATACTGGTACTATTAACGATTGCCTGCTGATGAAGATAGCGGTGCTGCTCTTCTTTAACCAATATTTGTGTCCTTATCATCTTGATCACTCCTTTGTGTAGCTACATATATACATCATAACATAATAAGTAAAATGTTACAACTTAGAAAAATGCTTTAAAACAAACAGTCTAAACTTGATATCGTCTGATATGATTGGAGCATTAGGTTTTGTAGTATAAGACTTGATAATTACTATAACTGCGTATGCAAATAGTTTTGCTCTTTTGCTGTTGAATAAATGATTACGGCAATTTAAGTCAAGAAAATTTACCTTAAAACTTGTATCCTTCTAGTCGGGAGGTGAGAAATATGGAGCGATGGGAGAAGATCAGGGCTGTCCGCAGGATGCAGGATTACATGGAAGATAACCTGAAGAGCCCGATCACTTTAAGCCAACTGTCCAGGGTTGCCGGTTATTCACAGTGGTATGCAGGCCGGGTATTCAAGGAGTTAACCGGTAAGACTCCTTTTGCATATCTTAGAGAGCTGCGTTTAAGCAAAGCGGCTGAGCTTTTGCGTGCCGGACAACCAAGGGTCGTTGATGTGGCCTTCGATTTTGTTTTTGATTCGCATGAAGGTTTTACCAGGGCGTTTATCAGGCAGTTTGGCGAAACACCGAAAAACTACAGCCGGGGCAGCGGATCCGCCAACATCTTTATGCCCGATCGCATCCGTGACTATTACCTTACTTTACAAAAAGGAGATCTAAAGATGACTGAAAACGAAAAGACGAATACTGTTTTTGTTCAGGTGGTGGAGAGGCCGCAGCGGATGTTAATCTTAAAAAGAGGAGTCAAAGCCAATCACTATTTTGACTACTGTGAAGAAGTAGGCTGCGACATCTGGGAGATCCTCTCCACTATTAAGGAGGCCATGTATGAACCGGCTGGGATGTGGCTTCCGGATAGCCTGGTGAAGCCAGGGACTTCAGCCTATGTAATGGGGGTTGAAGTAGCGATGGATTTTAGTGGTCAGGTCCCGGAAGGGTTAGATATTATTGAGCTGGCTCCATGTAAGATGATGGTGTTTCAGGGCGAGCCTTTCGATGAAGAAAAATTTGGGGCAGCAATTGAAAGCCTTTGGGAAGTAATGAAAAAGTATAAGCCTGAGATTTACGGCTTTGAATGGGCTGATGAAGATGGGCCCAGGTTCCAGCTCGAACCGCAGGGCTACCGTGGCTACATCGAAGCCCGCCCAGTACGCCGGATCAATTAACTGATCTCATATTGTGGGTGGTGAGAAATCTTGTTTTGCCCCTTTGTAGTGCAGGTGCTGGAAAAGGATCGCAAAACTTTAAACCTGATCAATCTATTTGCCTTTTTCTTAGGTGTCGGCTGCCTGCTGATCGGCTTTTTGCTCTACTAAAAGGATTGCTTAAGTGATTACAAAAGCAAGAAAGCAGTGAATTAGGATATAGAAATAGCGTTTGAGGAGGTTGACCATGAATTATTTTAAAGTACTCGGTATTGTTTTCGGGCTGGCCGCATTTCTGAAACTTTTTTACATGCACTTACTACCCTGGGATGAAAATAGCTTTAACGAAAAATTTATTCCGAGAAACGGCCACCCTACATAGTGATTATTGCCCTGCTCGGACTGGTCATAGTCGCCCTGACCTGGTATTTGCATTTTACCTTAATCACTGACCATTATGGCACTGCTCTATCTTTTACTGATCAATATTGCCCCAAATCGATACCGGGATCTAGAAGTGTAAAAAGGGGAGCAGTAAAGAGAGTTCGCACTAACCTGCATGGCCTGAATACATTTCCCGGCAAAGCAGTGATTATGCAGTTACCATGTGAGGGGCAGATAGAATTAATGGTTATTCAAAAATGCTGTAGGTTTTGGCAAAGTTTAGAACTGATATTTCACTCTTTTCATATTCAAGATCTCCGGCATAAATTAAATATCCCTTGTCACCGCCGGTTATTTTATTTAAGTAGATTATATTATTATGCAGTGATTTGTTATAAGTCATTGCTGCCTTTATCTCTACCGGTATAAGCTCATTTCTGTTCTTATACAGAAGGTCGATCTCTTTTTGGTTTGCATCGCGGTAAAAGTACAGGTTCGGCTCCATACCCTTGTTCATCCTTGTTTTGAGTGCTTCCAAAATAACCATGTTTTCAAACAAATTTCCCAACAGGGGGTCTCTTGAAATCTGATCAACTTCAGTTATACCTAACAGATATGCTGCCAACCCAACATCTGTAAAATATAGCTTCGGTGATTTAACAAGGCGCTTGCCAAAATTTTCATGATAAGGCTTTAATCTAAAGATGATAAATGAAGCTTCCAAAACTGACAACCACTCCGCAAGAGTTGTGCTAGAGACACCAATATCGCCAGATAAAGCATTGAGGCTAACCAACTGACCAATTCGACCGGCTAATAAATGTAGAAATTTCTCATATTGATCGAGGTTGCGTATATTACTGACCTGTCGTAGATCTCTTTCAATATAAGTTTGATAGTAATTTCGGTAAGCTTTATATGGCTCTAGCTTGTCCTTATAGATACGGGGGAGAAAGCCGGTGAAGATAAGTTCATCACGGCTTAATTTATAACCTGACTGAAACAACTCTTTAATCGACAGGGGGTACAGGGTTAACAGTGCTGTACGGCCTGCTAAAGATTGAGTGATAGCTTCATGTAAATATAATTGGTGGCTGCCAGTTAAAATAAATTGCCCAGCTTGATCGTTTTCATCTGCCATAACCTGGATATAAGAAAGCAGTTCAGGAACTCTTTGCACTTCATCAATAATTACAGGAGGGGGAAATGAAGAAAAAAGTGCTCGTGGGTCATCGACTGCTAGTTGCCTGATATCAGGAAGCTCAAGGTTGCAGTAATTGTAATCAGCAAATACCATCCTCGTCAGGGTAGTTTTGCCAGCCTGACGGGGCCCCGTGACTGTAACAACAGGGTATTGAGTTGATAAATTAACTAATTCGGTTTCGATATCTCGTTTAATCATAATTAAATTTTAACAGTTATTCCTGCAATATTCAAGTTAAAGTTGAAATGTGACACTTTGACGGATAACAGTTGATCCTGACCTGAAACGCTGTTATACTGGTTTAGTAAATTACTAATATACTAAAACAGGGAGTGTCAAAGGTGAGAATACCAACCGCATTAAAGCACAAACCGGTTATCGTAACTGAAGATTACGAGAAAGTAGACGGACGCTTTGCTTATGAATCTGATGCAAAAGGCCTCTCGCTCGGCTTGGCCCAATGGAACGATCGGGGCAAGTTGGATATATCAGCCAAGGTATGGCGCCATACCGGTGGAAAATGGTCTCGCCAATCCGAAGAAATGCCCCTGCACCGGGTTCTTGATTTGGCCATATTAATTTGCCGGGCTAAAAAGTACTTTCAGGAGGCCTATCGATTTGAGAAACTCTACGACCCGCATCAACCTCTAATTGAACGGATTGGTCTGCAGGGTGACGCAATGAGTGTTGCAATTTGCACTGAGAACGATATGATTGATAAGGATATTGCACTTTTCAGCGAAGCCCTGAGCAAAGATGACGAACTGATCAGTGAACGCCTATTTGTATTGGCCCGGATTCTCAGGGATATGGGTATCTGATTAAATAATAAGGAGAAAGGCAATTGAAAAAAAACAAAAAGAATATTTTTATTGTTCTGGCAGCGATCCTGGTTATTGGCGGGGCTTTCGCCGCCAAATATTTTTCCGACTTAAGCAGCTACCGCCAGGCTGTGGAAGAGATCACGATCGGTGAAGTGAATCTCGCGACAATTCCCGACGGAACTTATACCGGTTCCTCTGAGGCTGTTTGGGTCGGGGCGACGGTAGAAGTAACCGTACAGGATCATCGCATTACTAATATTAAGCTCGATCACCGGCACGGTCAGGGCGAAGCGGCTGAAGTAATTACCGACCATGTAATTGAAGCACAATCATTACAGGTAGATATCATCAGCGGCGTTACCTCAAGCTCTAAGGTAATCCTTAAGGCTATTGAAAACGCTCTGCTAAGTGCAACAGAGTAATAGTGTTCTCAGCCCTGGGCTTGCCCGCAATTTCTTTACGGCGCAACTTGTCCCTTAAAAAAGCATGCCAGAACTGTGTGATTGAGTCAAATAAAAAAAAGGAAAGAGGAGCTGGATAAAATGTCTTTAGGTGTTGTTTTTTATTCCAGGAGTAATAATACCAGAACCGGGGCTGAGTACATCGCAGGCAAGGTGAAAGCAGAATTAATAGAACTGACTGAAGCAAATGGGCGAAAAGGGCTGGGAGGTTTTATCAAAAGCGGTTACCAGGCTGTTTCCGGTAAAACTTCAGCATTAATAGGAGATCCCTGGAAAGAAGCCGATAAACACAGTGCCCTTTACCTGATGACGCCTATTTGGGGCGGTAAAACCACCCCGGCAATGAATGCTTTTATGCAGAATGCTGACTTTAAGGGGAAAATGGTAACAGCAATCACTTTTCAGGCAGATGAAAAAGGAGCAGGAACTAAGGTAACCTATGATCGTATTCGTCAAATCGTGGAAAGCAGCGGAGGTACATTTGTGGGTGGCTATGCCCTGCACAGCGCCGCTCCCGGCCGTTTTGCCGGGAAAGAATATATTGAAAAGCAATTGGATGAAAAATATTTAAGTATAATTAAGAATTCCTAAAAGAACAGGACTTTATAAAACTTAAGCCAGGCTATTTACTTATTAACTTATGATACCGTAAGCAAGTTGCCTGGCTTTTCATTTGAAATGGCAAAGTATATGATTTTACGGGCTATCCCGGCATACCTGGAAAGTTAAGCCCAGTTGGTGCCCGTCGTCCCTATGTATTACCCAGGGGTGCCATCCGGGCGTACCATTGTTCCAGTCACTGCAACCGCGCGTAGAGCCCCAGCCATTGGCTCGCCAGTTGTCGAGAGGCAGGTAAGTATCAGTGTATCTCCAACTGCTACTACGGTGGGAGCTGCGCACGGTAACTTCAAGGCTTTCATCGCCAAAAATTGGAAACCAACTGACTGAGTTGTTGCGGTTGCCATGGTCAAGGACTATCAAACAGCCTCTTTCACGGGTTTTGCTACTCCAGTTAATATCAGAAAAATAGAGGTTTGCCACCTCTCGCCTGGCAGCGCCCGAAACAGCGTGGGCTGTAAGACGAAAATCAACATTGTTACGTAAACTCCAGGGCGCGTACAAGCTCATAACTCTAATCATCAATCGGTCGGCCGCCGGCACCTCAAAGCTGTTATTGCTCATGTCACGCTCATAGATACTACCATCTGAGTTAACCACAACCCGGTAGCCTTCCCTCATCTGCTCACGAGTCGAGTTGCTCACTTCACCAACGATCAGGGTGCTGCTTTGAAAGCGCTCGAGGGTAACATTAGGGGCAAATGTGCTTGATGAATCACCGATATCAAGCTGACCCGCCCGTCCGGCAAATGCTTCAAAGGATACGGAGCGGTTGACAAGCGGTCCTTCACCCATATTTCTGATCGTGAAAGCCATTTGACCGGTGTCTTCCCCGGGAAGATAATGCACATCGGTGATCACCAGGTCAGGGGTCTGTGAACAAATAGGGCTATGAATCATCGCCCCGGAGCGCTCATATTCTTCTAAAACATCATCAAAGGGATCTATCACCACACAAGCATCGAAAGGTGGGTCAAGACGCATATCTGGATGTTCCAACACCGTGCGCTGACCTGCTTCAAGCACGAATTCGGGCCAGGTATAAACACCAAAAGAAACCCCATCGCGGCTTAAGAGCTCAATCTTTAAGTCGCGCCAGGGCCAGGTTGCTGAACCGGTATTGCGCACGTGAAGCCGAACCTGGCCGCTGCTCTCGTCAACTTCGAAATCTTCCAGGTTAATCCAGGGCAGCGGTTCCCAACCCTCCACACCGGAACCGACCGGGCTGCCGAAGGCAGGGCCCCACACGTAGGTTACCCGACAGCGCCCATTTTCAGAGACCAAAGCCCCTTCATTTTGTTGATCAAATATCCAGGCCATGCTGCTGTCTAGCTCGTAGATAGAAGATAGCCCTTCGGCGACGAGATCATCACATCCAGGGTCACTGGAGTCGCGGCAGCGCCCCTGGTCTTGATCCATTAGATGAAAACCGAATTCGAAGGCCCCGTCATCCGGAATATCCACAAGCAACACCGGCAGCCTGGGGTTGAAATGCCAGGTTGGGTCAGCAGCCATCTCAGCCAGATTGTAAACTGTGTTATGACGCAAGCCGTTTGGCATATCCAAACTGCCGCCACCGCTATCCGGGGCACGGGTGTCGAAAGCAATGCGCTTTTCATTGGCATAGAAATATCCGTAAACTGGCCCAACATCACCATGATGAGCTGGTCGGCGCCCATCACCACCTAAGTCAAAGGTTTCGAGTTCAAGAAAGGTGATCATAATTTCGCGCTGGCAGTTTTCGGCTTCCTGCTCCAGCCTGACAATAGAAGGTAGTGATTCAGGCCCATCGGGTAAACCGATGCGGTAAGCGGTAACCGAAAAAATGTAGGTTGTGCCGCAGGGTGGGTTGAACCATTCGTAAGGCAACATACTTTCACGCGCATCTGCCGGTTCCACCCACTGCAGGTTACCATTTAAGTAGATCCGGAAACCGTCAATTGGTTCTTCGTCTGGTTGTGGTTCGTAGTCCCAGCGCAGTGAGTTGCGGCGGTTGTCGAGCCGGGCGTTACTTGGTGGGGTCATATTGATATCAGTGTAGAGGGGGACAACTCGTCCGCCCCCTTCAGACGGTGAAACGCTAAAAGTAAATTCGTAAGTTCCATCTACACCACCGCTTAAAGTCATACCTGTCCAGAATTCAGGGGCGATATTGCTTCCCCAGTGGCCAAGTTCTACAGAGTCTGTGCCACCCTCTATGACGCCCACCAGGTTAAGGCTGATCGGCAGGTCAACATTATGCGACCAATTAAATGCCGGTATAGTGCTATCCGCCAGTTCAGAGACATTCCACATTGTTGTGCCATCTGCCTCACTGGCCAAAACAGCGAAGGATTCCTCTGCACCCGGGTCGTCGCGTCCGTCGGGATAGCGGTGCGGAGGAAAGTTGGCATAGCTCACATAAAGATAGAGCTGTTCAAAAGGGGCGGAAGTTGTTAAGCTGAGCAGCTCCAGGCGCAACCTGGTTTGATCTTCTGCCCGCTCGGTCCCGAGCAATTCCGAAATGTAATCCTGCGCCGGGAGGAGGAGCAAATCCTGCACCGGGCGGAGGATGTAGTCATCGATCACCCCGGGCACGGCAAAACCGGATCCGGGCGCAGCCCCCTCGGGTAATGGAGGATCGCCAGCGGGAGGATCATCAGCCGGAGGGTCGTCCCCGGCTGGCGGTTCTTCTACGTCGGGGATGATAACTTCATCCCCCGGGTCGAGCTGATCAGGATCTAACTCCGGGTTAGCTAACTCCAGTAAGTCAGGCTCAAGGCTGTAATCATCGGCAATTGAGCGGAGTGTATCACCTTGCACAGCATTGTGGGTTCCTGCGGCGGCCCCTTCGCGTGCGCTTACTTCGAGCACCACCGAAGCCTGACCTGCAGTGCCGTCAGTAGCAATAGCGCGGACAATCACTACGTTATTACCGGCATCCGTGGCCAGCCAGTTGCTGGATAAAACCAGCGAGGTGTTCGGTCCCTCTCCGGGTGCGTTCTGAGCGTCAACAAAAGTATCGTTCACCCACAACTCCACCCTGCTTAAGCCATTGCCGCTCCGTGCGGTGGCATGAACAGCTACTCTTTCGCCAACCTGAAACGGTTCGCGGCTCAGCGGTGAGTGAATCAAAACCAGCGGTTTTGATTCGAGGGCGCGATTGTTTTGACTGACATAGATAATGGCCAACATAATAACACATAAAACCAGCATTAATACGATGAGTAGCCGGGCAGCCCGGCGAAAACTATTTTTCTTCTCCATAGTGGCCTCCTACATCAGCAAGATGGCAAAGTGTGACCAGTTCGACCAGGGACTGATATTGCCGGCCCCGTCTACTGCGCGCACCCGCCAGCGATAGTACCAACCACACTCAACATTAACAGTGGCTTCCTTGACCTGGAGCCCGCTTTGTGAGCCACCGGGTGCAGGCTGCCAGTTGTTATCGCCGGCATGCCTTTGCACTTCCACCCGGTATTCTGAAATGCCGCTTGGGTCGGTCACCGGCAGCCAGGCCATCGATTGCGCCGCTTTGCAGTTAATCGATAAACCGTCAGTAGGTACTGCCGGTATCGGCACAGGCGACGGTGTGGTGTCTGCCGGAGGCGGAGGCGGAGGAGCGGGAGGCTGGGGTGTAACACAGGATCCGGTGACCCTGACTTCCAGGGAATTGCGTTCTTCGGAACCATCAAGATTAAAGACCCTCATGGTATAAAGTTTGTTTTCGCAGAGGCAATCGCGGAAAGCGCCGGTTAATGGTTGCTCAGCACCTTCAAAGATAACCCGGTCGGCATTTTCAACCTGCCAGTGGATGGTGGTGCAGTCTCCGGCCTCAATTTGTGGTGGGTCGGCCCAAAACCGGATTGTGGCCTTTGGTTCAGTTGGTGGAGTTTCAGTGGCTGGTGGTTCGTCTGCGATAGGTGGAGAATCTGGCGGCTTCGGTTGTTCGGCAACAACAGGTTCTTCTTCCGGTTCCTCACCGAAGGTTATGCGCACTGCATCGGGCACACTGGCTGTCCCGTCGGAGCAATAAGCTACCGCCTGAATAGTGTAGACTCCTGGCTCGCCCGGTGTCCACGGTGTGTGGAATGCGGCCAGGCCAGCCCGCATGGGCGGGTTGCTGATGGTGGCCAGTAGATCGCCGTTAATCCAGATTTCCACGTTTTCTACCTTACCCTTTGCCTCGGCGTGACCTTTAATGTTAATGTCCTGTAAGTCGGCAAAGACCAGGCCATCTAGCGGCACATCGAGCCAAACCGTAACACTGCCCGGAGTATCTGTTCGTTTGCAACCTGATAACAGGCTTAAGCCCAGTAAAAGAGTTAAGCAGATAATCGTCACCAACTGGGCTGACCTAATCCTTACAGCGAGCATAGTGAGCCCCCCATATTTTCAAGTGTTTTAATACTCAAATTCCACCACAATAGCAACTGTGCTGCAATGAGCGCGGAAAAAGTCGTCGGCATTATTATTGTTTGTTGCACTGTTTAACCCTAACTTGATCTGCATGGTCTTCGATGGTACATTGATGTAATTGATCAATTCAGTCTTGAAGGTGGAAGACCTTAAGATAAGCGGGCTGCCGACGGCAGTGCTAAAGCTGTCAGTTGCAGAGTTAAAGATGTGCTTGCCCCCGGGGGCAAAGTCAGCGGCCACTAATGAAGAACCATATGGGAAGACCTTGAAATCGACCAGGCTGGCCAGGCCAACCGGATTTCCTACCCTATTTATATTTGTAAATACCAGGTAAGCATCGGTTATGGTATAGTCCCTATCGCCAACAACTGCGATTATTTGATCTCTAAGTGTGCTCAGGTAAAAGTTAAGAAACCCCTTGAACTGGCGGTTAAGTAAATTATCCCCCACCATAACATCACCTGAAATTATATCTCCTGCAGATGTTACCGACCCGCTTAAATCCGCACTGGCCACAACAGAAGCCCTCGCAGATTGGACCCGCCTGATTTCACCCGGATCACCTCCGTTTGCATCCGGCTCCGGCCACAAGGCAAGCTTTACAATCACGCTATCGCTGGCCCCGGAAGGGTCGCGGGCAATAACGTTCAGGCTGACATTTAGCGGTTCCAAATTTCCTGGCGGGTTGGCCGGCGATAGCCATGAAAAGACCATAGCCCGCATATTGGGTTGGCGCGGTCCTGCCCACATACCTTCGCCAATATTATCTACTTCGCCATGACTGGCTTCAACCTCCAGTTCAATCTCATCATCATCTTCATCTTCGATCAAGATATTAAAACTATGTTCACTTTCTTCATAGAAAAGTCGAAAAGGCTCATCAAGTCGATCGGTAATGTTCTCAGCCCTAATTGAAATTCTAACGATTTCAGGTGACCGATTACTACTACCGCTATTGCCGTCTCCGGCAGGTGGTGGGGCTGCCTCATCTTCGCCGTCACCACCCCCGGCATCTGGTTCAGGATCGCCGCCGTCCGAATCCGGAGGACCGGTCGGACCTGACGGCCCCGTGGCAGTGCCCACCACAATCCCGGCAAAAAGCTCAAGTTCAGCTTCTGCTGAGCCTTTGGGGTTTGATGCCAGGGCTTTCAAGAGAAAGGTTTCTTCATCTTCCAACAGCAGAAGGGTTTGATTATTAAGCACTTTACCGACACCATCGTTGCGATTAAAGGTAACCTGCGGCTCCGGCTTCCCGTCTACCTGCGCCTCAACCACCACCCGGTAAAGACCAGTGACTGAATCGGGGCCGCTGCTTTCTACCACCGCAAGGACCAGGGTTGGTTCAGTGTCGGGAGAAAAGATCAGGTCGCTTAGAGGGCTGATTAGAAAGAGTAATACCAATATAATCAAAACCAAAATAATCACCAGCGGCACAAATAAACTTTTTCTTTTTGTGTTTTCATTACGGACAGTTTCCATCAGCGCACTCCTTTCAAAGCATATAAATGGAATGTTTCTTATGTTATTGCAATTATAACAAAATTATAACGGATAGCTATGAAATTTTATGAAATATTCAAAAATAGCTACCTGGGGTCTGTGATAGCCTAATCTGATATCAGATATTTTAGTCCCCGCCATAACTCAGGTTGAAATAACCACTGAGCAAAAACATTTAAATTTAAAATAAGTGCTTGACAACCTGATCAGCGGTGTTTATAATTGGAATAGAAAGTTAGTCTTGGCAAACAATTTATTTGTGAAACATTGCTCAGTAAGAGGTAGTGTTCAGGGATGAATATCAGTGAATCAAGCGAAATGTATCTTGAAACCATCTACATTCTTGAAGATGTTCACGGTCATGCTCATATTGCTGATATCGCAAAAAAACTGGGTGTAACTAAACCAAGCGTATCGAAGGCTATGGAGCAGTTAAAAAGGGAAGATCTAATCAACCAGGAAAGTTATGGGCCTGTTAACCTGACTCAAAAGGGTAAAGCGATTTCAAAGAAGATTTACAGGAAGCATTATTTAATTACCAGGTATCTTGAAAAATCGCTCAACCTTAATCACGGTGAAGCATCAGAAAATGCCTGCAGGATGGAACACATCATTACAGATGCCATGCTGGAAGCTATTGAGCAGTGCATGGAAAGTGATAATTAGATTAATTTATAGCAGGAGGACAAGATGGAGCTGGCGGTTGTAAACAACATCATAAAGAGCAGATACAATAATAAGAAAATGAGTTTGGTCAGTGAGCGACCAAATTTATCAGAGGCCGTAATTAATGTGCCGTACATTATCAAAGAGGTCAACACCACAGATCAGAACATGAAGGATTTTCTATTTACTTTAGGTTGTTACGAGGGAGAAACAGTAACGGTGATTTCGGTCTTGGCCGATAATTACGTGATCAGCGTAAAAGATGCAAGATACAGTATTGATAAAGATTTAGCCCGGACCATATTGGTTTAAACTGTACCGGCCGAACTTATTTTTTTGCACTAATTGTTAGCCATAGCTAACAATATTATTTCCGGAGGTTTATGATGAAAATTGCCCTTGCAGGAAACCCTAATAGCGGAAAGACAACATTGTTCAATGCAATCACTGGTAAAATAGAATATGTTGGCAACTGGCCCGGTGTAACCATTGCCAAAAAAGAAGGCGATGTTAAAAAGGCTCTGAATAAGGGAGAGAGCAGAATAAGGGTGGTTGATCTCCCTGGAACCTATTCCCTGTCACCTTTTACCGGGGAAGAAAGTATCACCAGCGAATTTGTTAAGAATGAGAACCCTGATGTGATCATTAATATCGTTGATGCCACAAATCTGAGCAGAAGTCTCTTTTTTACCACTCAACTTTTGGAACTTGGCATTCCTGTGATTGTTGCGCTTAATAAGTGTGATCTTTTACATAAAAAAGGGATTGTGATCAAGAGGGCGGAATTGGCCGAGAAACTTGGCTGCCTGGTTATTGAAACAGCTTCGACCCAGGGGCATGGGTTACCCGAACTGATTGAGCAGGCCAGGATCGTCTATGGTCATCAGCAAACTGCACCTTTTCCTGGTCTCAACGCAAACGTTAAAGATCATGCTTTGCAGATGATAGAATTAAACATGAACGATTTGCTTTTGTTGAACAGTTGGTAAAAGTGGTGGAAATGCGTAATGTGGCAAGCAATAAACAAACCGGGCAGGATGCTGCTGATCGTATTATCGCTCATCGGGTTTTAGGCATTCCGATCTTTGCCGCGGTAATTTATGTTGTATTTTCGATTTCGCAAACCCACGTAGGACCTCTTTTTGCTGATTACCTGGTTGGTTGGATTGATAGTTTCTACGAGTATGTGGAAGGCCTGATGGGCGCTGATGTTTCACCTGTGTTAAGCTCGCTTTTATTAGACGGTATTATAGGCGGTGTGGGTGCGGTAATGGGTTTTCTGCCTCTTATTATGGTGCTCTTTTTCCTTTTGGCGCTTCTGGAAGACAGCGGTTACATGGCTAGAGTAGCCGTAGTGATGGATCGCTACTTAAAACGGGTTGGCTTATCGGGAAAATCAATTATCCCAATGGTGATTGGTACCGGTTGTGCAATCCCCGGGGTGATGGCAACAAGGACGATCCGCGACGATCGCCAGCGCCGCACTACTGCGATGCTTACCCCCTTTATGCCTTGCGGGGCCAAGCTCCCGGTTATTGCTCTTTTTGCCGGAGTCTTTTTCAGCGATGCAGCGTGGGTTGGAACAGCGATGTATTTTGTGGCCATTTTAATCATCATAACGGGTGCGCTGATTGTTAAGCGAATTACCAATGAAGGTTCAGCAAAGTCTTATTTTATCATGGAACTTCCGGATTATCGCCTCCCCAGCCTGAAGCGGGCTTTTATTTCGATGATCTCCAGGGCAAAAGCTTTTATTATCAGGGCGGCTACAATTATCCTGTTATGTAATGCAGTGGTTCATCTGATGCAAACCTTTACCTGGAGCTTCCAGGTTGTTGAACCCGGGATGGAAAACACAAGCATCTTGGCTGGTATTGCCAGCCCCTTTGCCTTTCTATTGATTCCGTTAGGTTTTGGAGCATGGCAGCTTGCCGCAGCAGCTATTGCCGGTTTTATTGCCAAAGAGAATGTTGTTGGGGTATTGGCTGTTGTCTATAGCATCACCAATTTTATTGACACTGAAGAATTTGTCCTGCTTTCCGGGGCCGGCGATGTGGCGGACGTTATGGGTCTTACTTCTGTTGCCGCCCTGGCTTATCTGATGTTTAACCTATTTACCCCGCCCTGTTTTGCGGCAATCGGGGCGATGAATGCCGAGATGGATAGCAGAAACTGGCTGTGGGCCGGCATCGGGTTCCAGTTTGGGGTCGGCTATACAGTAGCTTATTTCGTTTACCAGGTTGGCACGCTAATGACAACCGGCAATTTTGGCGCTGGTGTCATACCGGGCCTGCTTGGCGTTATGTTTATTGCCGGTGTTATTGTCTTCCTGATTCGCAGGAATGATCACAAATCGAAGATTGAGCTGAAAGAGGCGGTTTAATGTTAACTAACTTAATAATTGTTTTGATCATAGCGGTTATTGTTGCCGGAGCTGCAGCTAAACTGATTAGTGGCAGAAAAAAAGGAGGGCCCTGTTCCGGGTGCCCCTATAGCGGGCTTGGCGACCAGAGCTGTCACGGCCAAGATCACCTCTCCTGCGACCAAACTGCAGAAGGTAATCAATAAACGGTCCTAAATAAAACACAGCCCGGGTAGAACCAGCTCCAGGATTGATCCTTACTGGTTAAAGCTCTCTGCTTAATGATCAGGCAGAGCTGTCAAGATACTGAAGCATCGGTATTTGTGCTCCACCCTGGGCTGCATTAATTACAAAAGTATCCGGTGGAGATAGGCGCACAATACCACAGGCATATTCACTGTTAATGATGAAAGGATTAATGTTAAAAACCATTTTGTTTAGGATGACATTATCTCCTTCCACAAAGGGGATGATATCAAAAGCGCGATCCACGTATTCCTGTACAATCCAGAGCTCATCTTTGATTTTGAGGATCTGATCGATTTTCTCTAACCATTCATCCTGGTTCTTGCTGCGGCCGACCACTACAGCCTCGCCACCATAAGATTTGCACTGTTTGATCACATATTGGTCTTTATGATGACAGATCATCTCAACAAGAGCAGGTTCAGGTTTGTAGTTAAACATTCGGGTCCAGGGAACATACTGTTTGATGAACGAGATTACATTAGATTGATAGAGATTGTGGTACCGGGGATCGCTCATTATAGCCAGGATTGCCTTATTACTGCCCAAAGCAGAGCTGAAGGGGTTAATCACACTAACCGCGCCGGCCCGTACTGCTTCATAAAATGGCTGGATATCCTTATACTTCTGGGTTAGCTCTTTAACGATTACGCGACGGTGAACAATGTCAATTTTTTCGCTATTGTAGGAAAGAAAACCGTTTCGAAAAACAAGGTCCCGTGGATCGGCCAGCATCGTCCGGTAGCCCTGTGCCTCGAAGAACTCCCGCAGTCTTTCCTGCTCGATTTTTGAACCCACATCTCGCCAGTCGGTAATCAGAATAGTTGGTTTGGTGTTAACATTTTTGTTTTGATAACGGGTTTCGAGCAGGGCTTTCAGGACTCGGTGAGGCCCATCATCAGGCAGAAAAGAAAAGCCTTCAGTCTGTAAAGTTTTAAACTGAGGAAGCTGCAGGTAAAGTTCAGTTGCGCAGTACGCTTCCATGATACCGCCGGCGCTGTCGCTATTGAATTCCAGAATATAAGGTTGGCCGTTGGAGTATAAATCCAGGCGGTAGATGACTATGTGCTTTGGGGTGCCGCAGTCCAGGGTCATCAGGGCGAGCTCTTCTTCATTCAGATTAAACATCTCTTTTATGTCCTTGCAAAGCTGCTCTTCTTTGGCCTGCGGTTTATATCTGTCAAGAGCGATGTCGATAATCTGTTCAAGCGCCTGCTGAGCATCGGTTAACATGCTCTTGTAGGAGTCCAGTTTTTCAGGGGTCGTAAAACCTGGCTCAAGAACTATGGGAATCGGCTTGCCCTTGTAGACAATCTTATCAGCAATGCCTGCATATAAATAATCAATACTCTGTTTAGCAGCGGTTGGATCAGCCTGTAGTAATTGATGATACCTTTCCTTGATATCTGCCATTTTGGTGCTCCCCTCTTATTAATTTAGGTTTTTAAAGCTCTAGGTTTTAGCCTTCAGGAAAGCTGCGAAACTTATTTATCTGCCCCGGCTGGTTTGGCCGCTCATCATCATTTAATAAAAGTATAAGGATTAAGGCAGGTAAGTCAGCCGGCCTTCAACTTTTCTAAAGGCATTTTGATTATTTTGCAACCACTCCTGCAGTACTTCGGTCATCGATGTGCTCACTATCAAGAAAGGACCATCTTCCCGCAATTCTTCTTCCGAAAAGCTGAGATAGGCTTTAGATCCTTTAAGATGATACCCGGTGATGCAGATCCTGTATTTTTCATCAAGGTCAACCGGCTGCCCGTTAATTTCAAGCGCTAGTAATTTGCGCTCAGAGTCGGAGTAGGTTGCTTTTACAGTACTGTTAACCTGGTAACATTCGCCTTCGCCGTTTCTGTTTTCCGGTTTCATAAAGTGACTAAAGACCTGCCACAGCTTGGCGCCGCTGACGGTAAAGCGATTTAGGCTATCATTAAAGGGAAAGCAGGTCGCAAAATCACTAAGTGTTACCAGTGGACCAAACTCCTTCTGTCTGATCGAACCGCTGCCGAGCAGCATTATATCAGTATCGGACATCTCAGCCAGGCCATCTGCAAAAAGATTTCCCAGGGCAGTTTCAATTTCGCGGGCCGGGTGCGTATGTTTTAAGGCTAGCTTCGTGACTATCGAGTTATATCTGGCTACCACATCAGCTTTGTACGAATGGATAAAGTCAAGCAGATCGTAGTCTTCCTCAGCAGATCTTGAAGAGATGGGAACAAGCTGCCACTTCCATTCCACGATGGAGTTGGTGGATTCTTCAACAACGATATCAAACCTGCCGATTTGCTTAGTGCCTTCGCCGGCCTGGGTTATCAATACCCCGTTAACTTCTTCTGGCTGATCAAGAATTGAGTGTGAATGTCCGCCAATAATCATGTCCACTCCCCAGACGGGATCCAGTAAGCCTGCCAGCTCTTTATCCGATTCCAGGCCGATGTGAGTCAGTAAAACTGTCAGATTGATCCGGTCATTCTGGTAGGCGTTGGTAATGCGGCCCACTTCTTCGGCAGCATCTTTCAGCGTTACAAAGGTACTGATCAACTTATCAGTGGTTGAAATTGAATCCATCACCTTTTCGGTAATAATACCGGTGAAAAGAATGTTGTAGCCGCCCAGCTCAATTATTTTATAGGGCTGCATGATCCGTTTGTTATATTTTTCAATATAGAGGTTTGCATTGACGATGACGAAGTTGGCCATCTTCTCCAGGAAGAGAAGGTGGGGGAGGCCGTAATCAAACTCATGGTTGCCCAGGGTAACAACATCAGGGGCCAGGTAATTCATGATTTCCATGGTCGATATACCTTTGTATTCAGTGTCGATGATCGAGCCCTGCAGCATATCACCGGCGATTACGTAGAGAACGTTTTCTTCCTCCAACCGTACTTTGTTAATGTAGCCGGAGAGTAAAGACAGCCCGCCGATTAACTCACCAGAATCGCCGCTGGATTCGGCCAGAAAGTCTCCGTGCAGATCGTTGGAATGTAAAATGGTAAATTTTCTGGTTGGCACCAGTCTCCCGCCTCTCCTTGATTTAGTTGATGAATAATTAGATTATAGCATTTTAGAAATTGATAAAGGGTAAAAACGATCATAAATAATCTTTTATTGCAGAGTGTTGGTAACGCTGGGCAGTAGAAGGAATTTAAAAAGGTAATGAGAAGTGATACTCAAGAATTCAAAATGGGTGTATGATAGATAAGAAATAGGATGATTAAACCACATCGATAGGAGTTGAAAGGGAATGAACAAAAGTAAATATCTCTTAACCGGGACGATCCTCAGTTGGGCGCTGGGCTATGTCGGAGCGGATCGCTTTTACAAAGGCGAAATTGGCTTAGGTATTCTTAAACTGGTTACCTTAGGGGGTTTTGGCATCTGGTATATTGTCGATGCAATCATTTGGACATCCGACCTTGGTAATTTTGATCGCGAAGAACAGAATGCTATGTAATTAAAAGTGGAATTAAATATAAAAGCGTTTGGGAGTATAGAATTGGAAGAACAGCTGATTGCCCCCTGCGGGATGAATTGCAGCTTATGTGTTGCCTATCAGGCAGAAAAGTCTGATCTAAAGAAAAAAGGCCTCAACCGTAAATACTGCCCGGGCTGTATTCCGCGCGGTAAACACTGCCTTCATCTGCAGACACACTGCAAGTTGGTGGGTGAAGGCTTGGTTCGCTTTTGTCATGAATGCCCTGATTTTCCCTGCAAGCGGTTAAAAAACTTAGACAAGCGTTACCGCACTAAATATCACTTGAGCATGATTGAGAACCTGAAGCAGATCAAAGAGCAGGGGTTGGAGGTTTTTCTTGCCGATCAGCAGTCTAAATGGCGCTGCAATAATTGCGGCGCAGCAATTTGTTGCCATTACGGGTTGTGCCTGAACTGCCAGTTTGATCTGTTACGACAAAACAAGAGATACCGCTGGGGTGAAGAACAGGATTAAGGATGTAAGAGTCATCACTATCATTATTGACCTGCTAATTGTTTTTCTTGAATAATATGCGTATATCTGACCAGGGAAAGAAGTAAATTAAATATACAGCCCCGTAAACAATAAAGGAATCGATTTTTAAGGCATAGCTGATTGCGAAAAAGAAGATTAAAAGATGCATGCGTACAACATTGACATAGGGTCTTAACATTGAAGCGCCTAAAGGGTTCCTGCCCAGTTTGGCTTTACCGGCAACACTGGTGAATGTGGGAGATATTATTGTTTCAGGCGTTTTGAATCCGGTATATAATGTATAAAAGGGCTTAAAAACGTGATTTCGTTCTGCTATCATGGTAGGGATTAGAAATAAAAAAAACAGATATTTAAAAGCCATTAATACCAGTAACGGGGGATTGATAAATGCTCTGCCGAAACCATCAGTGGGTAGCCCGTCGACCGGAAAAAAACTTTGCAGGAATACTGAGTGAACGGCATGGAAGCCTCCAAAATGAATTGAAAAAAAAGTCAGAAGAAACAAACCGCCAGCTGTTCCGATGGCAAGTGCCGGGATGCGCTTTTTACGTTCAAAATCCGGATGCTTAATTACCAAAAGGCCGATATAGGCGCCGGCACCAAGATATGACAGCAGGGTCAGGTAGCCCAAGACCAAACTGCAGAACCAGAGACTCCAGACCAGATCCCGTACTTCCCACTTTAAAAAAAAGGCGATGGCCAGGCTGGTGGCAAAAGCTATTATGTTAGGGACCAGTCCCAAAGGATTTATTTTATCGTGCCGATTATCTTTCAAGCCACAATCCTCATCAGTAGAAATATAATTTATTATTCCGCTTAATTATCGTTTGTTCCTGCATAATTCCTGCATAATTAATATACAGATGTGTAACAAAAGTTTATGATTAGGAAGAAAAGAATCTAGTGAAAGGGGTTTTAATTTGGCAAAAGTAATCGTGGTTGGTGGCAATGCGGCCGGCATGAGTGCGGCGAGCCAGGTTAAAAGACAACAACCGAGTTGGGAAGTTATAGTCTTTGAGAAGGGCGCTTATATTTCATACGGGGCTTGTGGCATACCTTACCATATTGAAGGTTTGGTTAATAAGATTGGCGACTTGGTGACGGTTACACCAGAAGACGCGGTTGGTAAGCGAAAACTTGATTTAAGGATGCAGCACGAAGTAGTTGCGATCAATCCGCATTTTAAAACGGTCACCTATCTTGCAAACGGTAAAGAGGGTCAAGAGAGTTTTGATTACCTGGTTATCGCCACCGGAGCCCGCCCTGTAAAAGCGGCAATCGATTACAGTCTGTCGGATCTTATTTATACAGTTCATACTCTGGATGATTCTCAGGCCCTGCGCAGTTTACTTGAAGAACAAAAGCCAAAAAAATGTGCGGTTATTGGCGGCGGTTACATTGCGCTTGAGATGCTTGAAGCTCTTCACTCACGGGGCCTGGAAACCCACATGATCCATCGCCGCGACGCTCTCTCGCGCTCCTTTGAGCAGGAAATATCAACTATTGCTCTATCAGCTATGGCTGATGAAGGGATTACCCTGAAGCTAAATCATGCAGTAAAGCAAATTGAAGCCAATGATCGATCGATAAACGTTATAACTGACCAGGGAACGCTGCAGTACGACCTGGTTGTAATTGGTGCAGGCGTTGAGCCGAACAGCGATCTCGCCCGGGAATGCGGTATTGAAACTGGTGTAAGAGGGGCAATCAGGGTCAGTGAATTATTGCAAACGAACATTCCTAATATTTACGCAGCCGGTGACTGTGCTGAAACCAGGAATATTGTTACCGGCCAGCCAGAATATGTCCCACTGGCTTTGAAAGCAAATAAGGAAGGGGTAGTGGCCGGCATCAACATCGCCGGCGGGCAGGAAGCATTTCCCGGAGTGCTCGGCACAGCAATCACTAAGTTTGGTAATCATGGTTTAGCTCGTACAGGACTGACCCTGGAAGAATCACAAAAAAGTGGTTTTGATGCCTTTAAGTTTAAGGTGGAAGCAAACAGCCGCGCCCACTATTATCCCGGCCAGGGTCCGATGACTTTTGTCATAATAGCAGATCGGAAAGTCGGTCGCTTGCTGGGAGCACAGATTGCGGGACCGGCAGACAGCGTTAAACGCATTGATGTTTATGCAACGGCGATAACGGCTAACATGAATTTAGATCAAATCTTTCATCTTGATCTGGCCTACGCCCCGCCATTTTCGCCGGTCTACGACCCAGTCGTCCTAACCGGTCGGGTCGGCCGGAAAATGGTTAGTCAATAGCAGGTTGCTTGGCAGCGGATAAATTTAGGGTCACTCAATACATTATATGGGGAAAGAGATATCCGGAGGGATTTTGTTGAAAAAACCACTTAAAAAAATCATAACCTATGATGTGGGGACAACCGGGTTGAAAACCTGCCTGTTTAGTTTTGGCGATGAACTGACCTTGCTGGCTTCGGAGATGGTGGGCTACGACCTCTACATCCTGGATAACGGCGGAGCAGAGCAGGAACCTAATCAGTGGTGGGATGCGATGTGCGCAACTACGCAAAAACTACTCGAAAAAACCAGTACTGCTCCTGAAGATGTCGCCGGAGTATCCTTTTGCTCACAGGGGCAGGGGTTGGTTCTTGTCGACATGGCAGGTCGACCACTGCGGCGCATGATGAGTTATATGGATCAGCGGGCTTGTAGTGAGATGCAGGAAGTTATGAGCCGGGGTCTTAAAATTTCCAGCATTAATCTATTCAAGCTGCTGCTATCGATTCGGGAAACCGGTGTTGTAGCGGCCAGTGTTAAAGATCCGGTCTGGAAATATAAGTGGGTTGAGAGGAACGAACCGGATGTTTTCAAAAAGATCTATAAGTGGCTCGATGTAAAGGAGTTTTTAATCTGCAAGTGTACGGATAAGTTTATTATGACGGAAGACAGCGCCTTTGCTACCCTGCTATACTCAATCCGTAAGGGAAAAGAAGGATGGAGCAAAACTGTTTGTAAATTGCTTGGTGTTAACAGGGATCACTTGCCGCCTATTATAAAATCAACTGATCAGGCAGGGACAATCACCCCGGAGGCGGCTTCCCTGCTAGGACTGCAGGTCGGGACGCCGGTCTTTGGCGGGGGAGTCGACGCATCGCTGATTGGTATTGGGGCGGGCTCTGTTTTAATCGGAGACACCCATATCTACGCCGGCACTTCAGGTTGGGTTTCTACGGTGATCGATAAACCTGTGTTAGATATCAGCTCGATGATTGCTTCCATAGTCGGGGTCCAGCCCGGTAAATATAATTATTTTGCGGAGCTTGAGACGGCGGGAAAATGCCTCGAATGGGTCAAAGATCATCTGGCTTTAGATGAGATTGGAGTGTACCTTGAAGGTACGCTGATTCACGAATCTCAAGAGACTGTTTACACCAGCCTATATGAGTATTTAACGAGTATTATTGAGAAGGTGAAGCCCGGTAGCGGGGGAGTCATTTTTACCCCCTGGCTGCACGGAAACCGCTGTCCTTTTGAAGACCCTGCTGCCCGAGGTATGTTTTTTAATATCGGGCTTGAGACCGGAAAGTCTGAGCTAATCAGGGCTGTTATTGAAGGAGTTTGCTTCCACCTGCGCTGGATGCTTGAAGCCCAGGAGAAGAAAGTAAGAACCTCTGATTCGATCCGTTTCGTTGGGGGCGGCGCTCTCTCAAAAGTGACGTGCCAGATTCTGGCTGATGTATTACAGCGGAAAATTGAAACCGTAGAAAATCCGCAAAATGTCGGTGCAGTCGGCTCTGCGGTTGTTACGGCAATCGGTCTTGGGTCGTTCGACTCATTCGAAGCAGCCCGACAGCTGATTCCGGTGGCTATAACTTTTACTCCGAACCGGGGTAACAAAAGTATCTATGACCGTCACTATCAGGTGTTCAAAAATTTATACCGGGATAACAAAAAGAGTTTTAATGAATTAAATAGCTGTAAATAACCTTTCAGTAAAGTAAATTTGCAACCCTCTTTAATTTAATCTTCAACCCTGCTTTTAATTTCCGCTGCTATTTTGTTGTATCTTTCCCGGCCGAGATCGGCCCGGTAAGCAAAGAAAATGCCAACCAGAAAGATGGTTCCGGGAACAGTGCCCAAAATCACCCTGATGGCGGTTAATGCTGAATCAGGCTGGATAAAACCGGCCGGAGCCATTTCCTGATAGCCGAAGACTCCCAGCATAAATGATACAAAAGCAATTGATATACCGGATGCCAGTTTGTACATAAACTGGGTAATGCCGTAATATGAACCCTCCCGTCTGCTGCCATAAACGTGTTGATCAACTTCCACCACGTCGGGAAGGCTGGCAAAGGGTAGGATTTGGATGGCTGACATGCCGATCCCTGCACCAATGCAGACGCTGATCAAAGCTAAATAGTTTTGGGGCGGGATGAATAGGCAGGCCAGCAGTACGACAAACATTAATACTGCTGCGGCAGCGTAGACTTTGTGCTTGGAATATTTTTCACTTAAATAAACCCAGAGAGCCGCGGAAATGATGGCGGTTACCAGAGGTATCGCCACAAAGAGCATCGAATCGCTGCCTCCGCCAAAGCCATGGTACATGGTATCGTTGATGAAGAAAATGAAGATCGCCATGATAATATCGAAACCAATCATGCTTAGAAGGTAAAAGGTAATGATATTGCGAAATTCTTTCAGGCGAAAAAATTCTTTTAGTGTTGTCAGCAGATTTTTGCCGGTCGGTTCCTGGTGATCCACCCTTTCGGTAACGCTTGAAACACAAATCAGCATAATGACCAAAGCTAAAACTCCGAAGATTGCCCCGGCCAGACCATAGGCGGTTTTTTCTGATCCAAAGATTTGATAAAAAACACTCGCTGTTCCGTCAGCTAATAAGGCAAATATAGCTGCCCCGAGCAGAATACCGATATTGGCCATCACAATGCGGTAAGCATTTAAAGATGTTCTTTCGTCGTAGTCACCGGTCATGTTGGCTGTTAGAGCGTTGTAAGGGATGTAAACGATGGTCCAGGTTGTATTGTAGAGCAGGTAAGCAAAAGTATAATACAAAAAGCGGGCAGTTTGAGCGGTATCTTCCCCGAAAGGCACTAGCCAGAGGATGATAAACATCAGGCCGTAAGGTACCGCGCCGAACAGCATGTACACTTTCTTCTTACCCCAGCGGGTGTTTGTCCGATCGGAAATGCTGCCCATCCAAAAATCAGTTACTGCATCCCAAAATCGGGCTATGATAAAGACAAGTGCCGCCAGTTTGGGATTCAACCCGCCAACATTGATAAAAAAATATAAGAGGAAAAAACTGATAGCGGAGAACATGATATTTCCTGATAAATCGCCTAAGCCGTAACCAAGCTTTTCTTTAACCGATAAGCGAGCAGTCACTTTCTCGATCCCTCTTTTCTAAAGGGTTATCAAAGGAATTAAGCACGAAGGCTTTTCTGCTGCATTGTAGCACTTAAAGTTATGAATGTCTAATATAAATGATAATTAATAGATATTAAGCGGTCGACAGATGTTTGCTAGAGCATTTTAAATGCGTTAAACTGATTGCTGGAGGGGATTAATAATATGAAACATCAGTACGCAATATCTGAGTATCATGACACGGCAGCAATAATAAAAGCACTTGATGAGCTCATAAAAAAGCCGATTTACACGATCAGACCGGATGCCCTTAAACGTTACGAAGAAGAATATTACACTGAAAAATGCAAAAAATCAAAAGAGATGATCGAGCAAGCTGTCGAGATCATCCCCGGTGGGGTTCAGCATAATCTGGCTTTTAATTACCCCTTTCCCTTGGTCTTTACAAGGGCTGAAGGAGCTTTATTAGATGATATTGACGGCAACAGGTATTACGATTTTTTACAGGCCGGCGGCCCGACTCTGCTCGGGTCCAACCCCCCATCGGTCAGGGAAAAAGTCATTGCACTCTTAAATGACTGTGGCCCCTCTACCGGCTTATTTCATGAATATGAGTATAAGCTGGCTAAGAAAATTAGCGAACTAATGCCCGCAGTGGAAATGTTCCGGATGCTCAATTCGGGGACTGAAAGCGCAATGGCAGCAATCCGGGTGGCCCGCCTGGCGACTAAAAAGAAACAGATTCTGAAGATGGGAGGCGCCTACCACGGGTGGAGCGATCAGGTGGCTTACAGCATTCGGATACCCGGTT